>JACCDO010497659.1_pt1 | contig 12220 bp, 13 predicted proteins | sample 7446101 | NCBI WGS metagenome assembly JACCDO01 (sample SAMN15323440, study PRJNA562643) | freshwater metagenome | isolation source: river surface water | place: USA:Blue River Watershed | collected 2017-08-16 | reverse complement strand
TCCATTAATAAATTTAATAATGTTCACTAAAGATGCTTTGGATGGTAGCAAATAATGAAATGCTAAATTGCAAATGATTATATCATAACCGTTATTAGGAATATGTAAGTCGCTCTGTAGAATAGAAGTGTTCGCCTCGTAGTTCGCTAAAAGATCTAAGTCATGCATATAAACTTTCATAGGATTTGCATTATGTGATTTAACTAATTCGTGCTTTCTTGAAATCAACTCCATAAGCGCGGTTTTATCAATGTCCAAGCAAAGCAATTCATGAATAGAGATATTATTATAACGGAACAAGTCTTGACCTTTACCGCTCGCCATATCCATGATCCTTTTTGCTCCTTTGCATTGATTAAAAATCATAGTCTTAACATAACTGTTATAGTTTCTCGACGCCTTATGCAATGCGCTATCAGATTGCTGAAAATAAACATCTTTACTATCGCCGTTTATTTGATCTGCATATATATCCTCAATACTCAGAGGATTAATATAGTTCAACCACGTTAATTCAGCAACTCTGTAATCATTACCGAAATACGTTCCTCTAAGAACCTCAATTTGACGATCTTCACGAATATCCATAAGAATCCACTCTTTCTTAGCAACATCATACCGAAACTCACCAACCTTATCATTTAAGTCTTGATCATTTGTATCTTTCTCTTTATTCTCTTTCTCTTTTAAATTTACTTTACTCTTTACGTTCAACTTTAATTCTGATTTTGCATTTGAATCGTGATAATATAGATATGCATGCTTGTTGTTGCTTGGTTCGAATTGAATAGGGAAGTATTTAGGTAATTGTGATGTGTTTATTGAAGGAAACATTTCTTGATAGTGTTTGACAAAGTCCATGTTTAAAACGTTGAAAGCGTTTGCGGACATACCGCTAAATAATAAGTATAGCGTTTTGTTTTTGATTTGCGTAAATGGTGATAATCCTAAGAGCTTAGTAGGACATTTCTTAATTAGGAAATCAATAGATAACTTATTAATTGGTTTATATTTGTAGACTTGCATAGTGTTATATAAGCCGTCATAGGGTGTTAATATAATACCGTCAACCTCATAAGGCTTCTTTTCTTTTTTGAACTCTTTAATTTGTTGTCCATATGTTTCCTTTTTGAGTTTAATAAATGGTTTCTCAGCTAAGAACTCAAATAATTTGATAGCTTGTGAGAAGCGTTCTAAACGTTGATGAAAAGGCTTGTTAATTATTAATTCGCTTTCCCAAACCATAACATCAAATATGTAATACTTATCTTCGTAAAACTCACAATCAAATATGTAAGTATGCTTATTTTGAGATAGATCATATTTGATCTCTGTAAGAGTATGACCTATCGCATATACTTCGTTATTCTTTACGTGTATTATGTTTCTATAACCATCAACTTTATCCGTTATAAAATAGTTCTCAATGTTGTTATTTACGTCTCTTAAGTATATATTTTTATCTAATTCAATAACTTGGTTGCTTAACTGTTTAATTCCCCACTCTCTCTTAAACTTAAAAGCTTGCTTAGGTGTTATCCATTTTGCAACCTCGTAAATTGCATGTTGATACGGTTTATTAATCGACGTTGTTTCGGTTTCGTCATTGTCATTATCTTCGGTATTAGGTAAAAAGTCAGTCATATAATTGTTAATATCTATTACGTCTTGAATAGATAACGTTTGAACATCTCCAATATATTCTAATTCAAAGTCGATCACGTCAGCTAATGTCCATGGAGCAGTTGATGTAAAAGAGTTCACTGTAATATTGTTTAACATGTCGTTTTTTGCTAATTTCAACGCTAAAGGGTTGTTAAGCTTAACGTTTTTAATTAAGGTAATATCTAATCTCCATTTTTCTGATATCCACATACTAAATCTTAACCTAACACGCGCATCATTGCAGTCTTCAACTTTAAGCTGTTTTGTTTCGTCTTGAACCTCAAAGGACGCACTTATTTTATAAGCAGGCGTCCCTAACACGAGCAACGGTTGAAGAATTCTCTCCTTTTTATAAAAAGCAAGCTTATCTTTATCCTGAACGCCGTTCGTAAAATACATTTGACGAACATTGTTATCCTTTAGCAAATTAATAGTTTGTTCAATTTCACATCTCGTATTGTTTTTAATGTGATGATTAATAACGTTTTGAGCTATATGAATAGTATCATTCTTAGAATATTGTGTAATATGCTTCGGTGTAAAATCCTTCTTACGTTCATCGATAATATATCGAAGTTCAACCTCTAAATTAGCATTCTTAGGAAGTATAACCCTTGATAGCAAATTAAGAGTATCCTCAATAACATTATTATCGCTGATTGAATCCATTTTGTATATTTACCATCTACTTTATATAATGTATAAGATAATAACTTAAATCGTTATAATTCTTTGTTTTATATTCTTTTGTTTATATTCTTCTTCTATATATTTTAATTTTGCTATATTTATAAGTGTATGTTGTTTGAAATTAAGAAAGAAAAGAATATAAACAAAGTAGAATACAAAAAAGAAAAGACTTATAAGTTATGTGTTGTTGTTTTATGTTGGTTTATATGTAAAGTTAAAGTTGTATTGAATCGCGTTAAGTTTGTTCAACAGGAATGTCCCCGTCTTGTTCGTATTCGAGTTCGTCGAGTTCTTGAATTTCTTGGAGAAGTTCTGATTTGCCGCCCGGTAGTTTGCTAAGCATTTCACGGTCAACAAGCATGCTTTTAGGAATCTCGTGAATACGATCAGCGTCAACGGTTTCAATCATGCGCACGGTTGGTTTATCTTTATCAGGAAGAGGCGCACCCGTTCCTATACCTTCGCTAACGGCTAACGTTTCTTTTCTCTTTTCAACAAGCTGCTTCATGGTGTTATCAAAACGCTTCTTATATAGTCTATCCTTAAGAGTTTCATACAATTCCTTTTCTTCTTGCTCGTTTAACTTTTTCTCGCCTGATCTAAGACGTGTAAGCAAGTCCTTTGCATTTTCAGCTTTAAACTTTTCCTTTTCTTCTTTTACTCGTTGTTCTGACTCTTTATGCTTATTTCTGAAATCGTCGAACTCACCTTTTAGCTTAGTATATGCATCTTCCCAAACATAAGCAGCCTCAGCGTGATTATAATGACTCTTTTGATATGCTTCCCATAGATATCTAATATAATCTGCTTGACGTCTTACCCATTGGTCTTCCATATAGCCTTTTTCTCGTTTATCAGGAGGAGGATGCACAACAGTTCTAACTTTATCCAACATTCTCCTAAATGCTTTACTACTATATTGACCCATGCAAACCATATACCTCGTTGTAATAGGATATTCAGTCATAAATTCACGATAACCCATTTTCTCTCTAAAATATTCCAGCTTAGCTTTATCCTCTAACTTAACAAAATCAGGATTCTCCTTAATGTGATCTTTTAGAGCTTTCCACATCTCTTCAGCCATCTTAATAAGCTCATCAACGCTCTTCGTTTGATCAGTTAATAAGTTCTTCTTTTCATGTTTGTGTTCATGGTTATGGTTATCATTTTCGTCTTTAGTTTCTGTGTTCTTATGCTCTACTTTCTTATTTTCTACTTTCTTATTTTCCTTAATTAATGAATCCAACAAAGAATCGACATCATCCGTCGACTTTTGCGGCTTGCGGTTTTTCTTATTTCTACGATGCATAGTGCTTTAGTGTATATTATATTATGTTAATTCTTTATATTGTAATATCACTTATAGCAGTCGTTAAAGCAGCTGCAAAATCACCACCACCTTTTTTATGCTTTTTCTTTGGTGATTTAGGTGAACGTATATTGTCAGACCTTGGAGATATCGGCTCATTAAGAAGTTCACTCTCTAAAAGATCAGCGTTTATGTCTTTATCTTCTTCACTGACTTTACTCATTATGCCTACGTCTTCTTTGTCTTCTTTGTCTTCTTCACTTACATCTTCAATTAAATCACTTGTTAACTCTTCTTCTTTGTCTTTATCTTCTTCTTTGTCTTTATCTTCACTTACATCTTCAATTAAATCACTCGTTAACTCTTCTTCTTTGTCTGTCTCATTTTTGTATACTGCTAATTCATCATCCTGGTCTTTAACTTCTTCAATTAAGTCGCTTTCTAAAATGTCCTCGTCATCATCAGTATCACTCTTAGGGTTTTCATCTTCTTTACGCTTTAATATTTCAGACTCATCTAATATATCCAATTTCGGTTCTTGTTCAATACCCGTCGCACTGCTTTCTAACCGTTCTATAACTTCGTCAGATATTTTATTATCGTCTTTATCTAAATCTACGTATTCAATAATAGGCTCATCTTTGTCATTGTCTTCTTTGTCGCTGTCTGATGTTTCTGATTGGCTTGTTTCGCTGTTTGTATCACTTGAATGAACGCTAACAGCGTCGGGATCGTCTAAGTCTTTCTTTATAAATGATTTGCTTACTTTGAATTCGTTTTTATCGTTATACTTCGAAGGAACACGAATTTTATGTGCTTTATGTCTATGCTCTTTATGATCGCTGTCGTCGCTGTCATCAATGAGACCTCCTAAAAACGACTCAAATCCGTCGCCTCCAAATACTAATATATCCTCATTCATTGTATACTATATATTAGATATAAAGAATTATTTATGTAATAATATAAACGTTAAAGTAAAATCACACTCAAATTATTCGTCAAAATGTTTTCTATGAATCAAATGCTCCCTATGACCAGCAGACCTTTTCAGGCTGCACAAGTTAGTTTATTACAGAATACACTATGCTTGTTAAATCAACCCGAACCATATGAAAATAAGTCAGAGACGTTAATTCCTTATTCTCAAATCGTTTGCGTATCTTACGATTTGCAAACATTTATAATAACCGTTTTGCATTCACGACCTGACACACGAATTAATATACATGATGCAACAGGAGACATATATAATGCTATTAAAGCTAAACTAAATAGTTAAATATAAAATAGCTAAAGTGTAGTTGTGTTTAAAGTGTAGTTGTGTTTAAAGTTCAGAGTTATCAACCACAATGAATAACATTATAGAGGCTCAACATGTTAAGTATAAAAAAGGATTGCTCATTATTGAAAATCATTTTCAGGAATGCACTCAATTGTATTCAACAACGAAGATATTTACTTTATCTGCAATAACGCAGATTGTTAAAAAAAGCAATTCTCAATATGTAGATTTTCATACGGTTCACGGTATTATAACTTATTATGATATGAACTATGTTCTTTATGATTTAATATGCAATGAACTTCAGAAAAAATATGATGATGTAGTTTAAAGCTTATCATAATAAAGATTAAAATCCAATGCATTAAACACATATACAAATTAAATTACATACATTAAAAGCACAAATCAATTAAATCACAGATAAATATATGCACATATCATCGCCATTCCATTCATGTTTATTCATTTGCAATACTGTTAAAACAATTAACCATTCAGGTATATCTTTATTTTTTGAGTAGTCGTCCATTAAAATGAGTTGATCGCTAATGTCTAATTCAATGTTGTAGTCCTTGTTTATAATACGAACTAAGTTGCTCCCTTTGGTGTAAATTGTGAATCTGTTTCTATCTAAGCCCTGAATAAAGTAGCTATTTGCAGAGAACCCGTATTTAATGTGTGTTATTTTAGGATACGGTATAATTTCCATTTCGCTATCGATCTCATGTAAATAGTTATTCTCACTGTATTGATTCGTTGTATGCGTATAACTTATACTCCAATATTTAGCATCTGTGTTAATTACAATATTACTCACACCCATACTCTTTATTTCGTCATCTGTTAACTCCAATAACTGTATAAACCTATTGTAAAATAACTGTGTTTTCTTTTGTTGCAATGACGTTTCTAATTCCTTAATTTCGTTTAATAAGTTAGCATCGTCCATGTTAAATACTTATAAGTTAATCTATATATTTATATATCGTCTATAATTTATATACTCTATATATTCAAATTTGAATAAAACGATATACAATATAAATTTATACGCACATATATAGTATAAAAGATGATTATCACAAAAATCTTAATGACGTCAATTGATTTGCTTGATCCAAATGACATTTTTCAAGCAGACTTAGACGCGCTTATACTTCGTAAGCTCAATGAGCGTTATAGTAAAAAATGTTATCAATCTATTCTCATTTTAAACGTCGAACGTATATTAAAACGATCTACGGCAAAAATTACGGATAACCGTTTAGATGCAGGCGCAAGCGTTGACGTTCAATTTGAAGTTAAGGGCGTTGTATTAGCAAGCGGTGAAATTTTACATGGTTGTGTAGTCAGTGAGATTCGTGATGATATTATAACGGCTGAGCATGAATATGCAGGAATAAAACTTAAAGCGGATCCTTCAGGTCAAATGATCAAAATACTCCAACTTGGCCAAAAAATACCCGTTGTTGTTCATAATGTTCGATATACAATAAACGAACATCATATATCAGTTTTAGGGGCTCCTTATGCTCCTTCTCCTGATAACGTTATTATTTATAACAACATTGACAACGCAGAAGGCTTAAGTGCAGAAGAAACAAGTAAGCTCGAATACATGATGCAAATTATAGAGAAAGAAGAAGAACAACATAAATCGCATGCAGATCAGAAACAATACCAGTTCTTTAAAGACATTCTATACTCTTATAAAACCAAACAAAAACCAGAACTAAATAAAGCATTAGCATCCTTTAAACCCGTAAAATTAGAATTAAAAGAACTACTTGAGCTAAAAAGCGGGTGCATTGTATATCCTAACACAGACGAACGCATTAACAAGCGCCTATTTATATCAAACACCATTATGCAACCCGATAACGTAAACATTGTAATAAACAATTCCTTATATAATATATTAATGGACGTCTTAACCAAGTATTTATATTACATGCAAGCTTTACGCGGCTTCATGGAAGTATACCCAACCACAGACGACGCAAAAAAGGTTATGTCTTATTGGACTCTCTGCAGAAAGCTTCAAGGGTGAGAAATTGTTTAAGTTAAAGTAATAGAAGTTGTTTAAGTTAAAGTAGTTAAAAAGCAATATAAATATAAGATTCTTTTTTTATATAATGTCTGTAAAGATAGGAGATATGATTGATTATATTAAACGCTATGTCGATGACTTGTCTATTAGTGAACGTCAGGACATTCTGCAAATAATTATAAACTCTCAAATTGAAGATAAAAAAATACAAACCAAAGGAAACGGCACACAAATTCGTTTCAAGGATTTAGACAATTCAACAATTACCGTTATTTATAACTATATTCATAGTAAACTACAAATGAAAATATCAACATTGCAATCCTTACCTGAAATCATCGAAACTAACATTTAGACTATACTACTATTATTATGGTAATTATATCTTATTATTTGTTTATTCTTTTTTGGTTTATATTTAATGATATTTATTACTTTACACTTATTACTTATTTTGATACTCTTATTACTTTTACTTAGCAACCCAGACGAACTTATTTGAACAGCCGACCGCTGCTGATCCTTCACATAATGAACCTGCTTTATCACCTCGCCATATCCATGATGCGCCTTTATATGCGTTTAATACGTCTTGACCCCAAGGATTACCCCATTTTGCGCCTGCGTCAAATATTGGTTGTTCATATGCAACGTTGTTTTCGTTTACGTTCTCAAATACACCATTAGTTTGAACATTATAAAGTTTGTTATTCCAAGTCCATTGACCAATTAGACCACCGGGGCCGCCTAAATTAACGACATCAAACACAATTTTATCACCAACGCGAACATTCTTTAACGATACATTATGAACAGCCATCCATTCGATATTAGCACCGTCATAAGCCAATTGACCATTTTGATATACTTTTAATCTGTTATCTGCTTGAAATTTACCATTAAAAGGCAAATCAACAATAGGCGCAATGATAGGCGCAACAATAGGAGCAACAATAGGCGCAATAACGCTTTTGCTTTCAGGAGGAGCTAAAGGAATACCTTTAACATCGATAACTTTTGCATCAGGAGGAACATCCGCTGTTTTTTGCTCAGCTTTATTATTTACATCTGATTTTGCATCTGATTTTGCATCTGATTTTGCATCTGATTTTATATCTAAATTTGCATTGGATTGATTAGACTCAGAAGAAAACATTTTATCAAATTTAGCTTTATACACGGCTTGTTCTTCAGGTGTAAGAATAAGAAAGAACCAAAACGAAACGCACGCAATAACAACACCTAAAACTATTAAAACCCCTGAAACCGCTGACATCATATATTATAATAAATAAACCTATAAAAAAAATATATATTTCTTAGTTTCTTTTAAGTTAATCTCTTTTTACTTTAACTCTTTTTACTTTATAAGTTAATCTACATTAAAAGTTATGCTACGACTTTTTCACTTGCTTTACCAGCTTCGTTTGCTGCGTCTAATGCAAATTTAGGCATCATAAATTCAGATGGTGCAACCCAGACGAACGAATTTGAGCATTCTTTATGCCAGCCGCAAATGGTTTTCTCGTCTTCATTACGCCATACCCATTCAGCTCCTGCAGGATAGAAATCGCCTGCTAATTTCCAAGGATCTGAGAATTTAGCTTTCGCATCATACATAGGCTGACCATATGCAACGCCTTTCGCATCCTCGTTTAAGAATGCTTTTGTATTAGATACATAAACTTGGTCTTTCCATTTCCATTTACCAATAATACCACCGGGGCCGCCTTTATTAGCAACAACAAACACAACTCTATCTCCTCTATTAACAGGAACTTTAACTTCTTGCACAGTTTGCCAACCTATATCTTTACCATCATACGAACCTTTTTGAATACCTTGAGCATCAAAAACGTGAACAAGCAAACGATCATCAGCCTGGAAATAACCAACTAACTCATGCGGTAAAAAGTGCCACCAAATAACCCAAATAAACGCTAAAACAATAATAAAACCTATAATGACTTTAACAATAGCCTCGTTTGATACCATTTTAACTATACCAAAACTATGTATATTAAGCTATATATTTTATTAAAGTAAAATTATTAAAAAATATTATTCATTTTAATTAAAATTATAAATTAACGCATTTCTCTCGACATGGTCAATCCTTTAAAGTAAGCTGTAATTGCACTCCATCGAGGTAAAACAAATAAAGGCGCTGTCCGTGGTTTACCATATGCAATATAACGACCTTCAGGAACGTTCTCATCTTTAAGACGATCAGGAGAAATGCTAAATGTATGTGTTTTCCATTTAATAGTTCCAATAATTCGATTCGATTTACCTGGTTTTTCTACGGCTTTAACTTCTACAACGTCGTTAAAACTAAGTTTTACATCAAACTTATGCATTTGTGATGCAAGAGTATCTTGTGAAACTCCTGAATACACTTTAACTCCATTAACTAAAACAAGCAAATCAGAAGACGTCATTATATCAAAATCAGCCTTATACGGTGCAAACAACCACCAAAGCGCTGCAATAATCAGCACAATTAAAATCACATAAAGAATAACCTGAACAACCTGACCCATAAGTATATTATGTAAATTATTATTCAGTAAATTATTATTCAGTAAATTATATTATATTGTTTAGTTTAATTATGATTTACATATAACATTATACTTTATTAATATCATCATTATGATTCACATTATAACGTATACTTAATAAGCATCTTGCATACGATCTGAATAACCATCGCGGTCGATTGCTCTTACGAACTTGCTCGGTGGTGCTCTTGCTCCATAAGCATTAACAAAGCCTACGTTTGCTTGAATTCCTTCCATTTCGGTCTCAAAGATAGCTAAATTAGAGCCGTCAAATTCAGACGTTGTCTTTTTTGTTTCTTCTTGTGATGTTTTATATTCAACAGCTCCTTTTAATGCATCCTTAAACGTTTCATTATATTCTCTATCATTTAGGTTTCCATTCATTACAGTATTCATGCCTTCTGTTGTGTTATCTCGTGCATTTAAAACTTGGTTATGTGTTATGTTTTCTTCATTATAGTCGTCTTCTATTGTATCAGCATTATGCGTGCGTTTTTCTCGTGGTTGAATATTTGAATTCGATAGAGATGATATTTTTTCAGACGATATGCGTTTTGCTTCCTCAAAAACATCTCTTGAGGTAGGACAAGGAGGATAAAACTTATTAAACGCCGTTAATGCAACATTAGCCATAACCAAAATAATTAATACAATAATAATCGCTATAACAATCATTTACTTTATATAGAGACTTTATATATACTATACACTTTATATTTTTTAGAGTAATAAAATGGTTAAGATAATGTGAGTAATAAAAAGATTGAGTAATTAAATAACAGAGACAATGTTTAAGTTTAATAATTAAGTTTAATAATTAAGTTTAATAATTAAGTTTATAGTATTTTATTTTAAATTATATATAATGGTTAAGCCTAAGAGAAAGAAGGTCGTAGACGATGCAAGACGTGCATTGAATGCGGTTTATGGAAATGCTGATAATCCTACAGAGTTAAGAGAAGAATTTGGATTTCCTACAGCTGACGTTAAAGATGATGAAACTAAAGGCGTAATGGGTCCATTACCTGATGTGCATAGTGAAATAGCGACTGATTTAGGAGCTTGGAAAATGTTAAATGAAGATGCACAAGCAAGAGCGCAAATTGCGGAGCGTAATCGTGAACAAGCAGAAGCACAAAAGCGTTCAGCTATGCAATTAGCATCTCAATTACAAGAACGCGTTAAAAAAGAGGAAGCTAAAAACGCAGCTTTATTATATAACACAGAAAAAGCAAAAGTTAACATTGCATCCAATGATGCTGTTAACCAAGAAGTAAACCAATTAAAAGACGTAAGAATGAAACTCCAGAATGAATTAGACGCAGAGCGTTTACGTCGTTTATATACTTATCCTAATGATGCAGTTGCTGTTGCTCGATACTTAGACAAAGAGAAAATCAAAAAAGAAGTAAAACAAGAATTAGACGAAGAAAAGAAGCTTAAACGAGCGGCAACAAAGGCCGTAAAAGTCAAAGTTGTTCACGTTCGAGCCCGATCACCTGTTAAAAAGAAATCACGAAGCTCATCGAAGACTAAACGCAAACCAAAACGCAAATAATGTATACCAAATCAATAAAACAAAATTAAAACACTAAATAATTTATGTTAGTGTATAATTTTATTTTAGTATATTTTATATATTCATTTATATAGTCATATTAAAAAGTTGGTGTTTTTAGTTTGCATTAAGTGGTTTGCATCAAGTGGAGTTTGTTAAATTTAATTTGATTTGTAAAGTATATTTTAAGTATAATATAAGATAAAGTAAATGACTTATGCACAACCTGATGACGCTAATTTTGTAGATGACTTGTTATTGCGTAAAGAGTTTTATTGGAATAAGAAATGGAAACATAAAAAGAGTGATTTTGCGTCAATTATACCACGCTTTTTGTTAGAGGATGCAATTAGTAAAAGTGGGAATTTGCAATTATCGTCGTATCAAATGTTTGTTCAAAATTATATAAACCCGCATACACCATATCAGCGTTTGCTTTTAAAATGGGAAACAGGAACAGGTAAAACAATTGGAGCGTTATCAATAGCTATGAACTTTATAAGAAATTATCGTATGGAATATGAAATAGGAAACTTAGAAATAGGAAGCGTCTTTATTATTGGATTTTCAGAAAGAGTATTTAAGAACGAGTTATTAAGGTTTCCTGAGTTTGGGTTTTTATCAAAAGAAGAACGTCATAAGTTAGATAAATTAAAACGATTAGCGGCGATAGGCTCACAACAGGACGTTGATGCATATCATGATAATATAACACAGATTAAAAAGCGCTTTAGTAATCGTAAAGGAAACGGATTCTTTAAATTCTACGGTTATAAAGCATTCGTTAATAGAATTTTGGTTTTAACAAATAATACGGAACCAATTGACTTATCAAAATTATCAGAAGACCAAATAAGAACATACATTAAAGAAGGAAAAATAACATATAACGAAGAACTATTAAAACAGTTTAAGAACTCACTAATTATATGCGATGAAATTCATAACGTTTATAATAGTTTAGAAAAGAATAATTGGGGTGTTGCAATTCAAGCCGTTTTAGATCACGAACCAACATGCAGAGCCGTCTTTGCATCAGCTACACCTTTAAATAACTCACCTACTGAAATCATTGACTTATTAAACTTATTAT
>JACCDO011576596.1_pt1 | contig 12221 bp, 26 predicted proteins | sample 7446101 | NCBI WGS metagenome assembly JACCDO01 (sample SAMN15323440, study PRJNA562643) | freshwater metagenome | isolation source: river surface water | place: USA:Blue River Watershed | collected 2017-08-16 | reverse complement strand
TAAACCACTTCTTCTTATCTTTGTCGTCGTGGTTTGCATTATAATAATTTAAAGCAGAAAGCAAGTCACGCATATATGTGTCGGGTGAGATTTGAACCTCAACACCTCTCATAAATGCGTTGGCTTTTTCAATAAGTTTTTGACGTTTTGCGGCAGTAGCCATAGGATAAATCCTCCAAGTTATAGAATAATTATACCCTATTATTCAATTAAAGTCAAGCACTTTTTTGCTTCGTTGCTTCGTCGTAGATTTCCATGAATTCTTCGTGTTCTGCTTCTACCTGAGCACGATTCTGTTTATGATATGTCTTTGCAATCTTGTTGATTACTTTCTTGGAAACCTTAAATTCGTCAGATTTCTCTTTTACAATCTCACGAATCAAATCACGTTCAGCTTCAATACGAATCATTGAATTACTAATTTCTTGAACCGCACCCATAAACTTCTTGCGATCTTCTTCAGTAGAAAACATACTCATTATCTTTCCTTTTTAAGTGTTACATTAGATTTAAATGCAGCAGGAATAATAAATGCTGCCAACCAAGTTTCAAGTGTATAGGGAATATCCAATACTGGGAATAGAGTATTGAATGCCCAAATCAATGCGATCGGTGCACCAATAACGATTGCTACAACCACAAGCAAAAACCCAATAATTTTCCAACTCATTTTATTCTCCAATACTAAATTCTACTCGTTTGATTGAGTCCCAGCGGAAACTTCTCCATTCGTTTGTGACTGTGTCGAACACACGAAGTGCGGATCCTGAATTGCTGGTATTTTGCGTTTCTTTTGGACGCTTGTCGACTGGGATTTTACTTTCAACGAGGGTACAATACATTTCTCTTTCTGTACCATCTTTTTTGGTAAAAGTAACGCACAAATCTTTTGTGATGTCATCGTGTAAAATTCCTTTAAGCCATGTTTGAAATTCTGGGTCATTACCCAGTGGTTGTTTAATTTCCGTTTTGGTCACGTTTAACTCCTTCATAATATTCAACTAGTGGTTTCCAAAAATCTAAAAATTCCTGCGGTTCTGCGTAGAACTCATCATTAGTTACATGTGTACCATAATCAGTGGAGATTGTAACTTGAATTGTTTTTGGCGGAACAGGAATTTCCTTTACTTGAACTCTGTGTGGGTATGTCATTTCTTCTCCATGATATGTTTAATTACTTCATTTGCTTCTTTTAACTCAGACGTGTCAACTGCTTCGTCAATATATCCAAGATGCATTTCATGTAAGTCATTTAATAGTTTATCAATGACAACCCTTTGTGGTTTTACAATGTAAGTGACATCTTTATATGGCGAATATAGATGGGCTAGAGTTTCAGGTGTAAGTTCAACCCAACCTCTACTGTTTGATAATCTTCTTTTCTTTTCCATTATCCTCTCCTCATCGTAGCAATCTCAACTGCTTGCTCATCACTAAACACTGGAACTGCATTAGACTTATGCATTGTACCAATACCTTTAATCTTGTTACCAGTATAAACTGGATTCTCTTTCTTCAGGCAAGGTGCGCCAGTGAAAGGAAGACTTGGAATCTTAGGTGTCTCACGACAAGCAGTTCTCCCGAGCGAGTACGACAAACCGTCATCCTTGCGTGCAGGCACAGGCTTCTTCGGCTCATACTTCTTAAGTAGTTTCTCCCACTGATCAGCGAGTTCTCGCTGTTTAGCTGTGGGTTTGCGTTTCTTAGACTTACCAAGTGACGTGTGAATGATATTCATAACAAGTATTATACCTCAAGAATTGTTGTAAATCAAATTATTGTTCAGTTTCCCAACATTCAAATGGAGAAAGCTGGTCGCAAATTTCTTCAAACACAACTTCTTCCAAGTCTTGGATTTCTTCCAAGGTGATATGTTCAGCACTGAGAATTCCATCGAGAACTGCTTGGATGATCATATCACGGTCTTCGATAACAAAATCAATCATAGGTAAAACCTAACACTTTCATCATCTTATGTTTAACACGAAGGTTTGGTTGTCTGTAACGATCGGTTGCAGTAAACCCCATCATAGTTGCAACTTCAACCACAGCACCTGAACGACAAATACCAGCGTGGCAGTGAACAACAACATTCATAGAATTATCCAAAGCACGTTGGAGTAAGCGAACAAGTTCAGTAGCTTGCTCATCATTAATTTTGAAGTCCTCATCAAATCCATCAGCGTCTTCTGCGTCCAAGAAATCAAATTGATAGACTTCTTTAAACTGTCGCTTTGGGTTTGGATGATCACCAGGAGGATCGGAGATTTGAATGAGCATAGAGTTATCACCACAATCGTAGTGCCAACCATTACGCACATCATCTCGACTCACATTTTCAATCCAGCGGATCATAATAATTTAATTCCTCTAAAGCCATACGTTCGTCAAACACTTCACGAACAAAATCAATTGGTACATTGAGAGCAACTGCAATAAACTTTTCACTCATACCTTGTTCAATCAACTCAGTAATGTCAGCGTGTAGTTCAGCCATTTTACTCATTTCCAATATTACTCCATGTTTTAAGTTTTTCACGTTTCATTTGTGCTGCAACTGATACACGTGACCAATCAATCAACTGTTTTTCTTCCATCATTTGCAACATACACATTAAGTCGCCAATTTCTTCTTCAAGGCGATCTTTATTAGTTCTACCATTATACTCAGCATCCATACCAAAACGGAACACCTTGCTAATCGCTTGAGTAACCTCTGCACATTCTTCTTGCGCAATCAACATAATCTCTTTATTTACTTCCATTACCATTCTTTCTTATCACCGTATTGTTCATTGTATTGATAACCAGCCATGTAGTCGTGTAGTTCTTTCTCGCTCATATCTACTTCTTCAATGCGAGTAGAACTGTGCGTGGCTCCAGTATAGTAGTGTGGCTGAATACCACGACCATAATACGAGTCAGCTGAACCACGGTCAAAAGGACCACCGTGACGAGAATTATAAGTAACACCGTTGTAATCAATCATTTCACTCATAATCAATCCAATCTAGAACCAGCGTATGCACGGAAACCATAAGACTCAAGAACTTTAGCAAAAGCCTCAGCACCTGCTTCTTTGATGTCAATATTTTGAACATTCAAACCAGCTGGATCCCAGATGCTGAATGCTTTTTTCCAAGAATCTTTCTTAATACCAAACGACTCTAATTGTTTACCCAATTTAGAGTTTGCACGGATACCATAGATATCAACCCAAGCAAAACCGCACATATAACGGTCACCACCCATTTCTTTATATTTGGCTGTACCAGCTGTAAAAGCAGCATTAGATGCTTCACCCAAAATTCGGTCTAGTTGTTCATTAGTAAAAGTCAAAGTAGTCATAATCAAATTCTCCTATCTATAAGAGTATTATGCCTGAATTTCCAATTAAAGTCAAGCACTTTCTATACCCTTAAACTCAACCCTAACACCGTTATTCTAGCTTAAAGTCAAATAAAAGTCAAGGACTTTTTTAACTAAATACAAGTATGCATACTTTCGTGCATGTAAAAAAGGAAGGTGAGATGGAACTGACATTACAACAATTAAAACAGTTGCTTCCTAAGAACCCTTATGTACAACACTGGCACCATGCGTTGGAACAGCTTTTGCCAGAATATGAGATTAACACTCCGCAACGCATTGCTGCATTTATCGCTCAATGCGCTCATGAATCGGGTGGATTTATGGTTCTTAAGGAAAACCTTAATTACAAGGCTGCAACTTTAAGAAAGATTTTCCCAAAGTATTTCCCAACGGATGCTATGGCTGCAGAATATGCTGCAAAGCCAAATAAACAAGAAGCAATTGCGAACCTTGTTTATGCTAATCGTATGGGTAATGGTGGACCAGAAACTGGAGACGGATATCGCTATTGCGGTAGAGGTTTGATTCAGTTGACTGGTAAATCAAACTATTCATGGTTTGCTGCTTCTCTTGGAATTCCAGTTGAAGAAGCTGCTGAATACTTACAAACTTTCGAGGGTGCTGCTCAATCAGCTTGCTGGTTCTGGGAAACTAATAACCTAAACCGTTTTGCTGACGCTGGCGACATCAAAGGACTAACTAAAGCAATTAATGGTGGCTTCATCGGTCTAGAAGATCGTATTAAGCACTATGAACACGCTCTACATGTTATGGGAGCGCACTAATGAATGACCGCAAGATGGTAAGATGGTTACTCTTACTTCTTTTGCTACCACTTGGTTTAGCCATGTGTAGTAAAGAGGAGTTTAGATACCCATGCCAAAACCCAGCCAACTGGGATAAAGATTACTGTAAAATGCCTTTATGTGATGTGACTCGTACTTGTCCTGAACACATCTTTAAAGGTCAACGTGACCCAAGATTAGGACCACCAAATGAACAAACTAAGCAATTACCTGCGCCAGCACCTGCTGGATCTTCTGCACAAGGAGTCAACTGTGGAAAATAAAGATACATTTATATACAGTGAAGAACAACTGATGGCTCGCCTGAAGTTCTTCATTGGTATTTGTTTATCACTTACATTATTCGGTATTGTGTTCGTTGTATTGTACTCTTTGATTTTCGTTACACAACCGTTGAACGCTATCAGCCCTATTGATCAAAAGTTCTTTGAACTTATTGTTCCAATCGCTACATTCTTGACTGGTACACTATCAGGCATCATGTTAGCTGGTAGTAAGAAAGAAGACCAAGAAGCAATGTTGGCTGCGCAAAAACAAGCAAATGAAAACTTTGAAGCAACTAAGAAGATGATGACGGCACCTCCGCCACCACCTGCTCCAGTGTATGTTTCTCAACCAGTGTTTCAAGCACCACCAGCAAACTTTGCACCACAAGTGGTTATGAGTTCATCTGGTAAGCCAATGCCTGTTCAACCTGATCATCCAGAGATTTAATAAATGTCTTTTTGGAAAAGCATGCTAAAGGATGGACACGATGATTCGTGGAGTAGCAAACGCATTGTTACTCTACTAGCTTTCTTATTAGTGTCTGCTTCTTTCGTGGCTGATCAATTCACAATCTACAAAGCAAACGAAACTTTGTTTGATTCAGTAATATATCTAGTGATAGCAGGTTTAGGTTTCACTGCTTCAGAAAAATTCGCAAGAAAGGATAAACCAAATGAGTAAATTATTCGCACTTCTAGTAGCAGGTATGCTGTCTTTTGGCGTTATGGCTGCTGAAAAAGAAAAGGTTTGCATTGATGTTAAAGACCCAAAGACTGGGAAAGTAACTCAGCAATGTAAAGAAATTAAGAAGCATAAAAAACTTGAAGGAACCGAAGTTCCTAAGAAGTAAAAAGAAAGGGAGCTAACGCTCCCTTTTTTATTTCCCAGCTAGTGGGTTATCTAGTGCTCGTTGAATTTTCTTATCAACGCTACTATCTAATTGTTTAAGTTCTCTACGAACTTCGTTTACGTCTTGAGTTGTTTCACGCTGAGTTTGTTTAGCTGAACGTTCAACTGACTCTACTGTATTTTCTAATCTACGAATATCACCTTTCAAGTCATTTTTAATGTCTTGTGTATATTGCATAGACTTTTCAGACTGAACTTGTACAACATCTAACTTCTTATAGATTTCAGTCAAGTCTGGTGATACATATTCAGCAATCTTTTTCTTCATGCTTTGATAGTCTTTGTACACTTCAAATGTGCCATACAGACCACCAAGAACTGATGATACGATTGTAAAAGCAACCATAAGTTTAGCAGGTGTAAACTCATAGCCACCAATGCTGATAACAGTATCTTTACTAGCATACTTCTTAGCAGCAGCTTCAAGTTCGTCAACTTTCTTATTGACATCTTTGATTTCTTCTGTCATTTTAATTTCCTCTGTTATATTGTGATTCTACGAGTTCATTATGTAATCTATCGGATGGACCATAAAGACCCATACCCAATCTTCTGTTATCTACAGTTTTTTGATTTGCGTAGATAGTAAATGGTTTATATCCAATAACGTCTTTCATAACAACTGCAGAATAAACATCAAATCCTGGGGTGAACCCCATTGCAGCTATAACAACGTTTTGAACTTGTTTTTGTGTTTCAATATCAGCTATCTTACCCATCTCATTTGCTAGGTTTTTACCACGTTCTACTGCAGCAGTTTTGGCTGCAGCTTCACGTTTTGCTTGGAGTTCTTGACGTGCGGTTGGTGCAGCTGGTTTTGTTTCAGTAGATGCGGTTTGTGTAGTAGTTGTAGTTGACGCTGTATTTGATTCTGTTTTCTTTTCTTCTGCTTTTGTTTCGTTTTTAGTTTCAGTTTTAGTTTCTACAACGGCAGCGACTGCTGGTGAAGCGGTCGGTGTAGAAGTCTGAACCAATGGTACTGTAGCAGTAGCTGATTGGGCAGGTGAAGCCGATGTTGCTGTCGTTGTTATAACTTGGTTAACATTACTATCAGCAACAACAGGAACAGATACGTTGCCAGAAGAATCTTGGGTAGCATTTGTTGTACTCGCAGTCGTTGTAGTTGTAGAAGTCGTTGTAGTTGTAGTTGTTGGTGGATTAACTCTCAAGAGTGCTTGCTGGGTGGCGTAAGCTGTAGCATAATTAGGACAAGTTGTTGAGTAAAGTCCATTAAGACTGCACTGTTGTGCATGGTACGCTTGAGCATATCCTGGACAAGAAGTTGAGTATAATGCATTCGCTGTACATTGCTGATTGAAGTATGCACGTTCATATCCTTCGCAAGTAGTTGAGTAAAGTGGGTTAACTGAACATTGGTAAGTTAAATATGCACTGGCATATCCTGGACAGTTTACATCATACAATGGGTTTAGAGAACATTGTTGATTGTAATATGCACTTTGGTATCCTGGACATTGCGAATTATATAGTGGATCAGCTGAACATTGTTGTGTAAAATACGCTTGTTGGTATCCTGGACATTGAGCATTATATAATGGACTAATCGTACACTGTTGTGTTAAGTAGGCAGCAGCATACCCAGAACAAGTTGTTGATGATAATGGATTTATTATGCATGGATCAGAACCTGTAAACCCACCTGCAGTATTCCAACTAACCCCACCAGTAGTAGTATTAATTGTCAAACCTTGTCCATGATATGCTTGAAAGTATTCTCCACGAGATAAATCACCAGTCATACCAGAGGTCACGGCATTCCACTGAACCAATGCTCCAGCGATTCTAGTATCAACAACACCAGCGGAGTTAATCTTAATCTCTAAACTATTACCACCGTTTGCGTTACAACATTGACTCACGTTATACCAACCATATGTCATGGAATTTGTTTCTCTAAGATACCAATTACTGCCAACTCCTGGATGCGCATATAGATCGCTATGTAAGCCATAGATTGTGTAGTTGTATGCTGAACTTGTAGTTCTAGTTAAATCAGCGCCAGAGCAGCAGCCATGACCCAGAGATGGTTGGAATGCTACGAATCCATTAGATGACATCCATGAATTAGTGAACGTTTGCCCCCAGAACGGAAAGTTGAAACCAAGCGGAACGTTTCTAACCTCATCGTCCCCCATAGTTATATTTGTGGCAGCTGGGTTTGTTCGTATATCAGTAAGCGGAAGTGCGTTGACCCCTGTGCCCGCAGTTATTGATAAACCAGGTGCACCAGGGATAGGCAGCGTTACTATTTCAGCATTAGAGAGAAAAGAAGTGCCTAGTAGAAATAATGCTACTAGAAACTTCTTCATTTCTTATCGCCAGACTCTCTAATAGGTTCTTCTTTTTTCTTTTCTGGAAGCTGAACAATGTCGTCTTCTTTAATACGACCTTTAGCAATCCAAAGTTCTTTAGCCTGTTCGCCAATCTTACCTTGAATTGGGCATGGTGTACCAGCGTCTAACATTGCTTTAAATACACGGTCATCTTGACATAATGTTGCTACTGCTGCAACCTTCATACCCATATCGTATAGGTTCTTAGAAAGTTTGATTCTTTCGCAATTCATATCACGGGTTGTACCACCCATAGAGATACCAAGAATTTGTGTTTGTACTGCACCAGATGCTGCAGTGGCGCAAACGTCATTATTGATGGTTGTAATAGCTGGAGCCACTGCTGTTGGCGGTGGAGATTTGATTGTAGTGGTGCTATTTGAAGTAGTTTCTGAGTAAGATCTACTAGTCGAGTCAGTTACGATTGGATCTGCAATCGCAATTTGTGTATTCATGACAAAAAGCACCGCAAGAGCGATCTTTTTGGTCATTTGATTGTCCTTTTATAATTATAGTTATAAGACAGGTACTACTCACACTCTATTATTTAGCTGTTTACAGGTTTGTTGCATTCTTTGCAATCTTTTTTTTGTGGGTTTCCTGCACCGCACACTTTACATTCGTACTTCATTTTTTGTTTAGTTTGTCTACTTCTTGCTCAATCTCACCTACTTTATCTAGGAATGATTGAACCTTGCGTTTCTTTTCTTCTTCTAAAAGTTCAGTCTCAAAACGACCAAGAACTTTCTCTTGCTTTTTAATAGAAACGTCTTGTATCTTATCGTCAACTAAAGGGGTATCGGATAGAATGACTTGATGTTCTATTGTTGGATGTTGTTCTTCGAATATTAATTCATCATCAACATCTTGTTTTACTTCTTCTTGCTTTTCGGGGAAATCTTCAGCTTTTTCTTTTTTAAAGAACTCTGTCCAGTTCCCCGTTTTCTCGTTACGCATTTGCCAATTAGCTGCAATTAATAATAAAACAGCCAATGGGTCAAATACTGAAACAATCATTAAGATTACGATGCGGACTGCTTTTTCGAGGAAGTCTGCGTCTTGGGCTTCTTGACCGTAGATGAGTTGCGCGATGTATTTGATTGGTCCAACTTCGGCTTCGACTTTGCGGACTTCGCTGGCGATTGGCGCACGCTCTTCTTGGAGTTTGGCGATTTTGCTTTGGGTTGTTCCGATTTCGTTAAGGATTCTGGCTCGGTCTTTTTGCTGTCCTCTACGGATGGCGATTGAGCGATCGGCTCCTGCTGCGTCTGTTGTACGGTTGAGGGTTTGATTAACTTGCTGATCCAGTTGATTAAGTTCTGTACGAGCTGCATTTAAATTATCCTTTTCTGTTTTTATCTTTTCATCTATTAAAGACAACTTGGCGGCAATGTCTCCAGTTGGGACTGCTTGGTCTAAGTGTGCCTTTGATAGAAAGCCAAAGATACCCATTGATGTTAGCATCATTAAGATAACTAACGCTGTTGTGAAATAAACTTTCATCAAACGTGGAATTTGTTTCCATGAACGATAAAGCCATGATGCGACTACTAGTTTTGAAACTTCAAGCAAGGAGCCCATAATGAAGATGGGTATAGCCGCAGCTGCGAAAATCGCAACTAACCCCATGATTGAATAGTAAGCAGCGACTGCGGATAAACCTAGTGCCGTTACAAATAATAGATATGTCATAGTTTGTTTAAAATATGGGAACCGTGAACTCTAACAGAAATTTGTCCGTTGTAATAATCCGTAGTTTCCAAAACCCTTCTAGTAAATTGTTCTCTAGCTTCAATATAACTACATTCAGCTTTTGATTTACAGAAAAACAAAATCTCCCTGCGGAAGCATTCCTTCCCAAGGAGCTCTATATCTTTATTTAGTTCGTTAGATGAACCGTAATACTCCAGCCAATCAGAGTCAATTTTATCACGGATTTTCTTTTTCTTTTTAGTTCCGTTTTTTAATGTTACGGTTTTTGTTCTGGTTCGGGAGAACTTGGCTAATTTCTTCCCTACATATTTGCGATCAGTGGTGAGGTTTGTAATTAAATATACAAACCCCACACAATCTTCTGGTAATTCAGTTATTTCTTGATTATTATAAAGCCACATTAGAATAAAATAGTCGTAAAGAAACTATTTATTCTTCCTCATCATAATCTTCTTCTTCGTAAATGTCGGCAGAACATACTGGGCAATAGACGATATCTTCTAATCTCTCATCTGATTTTAAGATAATCTTACCTCTTGCCCCGCACTCCTCACATTCAAAGTGCTTCGTTGTCATCCTCTCTCCTTAAAGCAAAAACAATATAAACCCTTGCAGTAGATGGTTTATATGTGTACTCCACATTCTTAGGGATGTAAACTAAATCCCCTGGTTCTAATACTCTTTGTTCATCAAAAACTTTTAGTTCGCTATGACCAATAGCATTCCAGATTAAAACATCGTTCTGACTAGAATACTTTATATCATTCTTTGTAGTTAAAGAGATATACATATCAGCACCATTAATTTCATACTTTAAATTTTCTGATAGATATTCTTTAACTGGAGCGATGCTATCAATCTGCTCAGCCAAAGGTAATTTATAATACATTACAGCGATTGGTCCGCCAACTTCATTATCAGCACAATGTGCCAAATAACCAATAGCAGTTTCCCAAGGGAATGTAGGTTGAATTGCTTTTGTTACTACTGTAGCAATGTTATTTTCAATCCTATCATTCAGTTGTTCCATTATGCCCATACTTCCTCCCAAGAACCTGTCAAAGCACCTTTTGCATAATCAGTAACACGGTTCTCGAAGAAGTTACCATGAACTGGAGCGTTAATCATTTCCTCAACCCATGGAAGAGGATTCTTCTTACGTTTGAAAATACCTTTCATACCAAGACCAATCAAACGACGGTCAGCAATATAACGGATATATTCTTTAACGTCTTCTGCTTTTAGATCTCGCATTTCACCCTCAGCGAAAGCAAGGTCAATAAACTTATCTTCAAGTTCAACCATACGTTCAGCGATAGTGTAGATTTTACTCTTCAATTCATCGTTCCAAATGTCTGGATTCTCTTTAATATAAGTTTTAAACAGTTGCATCATTGACTCAGCGTGCATCGTTTCATCAACGATAGACCAAGTAACAATCTGTCCCATACCCTTCATCAAACCATGACGAGGGAAGTTCAATAACATAATAAAAGAACTAAACAACTGCATACCTTCAGTGAACGCAGAGAACACAGCGATATGAGTAGCTGTTGACTCAAGTGTACCGTTCTTTGAGCTGATATCAAGTACATAGTCGTGTTTGTCTTTCATTGCCTGATACTCAAGGAATTGATTGTAAGTAGTCTCTGGCAATCCAAGAGTCTCAATCAAGTGAGAGTACGCAGCGATATGTAGTGCTTCACGTGCGGCAAAACCAGAAAGCATCATACGAACTTCAGGTTGAGGAAAGTACGGTAGATAGTTTTTAACATACCCACCAGCAACGTCAATATCACCCTGCGTGAAGAAACGGAAGATGTTTGTCAAAAATGTTTTCTCTTGAGGTGTTAAACTTTTCTTCCACTGTTTAACGTCTTCAGCCATAGGCACTTCAGTGTGTAACCAATGAGCCTGTTCGTGTTTCAACCAAGCCTCATATGCCCATGGATAGTTGAACGGTTTAAAATACGTTCTTTCATCTGTTAGTCTACTAGTCTTTTTAATCATTATTCTTTGTCCAATTCTAATTCTATCATGTCGTCTTGAATATGAACACCTACAACTTCACGATAACCTTCTGGGGTGTTAATCACAACTTTAACTTTGCGGTTAGATTTAGTAATTTCTCCGCTATTTTTAGGAACAACAGCACACCAGTATTTTTTAATCTTTTCGGAGATGTCGTAGGCATCCATGTTTTATCCCTCGCAAGCTAAGCACTCGTTACCTTCAGCAAGTTCGTGCAGGTTGATTTCTTTAATCACTTCACGTTCAATGCGTTTGGCAACTTTGTCTGCCTTTGCGATTTTATCTGAACGACAATAATACATTGTCTTTAATTTCTCTTTCCATGCCATAAAGTGAACAGCGTGAATATACTTGATATGGCTATCTGGTCTGAAGAACACATTAAGAGATTGAGCTTGGTCTATATATACTTGCCTGTCTGCGGCATGCTGGACGACCCAACGCTGGTCAATTTCCATAGACGTTTTGAAAACATCTTTTGTCCAGTCGTCCATCCAATCCAAGTGCTGAACGCTACCATCATTCGCAATAATCGAACGCCATACTTCGTCAGCCCATCCTTCTTTTTCATCTTTCGCCTTTTCTTGAATAATAATATCCAAATAACGATTCTTATTTAAGTGAGAACCCGATAGAGTGTCCTGGCGATAAGCGTTGGCACGATAAGGTTCAATAGAAGGAGAAGTATTCCCCATGAGAATGGAAGAAGAAGCATTGGGAGCAATAGCCATAAGATGACTAAAGCGATTCCCAGTGCCAGCAGCGTCAG
>JACCDO010472598.1_pt1 | contig 12222 bp, 9 predicted proteins | sample 7446101 | NCBI WGS metagenome assembly JACCDO01 (sample SAMN15323440, study PRJNA562643) | freshwater metagenome | isolation source: river surface water | place: USA:Blue River Watershed | collected 2017-08-16 | reverse complement strand
CTTTCGGCGTGCGCGGGGTGTTCGCCCGCGTGTTCGACGGCAGCCGTTTCGACGAGAACAAGGCACGCTACGGCACCACGATGGTCTGCGGTTTCGCGCGGCTGCATGGCTATCCGGTGGGCATCCTCGCCAACAACGGCATCCTGTTCGGCGAGTCGGCACAGAAGGGCGCGCACTTCATCGAACTCTGCACGCAGCGCGGCATTCCGCTGGTGTTCCTGCAGAACATCACCGGCTTCATGGTCGGCCGCAAGGCCGAGAATGCCGGCATCGCCAAGGAAGGCGCCAAGCTGGTGCACGCCGTCGCCACCGCGCGCGTCCCCAAGCTGACGGTGATCATCGGTGGCAGCTTCGGTGCCGGCAACTACGGCATGTGCGGGCGGGCCTACAGCCCGCGTTTCCTGTGGATGTGGCCGAATGCGCGCATCTCGGTGATGGGCGGCGAGCAGGCGGCGAGCGTGCTGGCCACCGTGAAGCGCGACCAGCTCGAGGCCGCCGGTCGCGAGTGGAGCAGCACGGATGAAGCGGCCTTCAAGGCACCGTTGCGCGAACAATACGAGCGGCAGGGCCATCCCTACTACGCGAGCAGCCGCCTCTGGGATGATGGCGTGATCGATCCCGCCGATACGCGCCGCGTGCTGGCGCTCGGCTTGTCCGCCGCATTGAATGCCCCCCATGGCCCGGACGCGCCGACGCGGACGGGTGTGTTCCGGATGTGAGGTAGCGACCATGCAGACGCCGATCATCGATTCCACGGCCCCGCTCGCCTCGCTGGAGGTGGTGGACGAGGGCCCGGTGCGTACCTTGTGGCTGAATCGTCCGGAGGTGCACAACGCGCTGGACGAGCAGCTCATCGCCGGTCTGACGGCGGCCATGCAGGATGCGGGCCGGGACGCCGGCGTGCGGGTGGTGGTGCTGGCGGGACGGGGCCGCAGCTTCTGTGCCGGCGGCGACTTGAACTGGATGCAGCGGGCGGCGCGGAACGGCGAGGCGGAAAATCTCGCCGACGCCCGTCGCCTCGCCGCCCTGTTCCAGGCGGTGCGCTCCGCACCGAAGCCGGTGATTGCGCGGGTGCAGGGCAACGCGCTGGCCGGCGGCACGGGACTGGTGGCGGCCTGCGACATCGCCATCGCCGATACCACGGCGCGTTTCGGTGTCACCGAAGTGCGCATCGGTCTGGTGCCCGGCGTCATTTCGCCTTATCTGGTGGCCGCCATCGGTGCCCGCGCCGCCTCGCGTTTTTTCCTGACCGGCGAGCGCTTCGCTGCGGACGAGGGCCATCGCCTGGGGCTGGTGCATGAGTTGTGCGCACCGGAGGCACTCGATGCCAGCGTGCAACGCTGCGTCGCCGAACTGCTCGCCGGGGGGCCGGCCGCGCTGGCCGAGGCGAAAGCACTGCTCTGGAGCGTGGCGGGAAGACCGCTGGACGCCACCCTGACGGAGACCACGGCAGCGTGGATTGCCCGGGTACGCAGCACGCCCGAGGCGGCGGAAGGCATCGGCGCCTTCCTCGCCAAGCGGGCACCGGCGTGGCGGCCATGATCCGCAAGCTGCTCATCGCCAATCGAGGCGAGATTGCCTGCCGCGTGATGCGCACGGCGCGGCGGCTGGGCATTGCCACCGTGGCGGTGTATTCCGATGCCGATGCCGGCGCCTTGCACGTGCGCTCCGCCGACGAGGCGGTACGGCTCGGGCCGGCGCCGGCGCGCGAGTCCTATCTCGACATCGGCAAGGTCATGGCTGCGGCCCGCTCGACCGGCGCCGAGGCCGTCCATCCCGGCTACGGCTTTCTCTCCGAGAACGCGGCTTTCGCCGAGGCTTGCGCAGCGGCGGGTCTGGTGTTCGTGGGTCCGCCTGCCAGCGCCATCCGCGCGATGGGCGGCAAGAGCGAGGCCAAGGCGCTCATGGTGGCGGCGGGCGTGCCGGTCGTGCCGGGTTATCACGGCGAGGACCAGTCGGTGGCCGTGCTGCTGTCCGCTGCCGAGTCCATCGGCTTCCCCGTGTTGCTCAAGGCCAGTGCCGGCGGTGGCGGCAAGGGCATGCGCATCGTGCGTTCGGCCGCGGAGTTCCATGCCGCCCTCGAGGGTTGCCGACGCGAAGCCGCGGCGAGTTTCGGCGACGACCGCCTCCTGGTGGAGCGCTACCTCGAGCGGCCGCGGCATGTCGAAGTGCAGGTGTTTGCCGATGCGCACGGGCATTGCCTCTACCTCCATGAGCGCGATTGCTCGCTGCAGCGCCGCCACCAGAAGGTGATCGAGGAGGCGCCGGCGCCCGGCCTGTCGTCGGGCATGCGCCGCGCGATGGGCGAGGCGGCGGTGGCGGCAGCGCAGGCGGTCGGCTACGTCGGGGCCGGGACCGTCGAGTTCATCCTCGCTGCCGACGGCAACTTCCATTTCATGGAGATGAACACGCGGCTGCAGGTGGAACATCCGGTCACCGAGATGATCACCGGGCTCGACCTGGTGGAATGGCAGTTGCGCGTGGCGAATGGCGAGCCCTTGCCGCTGACGCAGGCCGAAGTGCCGCTCCTCGGCCATGCGTTCGAGGCGCGCGTGTATGCGGAAGCGCCGGCGAAGGGCTTCCTGCCTTCCACCGGCCGCCTGGTCCACCTGCAGTTCCCCGCGGCTGCCGCCGGGGTGCGCGTGGACAGCGGAGTCGAAGAAGGGGACGAGATCACTCCCTGGTACGACCCGATGATCGCCAAGGTGATCGTGCACGACGCGGACCGCGCCAGCGCCCTCTGCCGCCTGGATGCGGCCCTGGCGGCCTGCCGGATTGCCGGGCCCGAGCACAACGTGAACTTCCTGCGGCGGCTGGCGGCCTTGCCGGCGTTCGCGGACGGTGACGTCGACACCGGCATGATCGAGCGCGAGCAGGCCGCACTGGTGGCGCCGGTGCCGCTGTCCGGCGCACGGCTCGAACTGCTGGCCGCCGCGGAGCAGGCAGCGGAAGAGGCGGTGGCCCGCTCGCGAGCGGCGGCCAGTGGTGACCCCACCAGCCCCTGGGGCGCGGTCGATGGCTGGCGACCGGGTCAGCCGCCGCAACGCCACTACCGGTTCCGCTTCGACGGCGAAACGCGCGCGGTGACCGCACCCGTCGGCTCCTGCATTCCGGACGGCGACTGTCTCGTGGTGCCCGACGGCGCCAGACGCCATCTGTTACAGAGCGGCGATTCCTGGACAGTCGCGTTGGTCGACCCGAGCGCCGCGGCGCTCGCCGATGCCGGCCAGGCCGCGGGCAGCGGTCATCCGGGGCTGCGAGCGCCCATGCCGGGCCGCATCGTCGCGCACCTGGTGGAGGAAGGGCAGCACGTCGCGGCGGGCAGGCCGGTGCTGGTGATGGAAGCGATGAAGATGGAACACACGCTGACCGCACCGGTACCGGGCACGGTCCGCTCGTTCCATCATGCACCGGGCGAGCAGGTGAGCGAGGGTAGTCCGCTCGTGGAATTCACGCCGGACGACACCTGACTCGCGACCGGGGCAGCCATCGCTACCCCGGCAGGAGAGACGGGTTCAGGGCTTCCATGCCAGTCCGGGAGCGGGTTCGCCGGCGCGCAGGCGGTGGGCATTGCTCTCGTTCACTACGAGGACGCGCAGGATGGTCGCGCCGGCGAGGTTTGTCAGATCGCCGTCCGACCAGCCGCGACGGATCAGTTCGGCGAACAGGTTCGGATACATCGAGACGTCCGACAGCCCTTCGGGCCAGGCGTCGTTGCCATCGAAATCGCCGCCCAGCCCCACATGATCGATGCCGGCGACGTTGCGCACGTGCTCGATGTGGTCCGCCACCTTGGCGATCGACGGGACCGGAATCTTCACCGCGTCGAACTCGGCACGGGCCGCGGCCCGTTCGGCGTCGGTCTTCGCTTCGCGCAGTGCAATGTTCATGCGCATCATCGCCGGCTGCATCACCTTGGCCACCTCGCAATCGACGAAGCCGGCGACGAAGGTCACCATCACCACGCCGCCATTGGCGGGCAACTGCCGCAGGACGTCATCGGGCACGTTGCGCGGCACATTGCAGACACCGCGCGCGCCGGCGTGCGAGAACATCACCGGCGAACGGGTCACCTTCAGCGCGGCGGTCATGGTTTCCGGAGCGGTATGCGCGAGGTCCACCACCATGCCGAGGCGGTTCATCTCGCGCACGACGGCTTCGCCGAAAGCCGAGAGGCCGCCCACGCGGGGGGGCACCATCGCCGCGGCATCGGCCCAATCCAGATGCACGTTGTGGGTCAGCGTCAGGTAGCGGACGCCGAGATCGTAATAGGCGGCGAGCAGCGGCAGCGAGTTCTCGATCGAGTGCCCGCCCTCGATGCCGAGCATTCCCGGAATCTTCCCGGCCTTGCGGGCAGCGCGGACCTCGGCCGCCGTACCCGCCAGCGTGAACACGTCGCCATGCAGCCGGATCATCTCGCGGGCGATCGCGATCTGCTCGAGTTGCAAGCGTGCGAAGCTGGACTCGCGACGCTCGCCCGGCACGTAGACACTCCAGAACTGTGCCTGCACCCCGCCGGCCCGCAGCCGCGGGATGTCGGTCTGGCCTCGCGCCGGTCCGCGCAGGTCGTACTTCGCGGGCATGCCGAGGGCCTGCTGGTCCTCGCGGATGGCCCAGGGCAGATCGTTGTGGCCATCGAACAGCGTGGCCTTGGCCAGGAAGGCCCGCGCCTTCGCCAATTCGGGGGCTTCCTGCGGCACGCTGCCCGCAATCGCGGCCACTGCCACGGCGGGGCCGACTGCACCCGCCAGCCCGAGGGCAAGGGCGGCGACAGCGAATCGCGGGGACGGATGCTTGGCGCGGGCAGGGGTCATCGGCAGGTCTCCATTGGGCGGGGGTTCGAGGTTAACGCAGCAGGCAGGTCGGCAACCGACTCAGACGCGGATCAGGTGATGGCCGGAAAGACTCATCGCCACTGCCTTGCCGCCGGCGAGTTCGCGGAACGAGACCCACTCGGGGCTGTCTGGCTCGTCGCGCAGGAAGAACCTGTTGCCAGCGGCCGGCTCGAGCGGCACCACGCCCTCCAGCCAGAGCCTGCCCTCGCGCAGCGCGATGCGGCGGCTGCCGATCCAGGGATCCTCGCTGCGGTATTCGCCGGTGAAAGCCGACCATTCCGCCGGCGCTTCGAAGCTCCGCGGCCCGCTGTAGGCCGGCGAGTAGTGGCAGTGGTCTCCCCAGGCGGCGGCGACCACGCGGCCGTTTGCCTGACCCGCTTCACGCTTGAACAGCAGCGGGAAACAGGCGAAGTCCTCGTGGAGCACCTGGAAGGCCTCCGGGCCCGCGAAGGACGGCTCCAGACCGACTCGACCGCCCCGATGCAACAACTCCAGACGCCGGCCGTTCGCGACCAGCTCCAGCACCCGCCCGTCGGCGCTGGTGTAGCGGCCGGCGTAGTCGGCGGCGGCGTCGATCCGCCAGGACGGCATCGGCTCCGGCACCGGCGGCAAAGGCTTCTCCTCGAGGCAGGCGCGCATCAGCCGCAAGGCATACTCGGCCACGGCTCGGGGACGATAACCCTGCATCGCATTGATCGAGGCGAACACGCCGCAGCCGCTGTCCAGATCCACCTCCAGCGCCGAAGCGAAGGCCACCATGCCGCCGGTGTGCCGCAACCGCGTGTGGCCATCCAGCTGGTCGTTGGCGATGCCGTAGCCGTAGGCCGCCCCGGGACCGAAGTGCTCGGCCGGTTGATGGCGTGCCATGAACTTCGCGAAGCCCGCCGGCGACACCAGTCGCCCGCGCGGTCCCTCGCCGCGGCGGATGAGCATCGTCAGATAGGCACCCATGTCGCGTGCCGGTGCCGCGATGCAACCCGCTGCGGAAGTGAAAGCCATCACCGGCGCGCGGGCCAGTTCGCCGAAGCGCGGCAGCGGCCGGTCGGTCAGCCGGGCCATGTAGCCGATGGCAACACGGTCGGCGATGGCCGGCACGATCACCGGCTCGCTGCCGGTCATGCCGAGTGGCGTCAGGATGCGGCGTCGGAAGCTGTCGGCCAGTGAACCGCCGTCGAGTTGCGCGAGCAGCAAGCCCATCGCCTCGTAGCCCATGTTGCAGTAATGGAAGGTTTGTCCGGGGACGGCCGTGGCCCGGAAGCGCAGCGCCGGATCGGCCGGAAACAGCGTGCCGTCCGGCAGGGCGGCGCCGTGCGTCACCAGATCGTGCGTGCTGATGCCACGGCCCTGCGGATGGTCGTCGAAACGCAGCCAGGGAAGGTACTCGCGGATCGGTCGATGGAGGTCGAGCTTGCCTTCCTCGGCCAGTTGCACCAGGCACAGTCCCAGGAAGGATTTGCTGATCGAACCGATGTGGAACAGCCGACCGCTGCGCAGCGGGACGCGGCGCTCGAGATCCTCGAAGCCGTAGTCCATCACGCGCTGGACGCCGTGCCGGTCGGCCAGCACCAGCGTCATGCCGGGCGCGTTCATCTCCGCCATGAACTGGGCGACGTACCGGTCGAGGTGCCCGAAGGCTGCCGCGTAGCGGCTGGCGGTCGCGCTGCCACCAACAGCCTCCGGGGTGGCCACCGAGTCGCCGGACCAGGGGCCGGCCGCCACGCCCAGCCCCAATCCCATGCCGAGGACTTCACGACGCTTCATGGATGTTTCCCTCCCCCTTGTCGCTCGCCATCCCGAGGCCGGCGCCCCGCCAGGATGATTTGCCTTTGCCCGAAGAATAGACTGTAATTTCCGGCATGGAAAAAATTTCTGCTTTGGAAAAAATTGCCTCCATGGAAAACGTCATCGAATTCGCCGCGCCTTTCGTGGTCTTCTTCGGCGATGCCGCCGACCCCACCTTCGCCAAGACCGGTCTGGGGTTGGCCCAATGGCGCCCGCGCGACTGCCTCGGTCAGGTGGGCTTGCCCGGCTGCGGCGTCGATGCCGGTGTGCCCAGGCTGACCTTGCAGCAGGCGCGCGCCGCCGGCGCCCGCAGTCTGGTGATCGGCTCTGCCGCCGTGGGCGGGCAGGTGCCCGCCAGCTGGGTGCCGGCCCTGTGCGAGGCGGCGGCGATGGGTTTCGAGATCGTGGCCGGGCTGCACGTGCGATTGGGCTCGCTGCCTGGTCTGGCGGAGGCAGCGGCGCGCGGCGGTGCGCGCCTGGTGGATGTACGGGTCCCGCCTCCCGGGTTGCCCGTGGGTACCGGTCGCAAGCGCAGCGGACGTCGCCTGCTGACGGTCGGTACCGATTGCGCCTGCGGCAAGAAGTACACGGCGCTGGCGCTGGATGCGGAGATGAAGCGGCGCGGGCTCGACAGCGATTTCCGCGCCACGGGCCAGACCGGCATCATGATTGCCGGCCGCGGCCTGCCGCTGGATGCGGTGGTCGCCGATTTCCTCACCGGTGCGGCGGAAGTCCTCTCGCCGGACAACCGCGCCGGCCATTGGGACATGGTCGAGGGGCAGGGCTCGCTGTTCCATCCCGGCTATCTGCAGGTGACAGTCGGCCTGCTGGTCGGTACGCAGCCCGACGCCATCGTCGTCTGCCACCAGGTCGGCCGGCGGGAGATCGACGGCTGGCCCGGCTTCCGCCTGCCCTCGCTGCCGGAGCTCATCGACCGCGCCGTGCTGATCGGTTCCCTGACCAATCCGGCCATCCGCTGTGTCGGCGTGTCGCTGAACACTTCCGGCGTGCCGGCGGCAGAGCGGGCGCGGGTCATGGCCGACCATGCCGCCGCCACCGGACTGCCCGTGGTCGACCCGCTGGTCGAGGGCATGGGTCCCGTCATCGATCGTCTGCTCGAGGAGTTCCCCGCATGAAGTTCAGCGCGCATATCGAGAAGTGGCGGCCGCATCGCCCGTTCCGCATCACCGGCAAGGTCTGGAACAGCTTCGACTCGGTGGTGGTCGAACTCGGCCGCGACGGCGCGGTCGGGCGCGGCGAGGGCATGGGCGTCTACTATCTCGACGAGAACGCCGACGGCATCCTGGCACAGGTGGAGTCCGTCGCCGACGAGCTCAGGGCCGGCCTCGCCCGCGAGGCCCTGCAGTCGCTGCTGCCGGCCGGCGGCGCGCGCAACGCCATCGACTGCGCCCTGTGGGACCTCGAGGCGAAGTCGAGCGGACGCTCCATCTGGGAGCTGACCGGCGTCGCGCCGAAAGTACTGGAGACGGTCTTCACCATCGGCATCGAGCCGGAGCCCGAGGAGATGGCCCGCAAGGCCGCCGAGGCCTCGAACCATTCGCTGCTCAAGGTGAAGCTCGACGGCGACCGGCCTGCCGAGCGCATGGAGGCCATCCGTGCCGCCCGGCCCGACGCGCGACTGGTGGTCGATGCCAATCAGGGCTGGAATTTCCGGCAACTGCAGGCGGTCGCGCCGGTGATGGCCCGCCTCGGCGTGGAGATGATCGAGCAGCCGCTGCCGCGGGGCGGCGATGCGGAGCTGGAGGGCTATCGCTCGCCGCTGCCGCTGTGCGCCGACGAATCCTGCCTCACGCTGGCCGAATTGCCGCCGGCGGTGCGTCGCTACCAGATGATCAACATCAAGCTCGACAAGACCGGCGGTCTGACGCACGCGCTGGCCCTGGCCAAGGCGGCCCGCGAGCATGGGCTCGGCCTGATGGTGGGCAGCATGTGCGGCAGTTCGCTGGCCATGGCGCCCACCTTCCTCATCGGCTGCCTGTGCGACCTCGTCGACGTCGACGGCCCGCTGCTGCAGAAGTACGACCGCATCCCCGGCATCCGCTACGAGGGGACGAACGTCTATCCGTTCGGCACCGAGGTGTGGGGTTGAGCATGCTGCGCGCGAGGAGGGTGCGACTGACGGGTCTTGGGTTGGCACTGGCAGTCGGGGCGGCTGCGGCCGCCACGGACCACCATCTGCACGTCGTGAGTCCCGAACTGTCCCGGGTGATGGCGAGCCTGGCGGAGCAGGACCCCGCCACCGCGAAGCTGCTGGATCCCGAAGTCACCAAGGTGCGAGGGACAGCCGAGGTACTGGCGATGCTCGATGCGGCGGGGCTGCGGCAAGGCGTGCTGCTCTCCGGCGCCTACATGTACAGCTCGCCGCTGCTCGCGGGGCAGAAGCTCGACGCCGTGGCGCTCCTGCGCAGCGAGAACGCCTACAACGTTGCCGCGGCCGAGGCGTCGGCGGGCCGGCTGCTTGCCTTCATCGGCCTGAATCCGCGGGCACCGGAGTCCCGCACCGAGCTGGACCATTGGGTGAAGCACGGCGGTGTCACCGGCGTGAAGCTGCACTTCGGCAACTCCGCCATCGATTTCCATGATGCGGAGCAGGTACGCCAGGTGCGCGAGTTGTTCGCGGCGACCAGCGCAGCAGGGTTGGCCCTCGTGGTTCATCCGCGCGGCCGGCCGCAGTATGGCGCCGTGGAGGCTGGGATTCTGGTGGAGCAGATGTTGCCGGCGGCCGGCGAGACACCGGTGCAGTTGGCACATGGCGGCGGTTGGGGCGGTCTGGACGCGGAGACTCTGGACGCGCTCGAGGTGTACGTGGCTGCCATCGAGCGTGGTGCGCCCGGAACCTCGCGGATGGTGATCGATCTGGCCATGCTCACGCTCGGCGAGGATACGCCGGTGGCGCTGCGCGAGCGGGCGGTGGCGCTGATGCGCCGCGCCGGCCTGCGGCGCTTCGTGATGGGCTCCGACTGGCCGGCGGTGTACACGCCGGCCGCGCATGACGCCTACCTGCGCCGGCAGCTGCCGCTCACCGACGCCGAGTGGCAGGTGCTGCGCGACAACGACGCGCCTTACGTCCGCTGAGTTTCCTCGCTGCCGCTGCGGCGGCAGCCGGTTCAGGTGCCGCCGCCGCGCCGCCACAGCATGAAGGCCGGTGCCCCGAGCAGGACCATGCCGATGCCGAGCGCCGACTGCATCGGTTCGGCGATGATCGTGCTGGCCACGATGCCGACCGCTGCCAGGATGAACAGCAGCGGGGTCCAGGGATAGCCCGGCACGCGGAAGGGCCGAGGTGCCGCCGGTTGCCGCAGACGCAGTGCAATGACGGCGGCAGCCCCCAGCGCGTAGAACATCCAGCCGATGAACACCACGTAGGTGAGCAGTTGCTCGAAGGTGCCGGTCGCGGCCAGCACCGCGGCCCAGAGACCGCTGGCGACGACCGCGACGGCGGGAGTGCCGAAGCGCGGATGCACCTCGCCGAGCCGGCGGAAGAACAGGCCATCGCGGGCCATCGCGAAATAGACCCGGGCGGCGGTCATGATCGAGCCATGCGCCGCGCTGGCCATGGCGATGATGATGACCAGTGCCACCGCGGCACCCGCGACCGGTCCGAGCACGCTTTCCACCGCCTCGCTGGCCACGCGCTCCGACTGCGCCATGCGCTCCGGGCCGAGGGCGGCGAGATAGCCGAGATTGGCGAGGATGTAGAGGGCGACCAGGCAGAGCGTGCCCGCGGCGAGTGCCCGCGGCACCGAGCGCTGCGGGTCCCGCGTCTCGCCGGCGAGAAAAGTGGCGTACTGCCAGCCTTCGTAGGCCCACAGCACGGCCACCATCGACAAGCCGACCCCGGCCCAGGGGAATGCCGGCGATGCCGCAGTGATTGCCGTGGTGGTTGCCGCCGGGCTCGCACCCTGACCCAACCAGAGCAGCGCGATGCCCATCGCGAGGATGGCGCTGACCTTGATCGCGGTCGAGAAGTTCAGCGTGGTGACCCCTGCACGCGTGCCCACCACGTTCACGGTCACGATGGCGGCGATCAGGCCGATGGCGAAAGCCTTGCGGGCGAACGGCGTGAGCGTCATGAACTGCTGGAGATAATCCCCGGCCGCCACCGCCAGCGTGGCGACGGTGCCCGAGCCGATCACGAAGAACAGCGTCCAGCCATAGAGGAAAGCCGTGAACGGACCGAAGGCATCGCTGAGGTAGGCATAGAGACCGCCGGCCCGCGGGTTCATGGCGCCCAACTCGCCGTAGGCCAGCGCCCCCATCAGGCTGAGGAGCCCACCCACCAGCCAAACCGCGAGGGCCAGGCCGACCGAGCCGCCGCTCTGCGCCAGCACCGGTCCGGGTACCAGGAAAATGCCGGAGCCGATGACGCTGCCCACCACGAGGATGGTCAGGTCGGTGGCGGACAGGGTCCGCGACAGTTCTCGCTGCATCAGGTGTCTCCCCCGGGTTCGCTGCCCGCAAAATCGAATTCGACCGTCACGCCGTTCGGATCGTCGAAGAACAGCTGCCAGTCGTCGAGAGGTGGCGCCATGCGTTTCAGGCGATGGCGAACTCCCATCTCGTTCAGCAGCGTACAGGTCTCCTGCAGTCCTGTCGCGCGGAACGCCATGTGGTCGAGTGCCCCGCGTCGCGGCTCGGGCATGCGGTCGGTGACCATGAGGTGGAGCACCGCGTGGTCGCCCAGGTACATCCACAGCCCGTCCACGCGGATGGCGGGTCGTGGCCCGACGCGGAAGCCGAGCGCCTCGTAGAACGCACGGGTTGCCGCGAGGCGATCGGTCACCACGGTGAAGTGATCGGGGCGGATGGCCGGCATCGGGACACTCCGGGGGTCGGTAGCGGGTATCATAGCCCCCGCCAAACGAACCCTCGCGAGAGACCACGGTGATGCTCGAAACCCTGCAACCCCTGCCCGAAGATCCCTTGCTCGGGGTGATGGCGGCCTACCGCCGCGACCCGGACGCGCGCAAGGTCGACCTCGGCGTCGGCGTCTACAAGACGGAAGACGGCGAAACGCCGATTCCGGCTGCGGTGGCGGCGGCGATGGCACGATCGGCAGGCAGCCAGAAGACCAAGGTCTACGTCGGGCAGGGCGGCAACGAGCGCTTCAACCGCGCCATGCTGGAACTGGTGTTCGGCATCGATCATCCGGCGCTGAAGGACGGTCGTGCCGCGGCGCTCCAGGCGCCCGGTGGCTGCGGTGCACTGCGGCTGGGCGCCGAACTGGTGAACATCGCCCGCCCCGGCGCCACCTTGCACCTGAGCAGTCCCACCTGGGCCAACCACGTGCCGCTGATGGGCAACGCGGGTCTGAAGATCGGCACCTATCCCTATTTCGACCGCGCCACCGGTGGCGTCGATGTGCCGGCGATGCTGGCCCATCTCGAGCAATTGCCGGCCGGCGACCTCGTGCTGCTGCATGGTTGCTGCCACAACCCGACGGGCGCGGACCTCTCGCCCGCGGATTGGGATGCGGTGGCGGCAGTGCTGCAGCGGCGCGGACTCGTACCCTTCGTCGACATCGCCTATCAGGGCCTGGGTGATGGCCTCGAAGCGGATGCCTACGGCGCCCGCCTGATGGTGG
>JACCDO010261140.1_pt1 | contig 12223 bp, 11 predicted proteins | sample 7446101 | NCBI WGS metagenome assembly JACCDO01 (sample SAMN15323440, study PRJNA562643) | freshwater metagenome | isolation source: river surface water | place: USA:Blue River Watershed | collected 2017-08-16 | reverse complement strand
GTATGTAAACTTAATTCTTCAATTGAATCGGGTAAATCATTAAGTTTTGTTTCAGATGTTCCAAAAAAGTTATCACTAATTTTTAATATTTTTAAACTTTGATTTAATTTTATTTTATCACTATTAAAATATGATAATTCAAGTTCAACAAGTGAATCTGGAAAAACAAATCTTTCTACAATATCATTATATTTATTATAATAAATAGAATTTTCAACTGCTATTGGAATAGAAGTTTTTGTAAATTCCAAATATTCTAAATTTGTGGGTAAATCAAAAAATTCTAAATTATCAGAATAAGTTAGAATTAATTTTTTACAATTGGATGGAATATTTTCAAAACTATATTTATTATAATTAATATTAATTTCTTCAAGTGTTTCAGGTAATTTTCCAAAATTATGAAAAATTTTTACAAAATTTTCATAAAAATTATTATTACTGTGAAATTCGAATTTTTTTAAACTTGTAGGTAATTTTCCAAATTTCTTAATTTGCGAACTATAAATACAGAGTTCTTCTAAACAATCAGGTAAGTGATCAATTTCATACTTATAACTTTCATTTGTTGGTAAACAATAATCACCACCTATTTTTAATTTTTTTAGATTTGGAGGTAAAAATGATTTAGTCTTATTACAAATAGGTTGATTAAATAAGTTATCTAAGGACAGCTCTTCAAGAGTTTCAGGTAAAATTCCCTCAATAGAATCATTAAAACAACTTAGTTCAAGAACTTTTAATTGAGTTGGTAAGGTAGGTATAATAATCTGACCTAATAAACTTAGTTTTTTAAGAGAGTTTGGAAAATCACTAACAATATTTTTTTTAACATTTGGTTTTTGATCATAAGAATAATAATCATATCCGCGCATTATATTTATTTCCAAATTTTCTAGAGAACTAGGTAAATCTTCTAAAACATGAGTATAACTTGAACTAATTACAATTTCTTTAACAGTATTAGGAAGATTATTAATTTTTTTATTAAAACTACCCATCAAATGTAAAACTTCCAAACCCTCAGGTAAATTATCAATTTCTATATCACAATATACAACAAATTTTTTTAAACTAATTGGATAATTTTGTATATTTTCAGAAGTAATTCTAGTTCCAAAAACAAGTTCATCAATGTCATCATGTAATCCGATTAGGTTTTCTGAAAAAGATTGGAAAAACCAAATTTTCTTAAATTTTTTCATAATTTTAATATATGCATCTGCATCTTCCCCAATACGATGAATACATAATGCATTAGTATTTTTATGTATGAAAGGTGTAGAATTTATTTTTTTTTGCTTTTTATTAATATGTTCATATGGCTTATTTAATGTTAAATCATATTCAAAAGTAACATTATTATCATTATTAATCACATTACCTAATCCACTAACAGAAAATGTTTCTTGTTCTGTATCTTGATAAATTATAACGTCATCGTTCTCAATATTACAATAATTTCTATTTTTTTGGTTATGAAAATTCATTATTATTCAATTAATTTTTTAAAAACCTTTAATTATAGGATATATTATATGAAATATATCAAAATTCAATTTTTTATATAAAATTTGAATTAAATTAATAATATTATTAGTTTTATATATAAATCTTAATGTCAAAAAAACTTTTAGGCAAAATATATTATATTGGAGTTATTTCTAATGAAACAATGTACATTGATGGTTATTCAAAAGAAATGTATATGGAAATGTTTCTTGATCAAAAAACTATAAAGTTTTGTGAGTATAAAGTTAAACTTACAAATATTAAAAAAAACTGTCCAGACAAAAAAGAATTATCTTATGATTTGGAGATAATTGAAATATTAAGTATAGACCCTGATCATTCATATGATAATAAAGTTGGTGATACAATTTATGCATCAGCAAATTATAAATATTGTGATACAAAAAATAAAATATTACCATTTAATCCTCGAGTGGAAATTAATGATGGAGGGACATTAAACTGTTGGGGTTGTTATGGAGCCTTACTTGTTCCATTTGAAGAATATTTACAATATAAAACACCCAAGCTAGTTACAGTTCAAAATAGAAAAATTTTAGTTGAAATTTTTACTTATACCAACAGCCACAAAAAAACATTTAGTCAAATAAATAGTATGGATTTAGATGATCCAGATGAAGAAACAAATTTGTCAGATTATAATTCAGAACCTGGTTCTAATTATGATTATAGTGATAAAATATTTCATTTACATAGAAAATGTAAAACATTTGGATTTGTTAACACATATGGTAAATTTATTGAATTAACAGATTCAGATAATTATATTGCATATTTTCTTTCAAATTATTTGAAATAGTTTATAATAATTTTTTTATGGCTTGTATTCATCAAAAATTGATAGATTTTTTGATTTTATATTATACATTATTATTCCAGTGTTATCTTTTTCATCTCCAAAAGTTACAAACTTAACACCAATACTATTTAAACTTGAAACAAAATCGGAATATCCAGAACAATCTTTTAATTTGGAAATTGGAATTTGAACCGAAGAATTTGCATAATTGTAATTATTTTCTTTACGTAAAATACCATTTTTTACTGTAAATCTACCTAAATTAAATATTTGTTCACATTTATATTCAAATTCTTTTTCTTTATTAAAGGTATATCCTAAAGTATTAGTGCAAATACTCAAATCAATTAATGGAAATATTATACTTTTTTTAAATATATATCCAATTTCTGAGGTTTTAATTGGAAATTTATAATATTTGTGTTTTTCAAGAAAATCAATTGCTCCATTAATTTCTTCTTTACGTGGTAGTTCGTATATTTTATAAGGGCAGAACATTCTTTAAAATTATATGTGCTACTATATATAATTATAATTTTTAATCAATTTTTATTTAACTGACTGTTAAATTCTTAATTTTTATAGCGAATACATTTGATTGTTCTTTTGAAGTCGAAATTTGCATATAAAATTTATCTTTTGATGTTGATTTATTATTTGGCTCATAAATAATCTTATTTTTTGTCAATAATAATTTACCTTCAGATGGTTTTTTAATTATTGATATCTTAAATTCTGAACCATAATAATCTTGTAAATGATCTAGATTAATCACTAAATATTTTGTTGGTGAATTTATATCTTTAATTCTGATATCTGGTACATTTGGTGTAATTACTATATTCACTGTAGATATGTTTGATTTTGAAAATTCACTCACACACTGGTATTGAAAACTATCTGTACCGACATAATCTAAATTAGGTGAATAAAGTACAACATTGTTAATCAATCGAACAGTACCATTAGAAGGTTGTGTTATTATAATAAATGTAGTTTTCCCCTGTAAATATGTTGGAATAACTGCTTGAAGTTTAATTAAAACTCTTTCATTTTGTTTTGTAGTTGTGATTATATTGCTTGTTTTAATATTTGGTGTAATATTTATTGTAAACGAAGCAGTTTGTGTTGCTTGAGCATATTGATTAGTTTGAGAAAGTGTTGCTGTCATTGTAACAAATCCCCCAGAAATCAAAGTAATTAAACCAGAAAGATTATTAATTGTAGAAATTGAATTATTACTACTAGAATATGTAATTGAACCATTACCTGTAATAATTGTTGGAAGTGTTGGAGTAAATGGAATAGGACTATAAATTTGATTTGGAATTGACCAAGAAGATAAAATACTTGTAGCTCTATTAATTATAAATGGAGCTAAAGCAGTTGTTTGAACATATTGATCTGTTCCAGAAAGTGTAGCAACCATTGTAACATCACCTGAACCTAACATTGTAATTTCACCAGTAGAATTATTAATTGTTGCAATAGGTGTAAAATTACTTGCATAGCTAATTGTTCCATTTCCTACCAAAATTGATGGTAGAGCTGGAGTAAAAGGAGTGCTAGACCAAGTTTGATCAGAAATAGAAAAACTAGATAATTGAGAATATCCTTTTAATGTATTTGGATTTGCAGTTAAATTATAATACCAGCTAATTATTGGATTTGTATCAAATGAATAATATACACTAATAGTGTTAGAGAAAATTGAATATGTAGAATTTCCAATTCTAGCATCTGAAGCATTTGCAACTGTAAAAAAATCTGAACTATCTATAAAAGTTCCTATATCACTAACTGAAGAATCAGAATTTGTATATATTGTATCTGAAGTAGGTCCTGTTCCATAAATATTTTCTAAATCAAAATCTATGTTTAAAATATTTACATAGGATGAAGTTGTATTTAGATTACTTGATGTAAAAGGACTTCCTCCAAAATAACTTGATAAAATATAAGCACTATTACCAGCACTAGGCCCTGTTTGGGGTGTTCCAGTAATACTTGTTACTGCATAAAATTTATTAAATGTCAAAGTTCCGTTACTACCTAAAAATTTACCTCCAATTATACCAGAACCATTTGCCATACTACCGTTAAATATACAATATGATGTAGAAATTGTAACTGTATTCGATATACCAGAACCAACAAATGCACCAGCACCAGAACCCAATGTGTTTGTCCCCGATAATGAATCATTATCTGCAACTACTGAACTACAATTTTCCAGGTTGTAAATATTACCTGAATTTAAATTTATATAACCAATAAGTGGACCTGCATTATCACCAATTTTACCAAAAACTACAGTAGCACAATTAAAAAGCAGAGTATTAATTCCTGAAGATGGAGGTAAACCACCACTACCATCATTATAGCAAATACCACCACCATTATTTGATATATTACCATATAAATATAATTTGCAATTGGAAAATTGAGTAGAACCAGTAATTACTGTAAGAGCACATTTAATATCCACATTCGACACAATGTTAAAATTTTGCAATATTGTTGGTATTGAAGTTCCAGAGGTATATCCTGATATAAACATACCATCAAAACCAGCCTGGTTTATTGTTATAGTTTTATTATTACCATCAATTATCAATTGTTGTGTACTGCCAGAATTTGAATATGTGATATCTTGTTGAGTCCACGAAATTTCACCAGTTCCAGACCCGAGTGTAATATTATAATTAAGTGTAAAAGTTCTAGTATTTACACTATCTGATCGAGTAAAATTAGGAATAGAAGTTGGAAAACCTAAAACATGTGAGTAATTTTTAATTTGACTTGTAAAATATATTTGACTCACATCTTCACCAGATGATTCTAATATCCAATTACCTTGTGATCCATTACCTATTGGAGTTTTTGAATAAGCAAAGGTTACATTTGGTAATATATTTTTATCTGGGCTAATTCATTTTTAAATTCTGCAGAATCTAATGAACATGTAATTAAATCAACTGTAATTTTATTTTTGTATTCGGATAAATAATTCAAAAATTCTTGTGTAAAATATTTGTAATTGGTTCTGGTTAAACCAAAAGGAATTTCATTATTACAATTATGCCAAACTAAACCAATTCTCTTTATATTTGATAAGTTATTATCTAAATTAAAATCAGATTTTAATTCTATTTGTGTTTTAACCGCGGAAACAAATTTATCATAATCAGAAATATTTTTATTTACGAATAATACTGTTTTCATTATATAATAATTATATAAAAAAGAATTTTTTTGGATGACTTATATATACTAATATGTCTCATGTTAAATTTAGTGGTGTTTTAAGTCTTTATTATTTACACAAACAAAAAGGTGGTGATCTTAACAAAAGTAGAAAGATTGTTGTAAGTGGAACACAAAAAGAACTAGATTCCTTTAAGAATTACATTGTAAAATATAATCAAGATTTACAAGATCGTAATGTAAAAATCGAATATAAAAAATCATCAAATTTTTTAGTAGAATTATTTGGTTATGACGGAGAATTAAAAAAATCTATAAACAAACAAGATATTGATTTATTGTTGAAAGAAATAGATTCAATGTCTATGGGTAAAATTGAGAAAATTCTTAGAGAAAAATTTATCTAATCTAATTTGATTATCTAATATAAAAAAAGTTTATTTTCTATTGATTATCTCCACTAATTTTTATCATATCATAAATTTGATCAAGTTCTTCAGTATGGAAATCCATTTTTTTATACATTGTTCTAATTAGAGGATTAACCATTTTAGTTTGATTAATATTTTTTTGAGGATGTTTTAAATTATAATATACCTCATTTTTATCATTACGATAAAAACTTAAAATAATGTCATCTTCAAATTCATAAATTAAATTATTGGGTGATTTTGTAAAAAATTTTAGTTTTTTATAAGATTCGTCTTTTAGACATAATTTTTGTTTGGACATTGGAATACCTTGAATTTCATTTCCATTAACTCCAATAAATATACCAGTCTCTCCATCAATTACCCTATCTAGCATAATAGATTCATGTTTAAAGATTGTATTACCCATTTTATATTTATAAATATATAAATTTAAGATTATTATAATGTTAAATCAATTTTTTAGAATATTTAACCTTTTTGTTTTTTCATTACAATACATTTCAAGATATTTTTTAAAGTCTTCTTGGTTTTTTTCTACATCCCTATAGTAAATAGCTAGATTATTCATCGAACTAATATTACCTCTTTTAATTGCCATAAGATAATATTTTTTCATTGAATCATAATCTTTGATATCCTCATAATAATATGCTAAATTGTGCATTGAACCATCGAATCCATTTTTAACCCCCATCAAATAATATTTAATCATTAAATCATAATTGGCTTCTTTTCCATAGTGTACACCCAGCTCATGCATAGATTTAGTGCATCCCTGTTCAGCAGCTAAATGAAAATATTTTTTCATATCTTCATATTTACCTTCTTTTTGATAATCGGTTGCAAGTATATATAATGAGTTAATCTTTTTTTTATTTAAAGCAATATCGAAGTATTTTTTTGATTCTGTATTATTTTTTTCGATATCTCTGTAATAAATTGCAAGTTTAACAATTGAATTATTATGTTTATGATTTGCTCCAAGATCATAATAAAACTTCATTTTGTCATAATCTTTCTTTTCTTCATAATAAATCCCTAAATGATAAATTGCTTCAATACTTCCAAAACTGACTGCTTTAATATAAAATTTTTCAGCTAATTCATCATTTTTTTCTGTATGTTGATAATAATATCCTAAATTAAATGCAGAATGACTATTTTCGTTTTTAGTTGCAAGTAACCAGTATTTTTTCATTTGGATATAATCTTTTAAATCAAAAAAATAACTTCCATATGTATTCATAGCCTTTATACTATTTTTTTTAATTGCCATTAAACAGAATTTTTCCATCAAACAATTGTTTGGTTCAGTTCTATAATAAAAATATGCCAAATCTTCACATGCTTTAATTTTATATTCATTATCTTCATGAGAACTTAGTAACATTAATAAATATTTTTTCATCAAATTATATTTTTTTTCATGATGATAATATCTTCCTAAATAATACATCGCACATAGAGAACCAAATTCAATTGCTTGATTTAAAGTTTCAATCATTAAATCATATTTTTGTAGTTTATAATAACAATTTGATTTTTTTATTAGGTTTTCAATAACTTTTGAATTTTGTGTAGATCTATTTAAATCTATATCTGTTGATAATTGTAAATTCATAAAACGCTATTATTACTTGCTAATTTATTCGTTTAAATCATATAATAACTAATTAATATATAAAAAATCAATTTTTTTATTGATAAATTATTAAACTATATAAATTTTCTTCAAATAATTTTATTTGATCATGATTTCTAATATAAATATTTTTAATTTTCAAAGGTAAACAGCTTATTTTTGTATTATAATTTAGTGGTAGCTGTAAATATTCTAATGAATTAGGTAAATTATTTAACGACTGATTAAATTTTGTTTTATAATTATTGTCAAACACTAAATGTATAAGTGAATTTGGTAAATTATCTAGTGATTGATTAAAATTACTATGATAACCAAATTCTAGTCTGATTAACTTATCTGGTAGGTTATTAATAGGTTTATTAAATGATTCTGATAAATACAAATATTCTAATGAAACAGGTAAATTATCAATTAGATTATTAAATACACTATGAATAGCAAATTCAATATGTGTAATACTGTGTTTTTTTGGATCAGAACCTTGTAAATTATCGATATGTTTATTAAACATTGGACTAAATTTTACATAAGTAATATTAAATGGTAAATTTTCAACTTGTAAATTAAATTTATGATCAAAAATTAAATGAGTCAATGTATCTGGTATAAGTTCAGGATAATAATCTAGACTCCAAATTAATTTTTTTATTTGGTTATTTTTATAATTAAATGATGATATTCCTCTGATTACAGCTAATTCTTCAAAAAGATTATTTGATATATCAAAAGAATCAAGGTATTTTGGAATATTTATTATTAGTGTAATCTTGTTATTAGAACAATTTAATTTTTTTAATCTTGTAAACTCACCTAAATCTAATACACCATGTATTTGCATATTTGATATATCTAACTCTGAAACATTTTTTTCAAATAAGTTAAGTACATTTAACGTGTGCTCATTCATTTAATAGATAGTTACTTAATATTAAGAATAAAAATCAAATTTTACAAAAAATTGAAATTGTTAATATTACTAATTAGTAATAATTATTTCTCCATGGCTTTACAGAAATTTTATGAATGGAAAAGTAAAGTTTCCAGTGTATATAGAGAAACTAAACCAGAGTATGATGAAATTTACTCTAATGTATATTTTAATGATGAACATAATGAGTATCCAACTGTTGAATATAATATAGAAAGATTTGGAATTAATTTATTTGGATTTGATGGTCTGGACAAAATTACAATCTGTGGAAGTAAAATTAAATTTCTTAAAAATATTCCTGAATCAGTACTTGGTTTAGAAATAGAAATTTCAAATCAAATTAGTGATTTAGAATCAATTGATTTAAGTAATATTGGTACTAATATTACTGAATTATTTATAAATGGTTTTAAAGATACAGATGGTGAAAAATTTATACTTGATAGTATTGTAAATATACCAAATAGTATCGAACTATTAAAAATCTACTCAGTTAATGGCTACGATATTTCATATGATTATTTTTTCAATTTGACTAATTTACAAGAGCTTAATATCGAAGAATATGATGCTGAAAAGTTAGTTCTTCTACCAAGTTCTTTAAAAAAATTATATATAGAATCAGATACACTATTTGAAATAGAAACTTTGCCTGAGAATCTTATGAAATTAAAAATAAAGTGTTCAAAGATAAAAGCTTTAGACAATTTACCATCTAATTTAATATTATTAGAAATAAGAGACTATTGTATAGAAAATTTAAGTAATATACCGAATAATTTAAAAAAATTATCAATATCACTTCCGAATAATACAGATTCAAGGATTAGTCTTGATAAATTACCTGAAGATTTAAAATATTTAGTGCTAGGAAAAGGCATATCTTGTGATGTTAGTAATTTTCCTACAGGACTAAATGTATTTCATTGTTTTGGTAAATTAGAAGGAACAATTCCAAAGAATCTTACTATTTTGACTTTATATCAGATTGATGAAAATATTGTATTACAATTACAAAGTGGTAGCTTATCTAATTTAGAAGAACTTACGATTTATGAAAACAAAGATATAACTGATGTTCTAGAACTTAACATTAAAAATTTAAAAAAACTAAGAATTGTTCATTGTTCCTACACAAAAATCCTTACTAATTCAATTATTGGGAATATAAATCTCGAAGACAAATATAGAAGAGGTACTCATCATTATTATGATTTAACATTTGAAAGTAATGAACAAGATGGTAATCAACAAGTTGGTAATGAACCAAAATATAAAAAAGTAAAGGTTGCTTAATTATTTGATAATTTTTTATACCACCACTTCAAAAATTGATTTAAAATATATATTTTATATATTAGATAGAAAGATGTTACCTTACCAAATATTATTATTACCTGATCTTACAAAAGTCATATTAAGAGATTACTTATTACCTATAGGAATTGTAAAATTACAAAGGAAAGTTAAAAAGACTTTACAATTAAAAAAATCAGGATTTAGATATAGAATCTGTGATGATTGTGGAGCAGGATCATGGAATAAACCAAATTATTTAGAATATACTATTTTAATTGAGTGTTGTGCAAGTCCAGATTGTTGTCACAAATATGTTTGTGCGAAAGGTTGTAAAATAAAATGTTGTTTAGGTCATGCAAATATAAATTTTGACTCTGATAAAGAATTTGTCTGTAGAGCTTGTCTAAATATTTTACAACCATATAGACATTGGAATGGTATAAGTCAAGATGAATATCAATCTAGATATATGAGATGAAAAAATTTATACAAAGGCGAAAAAATGTTTATATACAAAGAATGGGGTCATCTTCTGACTGCTGCTGGGCAAGTGTTACTACTTGGTCCTCTAGTGCAGAGTGAGAGAGCGCATGAGCTTTTGCCCTTACGCCAGCTCGCTCTTCACGATCATACCACCGTAGGTCTTCACGCCCTCAACAACAGGAGGAAGGATGAGAGTGTAGCCGTGGGCCTCGAGGGTGGACTGGAGCATGATCAGGCGCTGATGCTTGGCGACGCTGACCTCCTGTAGACAGATGATGTCCGCGAGCTTGCCCTGAGTCTCCTTAAGGATGTCCTCCTCCATGGTAATCTTGGTGACCGTGTTGATCTCCTCGAAGGCTGTGCGGATGAAGTCTGCGAAAGTGGGGTCCGCCATGACCAGCTGCTTGAAGTGGAGCCAGTAGCGAGCAATCAGCTTCATGCGCTCGGTGGTCTTGGGCGATGCCTCCCAGACAGCATACTCTGCGTCGAACTTGTCATGCAGGTAGTCCATGCGGGGATGGTAGCCACGAGGAAGAAGGTTGTGGATGTTGGTCCAGCCAGCACTGCGGAGACCGTCCTTATCCGAGATCTTCTTGCTCTCAAAGGCCTTGCGGAAGGTGACAGGCTTGTCATCCAGCATCATGGGACCGAGGTCCTCAGTCACCTTGTCCTTCAGGGCCTCCCATTGAGGCTGGATGGGCTTGAAGAGGTCGTAGGCACCACCCAGCATGAACTCGAAGATGTTGGTGTCCATGGACTCGAAGGGGTTGGTCGACTCGGTTGCCTCAACAGGGCCAGTGGTAGGAGCAGCATCTGACTCACCACAAAGGTTCTTGGACTTGTACACCAGTCCCTCCACCTTCGCACAAGCCGTGCGGTGGTCAGTGGGGAACGTGGCACTAATTGCCTGGGTGGGATCGGTGATCTTCTGGCCGAACTCCTCAATCCAGTGCTCAATTGAGACCTCTGCATCCTTCTCGTTTTCGCCGAGGATCACAAGGACCTCGTCGATATCACAGGCCACGAAGAGGCCGTCCTTGGGCTGAGTGGTCCACCAACGGACCTTGATGGTCGTGTTGATGATGTTCTCGTTGCTCTTGATGACGAACTTGCGGCCAAGGTCGATGGTGCACTTGACCTTGTCACTCTCCTTGTCGAGTAGGTCGATCTTGGTGTCCGAGTTGCGGCGAATGCGTGAGTTGCTGTCACCAATGTGGTAGACACGCTCGGGGTGTGCCGGGAGATAAGTGGTTGCAAAATACTCCCACTGCTTCTGAGTCAGGACCGCATCATTGGAGTGGTGGCTGGAGACTACAGTAAGACCGTTGCGCATGGTGTGCTCAAAGGTCTCAACACCCATCTCCTTATTATCATAAGTAAAAGACGACATTTTTCTGTGTGTGTTTTGGGAAGGTATAGGGAGGAGGGATTACCTAAAAAGGTATTGAAAGCTTGTGGATGAAATTGGCAACCCTTTTGGGCGCTGGTCTTATAATGATCTGATGCGGCCATTCAATTACTTCAAAATTTCAATTTTTTTTTATTTTTTTATATATCTATTAGCATACTGATATCAATCATATAAAATTCAAATATAAAGTAGTATAATAAATAATTAGTATGAAATATCGATATATTATTTCTAGTCCTGAATTAAAACCAATTTTTAATATTTATTGTGTTAGTGGAACTTATGGAGGATATGAGGGACCAAGTAATCTTTACAGTTTATTTGATTCGAATAAGCTATCCAGTAATATTATCAAAATACATACATCAAGTGATTTGAACTTATGTTGGAATGAAGTCGCGGATTGTATCACAGAGTTTAATTCAAAACAAAATTTACCTATGATATTGATTGGTTGGTCACAAGGAGGTTATACTATTAT
>JACCDO010397168.1_pt1 | contig 12224 bp, 8 predicted proteins | sample 7446101 | NCBI WGS metagenome assembly JACCDO01 (sample SAMN15323440, study PRJNA562643) | freshwater metagenome | isolation source: river surface water | place: USA:Blue River Watershed | collected 2017-08-16 | reverse complement strand
CCGGCGGCGGCCTGGCCCGCACCGGGGAAGGTGGCGGCCGGCAAGGCCGCCTGCGCGGCCTCGGCGGCGGCGGGCTTCTTCGGCTCGGGGCCGGCGCAGGCCGCGAGCAGTGCGGCCGTGGCGATGAGGGTCAGTGCGGACTTCATGCCTGGCTCCCGGAGGTTTCCTCGGCCTCGTGGGCGTCGCGCCTGCGCTGGCGTTCGCTGCCGGGGAAGAAGCGCCGCACGACGACGAAGAACACCGGCACCAGGAACACGGCCAGCAGCGTGGCGGTGATCATGCCGCCCATGACGCCGGTGCCGATGGCACGCTGGCTCGCCGAGCCGGCGCCACTGGCCAGCACCAGCGGCAGCACGCCCAGGATGAAGGCCAGCGAGGTCATGACGATGGGGCGGAAGCGCAGGTGCGCCGCCTCGCGCACGGCGTCGAAGATGCTGCGGCCCTGGGCCTGCAGGTCCTTGGCGAACTCGATGATGAGCACGGCGTTCTTGGCCGACAGGCCGATGATGGTGATCATGCCGACCTTGAAGTAGACGTCGTTCTCCAGCCCGCGGAAGTTGGCGCCCAGCACCACGCCCAGGATGCCCAGCGGCACCACCAGCAGCACGGCCAGCGGGATGCTCCAGCTCTCGTACAGCGCGGCCAGGCACAGGAACACGGCCAGCAGCGAGAAGCCGAACAGGATGAAGGCCGTGGAGCCGGAGAGCTTTTCCTCGCGGGACTGGCCCGTCCACTCGTAGCCGAAGCCGTCGGGCAGCGTGGCGGCGATCTTCTCCATCTCGGCCATGGCCGTGCCGGTGGACACGCCCTTGGCCGGCTCACCGGCGATGCGCATCGTCGGGTAGCCGTTGTAGCGCACCGTCTGCAGCGGGCCGGTGATCCATTTGCTGGTGGCGAACGCGCTCAGCGGCACCGGCTGCCCGGCACTGTTGAGCACGTTGAGCTTGAGCAGGTCTTCCGGCTGCATGCGGGCCGGCGCGTCGGCCTGCACGATGACGCGCTGCAGGCGGCCGGCGTTGGGGAAGTCGTTCACGTAGCTGGACCCCAGCGAGGTGCCCAGCACGGCGTTGACGGCGCCCATGTTCAGCCCCAGCGCCATGGCGCGCTCGCGGTCGATGTCGAGCTGCACCTGGGCAGCGTCCTCCAGCCCGTCGGGCCGCACGGCGGTGAGCAGCGGGTTCTTGGCGGCGGCGCCCAGCAACTGGTTGCGCGCGGCCAGCAGCTCGGCGCGCGTGTGGCCGGTGCGGTCCTGCAGGCGCAGCGCGAAGCCGTTGGCGCGGCCGAGGTCGCGGATGGGCGGCGGGCTCGTCGGGAAGATGACTGCGTCGCGGATCTTGCCCAGCGCCGGGAAGGCGCGCGCCACCAGCGCCTGCGCCGAATGCTCGGCACCGTGGCGCTCGTCCCAGGGCTTGAGCGTCACGAAGGCCAGGCCGGCGTTCTGGCCGGAGCCCGAGAAGCTGAAGCCCACCACGCCGACCATGCTGTCGACCTCGGGCTGCTTGAGCATGAAGTCCTCGGTCTGCTTCATGACCTCCAGCGTGCGCGCCTGCGTGGCGCCCGGGGGCAGCTGCACGTTGACCAGGATGTTGCCCTGGTCCTCGTTGGGCACGAAAGACGTCGGCAGCTTCTGGAACATCACCACGGCGGCCGCGATGACCGCCGCGTAGACGAAGCCCATGCGCACCGTCGAGTGGATGAACTTCGTCACCCAGCCTTCATAGCCCTTGGCCATGCGCGCAAAGCCGCGGTTGAACGCGCCGAAGAAGCCGCGCTTGTCGACGTGGTGGCCGGCCTCGACCGGCTTGAGCAGGGTGGCGCACAGGGCCGGCGTCAGCGACAGCGCCAGGAAGGCCGAGAACGCGATGGCCGAGACCATCACTGCCGAGAACTGGCGGTAGATGTTGCCGATGGAGCCGCTGAAGAACGCCAGCGGCACGAACACCGAGATCAGCACCACCGTCACGCCGATGATGGCGCCGGAGATCTGGCTCATCGCCTTGCGCGTGGCCTTGAGCGGCGACAGCCCCTCCTCGCTCATGATGCGCTCGACGTTCTCCACCACCACGATGGCGTCGTCCACCACGATGCCGATGACCAGCACCATGCCGAACATCGTCAGCACGTTGATCGAGAAGCCCAGGGCGAGCAGCGTGGCGAAGCTGCCCAGCATCGCGATGGGCACCACCAGCGTCGGGATCAGCGTGTAGCGGATGTTCTGCAGGAACAGGAACATCACCAGGAACACCAGCACGACGGCCTCGATCAGCGTCTCGACGACCTGCGAGATCGAGATGTCGATGAACAGCGAGCTGTCGTAGGGGATGCTGGCCTTCACGCCGGCCGGGAAGTAGGGCGTCAGGTCCTTGAGCCGCTGCTTGATGAGCTTGGCGGTCTGCAGCGCGTTGGCGGCCGGCGCCAGCTGCACGCCGATGCCGACCGACGGCACGCCGTTCAGGCGGGTCTGGCGGCCGGTGTAGCTGTCGGCACCCAGCTCGATGCGGGCGACGTCCTTGAGCCGCACCGTGGAGCCGTCGGCGTTGGCGCGCAGCACGATGTTGCCGAACTGCTCCACGCTCGTGAGCTGGCCGCGCACGACCACCGTGGCGGCGATGGTCTGGCCCGCCACGTTGGGCAGGTCACCGATGGAGCCGGAGCTGACCTGCGCGTTCTGCGCCTGGATGGCGGTGTTCACGTCGGCCGGCGCGAGCTTGTAGCCCACCAGTTTGGCCGGGTCCAGCCAGATGCGCATCGCGCGCTCGGTGCCGAACAGCAGGCCCTGGCCCACGCCCGGCACGCGCTGGATCTCGGGCAGCACCGTGCGCGAGGCGTAGTCGCCCAGCGCGATGGGGTCGAAATCCGGGTTGCTGCTCGACATCATGATGAAGAGCAGGAAGTTGGGGTTGGCCTTGTCCACCCGCACACCCTGCTGGATGACGGCCTGCGGCAGCCGCGGCTGCGCGCGCGCATAGCGGTTCTGCACGTCGACCTGGGCCAGGTCGGGGTTGGTGGACGGGTCGTAGCTCAGCGTGATCGAGCCGGTGCCGTCGGCCTGCGTCACGGCCTCCATGTAGATCAGGCCGGGCGAGCCGTTCATCTCGCGCTCGATGACGCTGATGACCGAGTCCTCCAGCGTCTGCGCGGAGGCACCGGGGTAGGTGACCGACAGCACGATGGACGGCGGTGCCACGGGCGGGTACTGCGCGATCGGCAGCTGCGTGACGGCCACGGCCCCGAGGACCGTGATGAACAGGGCGATGACCCACGCGAAGATGGGTCGGTTGATGAAGAACTGCGCCATGAGTGCTCGGTCCTCTTCAGCGCGAGGCCGCAGAAGCAGGCGCCGCCGGCGCCGAGCCCGGGGCGGCCCACGGAACGGCACGTGCCTTGCCACCGGCCTTCACGCGCTGCAGGCCGTCCACGACGACCTTCTCGCCGGCCTTCAGGCCGTCCAGCACCAGGGCACGGCCACCTTGCGATGGCCCCAGCTTCACGGGTCGCGCGGTGACGCTGCCGTCCTCCGCGACGACCAGCACGCTCTCGCCGGTGGCGCCGCGCGTCACGGCCTGCTGTGGCAGCGTGATGGCAGCGTCCACGGCGGCCTGCGTCAGGCGCACGCGCACATACAGGCCGGGCAACAACTGCCCCTTGGCATTGGGCAGCTCGGCGCGCAGCGTGATCTGGCCGGTGGCCGTGTCCACGCTCAGGTCAGAGAACAGCAGCTTGCCGGGTTCGGCGTAGACGCTGCCGTCCTCCAGCAGCACCTGCACCTGAGCGGCCTCCTTGCCACTGGCGCGCTGCAGCCGGCCGTCGGCCAGTGCCTGGCGCAGCCGCATGACTTCGGCGGCCGACTGCGTGAAGTTCACATACAGCTTGTCGACCTGCTGCACGACGGCCAGCGGCGTGGCCTCGCCCTGGCCCACCAGCGCGCCTTCGGTGACGAGGGCACGGCCGATGCGGCCGGCGATGGGCGACGTGACGGTGGCGTAGCCCAGGTTGATCTGGGCCGTCTGCACCGCGGCCTTGCCGGCGGCGACGTCCGCGCGGGCCTGCAGCGCGGCGGCCTGGGCATTCAGCGCCTCCTGCTGGCTCACGGCCTGGGTCTTGGCCAGCGGCGCGTAGCGGTCGGCCAGCGCCTGGGCCTGCACGAGATTGGCCTCGGCGCGGGCCAGCGTGGCCTGTGCACTGGCGAGCGTGGCGCGGTAGGGGGCGGCGTCGATCTCGAACAGCGCCTGGCCGGCCTTCACGTCGCTGCCTTCGGTGAACAGGCGCTTTTGCAGGATGCCGGCGGCGCGGGCGCGCACCTGCGCGACGCGGAAGGCTTCGAGCCGGCCGGGCAGCTCGGTCGCCAGATCGGCATGCCCCGGAGCCACGGTGACGACACCGACTTCCGGCGCCGGGGGCGCACTCGCCGGTGCGGCCTGGCCGCCGGCGGGGCTGCAACCTTGCAGGCCAGCCCCCAGGCCGGCCATCAAGCACATGACACCCAGCCTGGCCTTGCTACCTCTTGCCCACTTCATCTTCATGCCCTTGTCCGACGTTTACTGCTGCCCCGGCGTCCGCAGCGCGCGCGAGGCAAAGCGGCCCACTTTAGCGATGCAGACGGGGCTGCGCCGATGAAGCTGTGCAAATCCCGGCGCGGTGCTGGGTCTGTTTGCTAATGCCGCGGCCCGTGGCGGGTGCCATTCGTCATGGCCTGTTCAGGCGGGCATGGCGGCCAGGCGCGCACGCATGACGGCGTGGCCGATGTCGGGCCCCTTGGCGCCGCGCGCGATGGCTGCCGCACTCGCGGCGGCGAGGTCCACGGCCTGCGTGGCGCGCAGGTCGGCCAGCAGCCGTTCGCGCTGCGGATAGTCGCGGTTCTCGAATCTCAGACGGCCGCGGGCATCGCACTCGCAGGCCCACAGCAGTTCGGCGAAACGGTCGGGCCGCCGCCAGGCGTCGCAGCGCGCCATCAGCCGCAGCCGCGCTTCGGCGCTGAAGCCGCTGCTCTGATGCACATGCGTGTGCTCGCGCGCCACCAGCTCGGCCAGCTCGCGGCAGTCGGCCGGCACCTTCCAGCGTGCGCTGACGACGCTGGCGAGTTCTTCGCTGCGTTGTTCGTGCCCGATGTGGCGGGGCAGTTCTTCGGGGGGCGTCGTGCCCTTGCCGAGGTCATGGCACAGGCAGGCGTAGCGCACCGTCAGCGGCGCGCCCTGCCGCGCGCATTGGTCCAGCACCATCATGAGGTGGACACCGGTGTCGATCTCCGGATGGTGGGCCTCGGGTTGCGGCGCGCCGAACAGCGCCTCCACCTCGGGCAGCAGCTTGGCCAGCGCCCCCGCCTCGCGCAGCACCGCGAACATGCGCGACGGCTGCTTCTCCATCAGCCCGCGCGACAGCTCCTGCCACACGCGCTCGGCCACCAGCGCGTCCACCTCGCCGGCGGCCACCATGTCGCGCATCAGCGCGACCGTCTCGGGCGCGACGGTGAAGTCGGCGAAGCGCGCGGCGAAGCGCGCCAGGCGCAGGATGCGCACCGGGTCTTCGGCGAAGGCCGGCGACACATGGCGCAGCACCCGGTCCTGCAGGTCGCGCTGGCCGCCATGGGGGTCGACGATGGCGCCATGCGCGTCCTCCGCCATTGCGTTGATCGTCAGGTCGCGGCGTGCGAGGTCCTGCTCCAGCGTGACGTCAGGCGCGGCGTGAAAGGCGAAGCCGTGATAGCCGGCCGCCGTCTTGCGTTCGGTGCGCGCCAGCGCCACTTCGTCATGCGAGTCGGGATGCAGGAAGACCGGGAAGTCCTTGCCGACGGGCTGGTAGCCGGCGTCCAGCAGGTCCTGCGGCGACGCGCCGACGACGACCCAGTCACGGTCCTGCACCGGCAGGCCCAGCAGGCGGTCGCGCACGGCGCCGCCGACGAGGTAGGTTTGAAAACTTGGCATCGCGGTGATTCTCTGCCCTGGCTGGACGCGGCAGCCCGGCGGTGGCTCACCCGCGACCGTTACCGCCGCTCGGGCGGCACGCCGCTCAGCGCCTCCACCAAAGCCGCATGCGCCGGCAGGTCCACCGGCCGCAGCTTCGGCTCGGTCCGCGCCGGGTAGGCGCCGAGGTAGTTCTCGCCCTTCCAGTTGTGGGCCGGCCTGATGGGCCGCGGCACGAAGCCGCCGCCGCAGTTGGGGCAGACGTTGCCCAGCAGGCCTTCCGCGCAAGCCGCGCAGAAGGTGCACTCGAAACTGCAGATGCGAGCCTGGGTGGACGCCGGCGGCAGCGCGGTGGCGCAGTGCTCGCAGCAGGGGCGCAGTTCCAGCATGGTCAGCGCCGCCCGGCTGCACGAAGGCGCTGAGCGCCCCCTCGCGGGGCCGTGAGCGAAAGCGAGCGTGGGGGCCTCATGCGCGCGCCGAGCGGTAGGGCTCGTCCTCGACGATGAAGTCCTGCTCGCGCAGCGAGTCGGCGACCCAGTCTTCCACGGCGGGGTGCGCCAGCACGGCGTCTCGGTACGCGGCGGCGGCCTCCGACAGCGGCAGGCTGAAACGGCTCAGCCGCACGGCCACCGGCGCGAAGTAGGCATCGGCGGCGCTGAAGCTGCCGAACAGGAAGGGGCCGCCGCTGTGCTTCAAGGCGTCGCACCAGGCCGCGTCCAGCCGCGTGACGTCGGCGCGTAGCGCCTCGTCTTCGGCCCACAACCTCGCGCCGACATCGGGGAAGAAGGCCTCGATGTTCATCGGGCAGACGTTGCGCAGCCGCGTGAAGCCGGCGTGCATCTCGGCGCACAGGCTGCGGGCGCGGGCCCGGGCCTGCGTGTCGCGCGGCCAGATGGGCAGCTCGGGGTGGCGGTCGGCGAGGTATTCGGTGATGGCCAGCGTGTCCCAAACGGTGAAGCCGTCGTCCTCCACCAGCACCGGCACGCGCTTTGTCGGCGTGATGGCCGAGATGGCGCGGCTCCACTCGGAGCCCGGCGTGAAGTCGAAGCGCAGCTTGACCTCCTCGAACGGAATGCCGAACGCCGCCAGCAGCACGCCGCTGCGCATGGACCAGGACGAGTAGTTCTTGTTGCCGATGTAGAGCTTCATGGGGCCTCGCTGTTAGGGGCACAAAGCTTAGGGGGCGGGGCTGCGGCCTGTGTTGATCAATCCGCAACGGATTGATGCGCGAATCACGAGCCCGGTCCCGCCGCCGCCGCCGCGGGCGGCACGTCGCTGACGTCGGCGTCGCGTGCGCCGGCCGGGCCGATGCTGGCACCCAGGCGTTCACGCAGCTTGGTGGCCGGCAGGCCCAGGATCTGCGCGTACACCGCGCCGCCCAGCAGCACCTTGCGCACGTAATCGCGCGTCTCGTTGAACGGGATGTTCTCGGCCCAGATGGCCGACTCCAGCACCGGGCCGTCGCGCCAGCGGGCGGGCCGGCCGGGGCCGGCGTTGTAGGCCGCCGCGGCCAGCGCCTGCGCGCCTTCGAAGCGGTCCAGCACCAGCTTGAGGTAGCTGGTGCCGATGCGCAGGTTGAAGTCGCGGTCGTGCATCAGCGCGGCGTTGTAGTCGATGCCGACCTTCTTGGCCGTCCACTTGGCCGTGGCCGGCATGACCTGCATGAGGCCGGCCGCGCCGACATGCGAGCGCGCGTCCAGCACGAAGCGGGATTCCTGCCGGATCAGTCCGTAGACGTAGGCCGGGTCCAGCGCGGCGGCCTGGGCCTCACGCAGCAGCTCGGCCTTGTGCGGCAACGGGTAGCGCTGGGTGATGTCGATCTCGGCCTTGGTGCGCTCGCTGGTGTTGATGCAGCGGTCCCAGACCTCACGGTCGCAGGCCTCTTGCGCAGCGGCCAGCAACTGGCGGTCGCTCATGCCGCGCAGCGAGAAGTTCCACTCGCGCACGCCTTCGCTGCGCAGGCCTGCGCTCATGGCCAGCAGTGCCCGCGCCAGGCCCGGGTGGTTGCGCGCGGCGCGGCGCTCGTCGGCCGTCAGCGGCGCGGGAGCGGCCGGCAGCGGGGTGGGCAGCGCCAGGTCCTCGGCGGCGAGCCGGCCGAAGTAGCTCAGCGCTGCGCCCGGCGTGGCGGTGGCCAGTGCGGCCAGCTGGGCGCGTGCGGCCGCGGCGTCGCCCTGCATGCGCGTGGCGCGGGCTCGCCAGTACACCCAGCCGGGCTCGCGTTGTTCGGCGGCGCTCATCTGCTCGATGGCGCGCAAGGCCACCGCCGGCTGCTTGGCGCGCAACGCGGCCCGCGCCGTCCAGGCGAGGGTGTCGTCGCTCCATGGCAGTTCCGGCGCGAGCTTGCGGGCGCGCTCGAACGCGGGCAGCGCGTCGTCCTGCAGCCGCAGTGCGGCCTGCCGGCCGATCTGCATCCAGACCCAGGCCTGCAGGTCGCGGGGTAGCTGCGGCCATTTCTCCTGCATGACATCGCCGGCCTGGCCGGGGTCGGCAGCGGCCACGCGGGCCAGCGCCAGCGCCGTCAGCTCGGCTTCCTGGCGCGGCGCCGAGCGGGCCTTGCGGGTGAGGTAGCGGCCGGCGTTGTCCTGCAGCTCGGCCAGGCGCTGGTCCAGCAGCTTGCTGGAGAGCAGCGCCACGGCCTGCTTGGCGGCGCGGGGGCGGGCCTGCTCGACGGCCTGGCGGGCCTTGGCCCACAGCAGCTCGGGCTTGAAGAGGCCGGCCTCGACGAAGGTGGTGGCCAGCCAGTTGCAGCCGTCGTCGCCGTCCTTCTGCGCCATCCAGGCGTCGCGCGCGGTCTCCACGCCGACGCGGTTGCCCGACAGGTGCTCGGCCAGCAGCGCGTAGCAGGCCACCTCGCGGTCGTCGCGCATCTGATAGCTCGCGTGGTCGCGGCGAAAGCCCGCCCAGTCGCGGCGGCGGCCCAGCTCCAGCAGCCAGTCGTTGCGCAGCCGGTCCTCGACATAGCTGCCGGGGAAACGGGCGTAGAAGGCGTCCATCTCGGGCTGGCGCACCTCCAGCAGCCGTGCATTCAGCTCGTAATACTCGACCCAGCCCGCCAGCGGGTGGCTCTGCGTGCGGGCGGTGTCGACGAGGGCCGCGAGGCGCTTGCGGTCACGCTTGACCCAGGCGTCGCGGGCCTGTACCGCGAGGTCGCCGTCGACCGGGGTGGGCGTGGGTGCCGCATCCGCGCTCAGGGACACGACCATCGCGAGCGCCACTGCGGCCCTCCACATGTACCCACCCCTGCTGCCTTGCTTGCCGTTCACTGCGCGTGCCATCGGTTCAATTTAACCCACCGGGCCCGGGGCTTGGGGTTTTCACGATGGGTTCCAATACGCGCAACTCCACGTCAGCGCGCCCATGACCGCAGCCGCCCTTTCCGACCGAGCCGACCTTCGCCGCAGCCTGCTGGCCGCGCGGCGCGCCTTTGCCGACACGGCGGCGTTCCAGGCGGCGCAGCACGCCGTGCGCGAAGCGCTGGCGCCGCTGCTGGCGCAGCTGGAGCCCGAGCTGCTGGGCGTCTACTGGCCGTTGCCGGGCGAGTTCGATGTCGGCGTTCAGCCCTGGCCCCGTGCGCTGCCGTTCGCCAGGCGCGACCCGGCGGAGATGCTCTTTCGGCGCTGGGACGGCAGCGCGCCGGCCGTGCAGGACGAATGCGGCATCGCGGCCAGCAGCGGCGCGGTCGCCGTGCCCGATGTCGTGCTGGTGCCCTGCGTCGGCTTCACGCGCGAAGGCTTTAGGCTCGGCTACGGTGGCGGCTATTTCGATCGCTGGCTGGCCGCCCATCCCGGCGTGACGACCGTCGGCCTGGCGTGGTCTGCGGCCGAGGCGTCATTTCCCGTCGAGGCGCATGACCGCGCGCTGACGGTCATCCTCACCGAGCGCGAGCTCATCACCCCCGACTGAAGCCTGAAAGGACCCCCGCACGATGCACGACGGCATGACCCTGATCTCCACGTTGGCTGCGGCCTTCGGCCTCGCACTCGTGCTCGGGCTGCTGGCCCAGTGGGCGCGCTTACCGGCCCTGGTGGGCTATCTGCTGGCGGGGGTGCTGATCGGGCCGTACACGCCCGGCTTCGTCGGCGACGTGCACCTGGCGCAGCAGCTGTCGGAGGTGGGCGTCATGCTGCTGATGTTCGGCGTGGGCCTGCACTTCTCGGTGGGCGACCTGATGTCGGTGAAGGGCATCGCGCTGCCCGGCGCGCTGGTGCAGATGGTGGCGGCCACCGCCATGGGCGCCGGCCTGGCGCACTTCTGGTGGGGGTGGGACCTGGGGGCCTCGCTGATCTTCGGCCTGGCGCTGTCGGTGGCCAGCACGGTGGTGCTGCTGCGCGCGCTGGAGTCGCGCGAGCTGCTGCACACGGGCAACGGCCGCATCGCCGTGGGCTGGCTGGTCGTCGAGGACCTGGCCATGGTGCTGGCGCTGGTGCTGATCCCGGTGTTGGGCGGGCAGGGCGAGGGGGCGGGCGGCAGCAGCCTGGCCGTCACCATCGTCACGACCTTGCTGGCCGTCGCGGCCTTCGTGGCCGTCATGCTGATCGCCGGGCGGCGCCTGCTGCCGTGGCTGCTGTGGCAGGTCAACCGCACCGGCTCGCGCGAGCTGTTCACGCTGGCCACCGTGGCCGCCGCCGTGGGCCTGGCCGTGGGCGCGGCGGCGCTGTTCGGCGTGAGCGTCGCGTTGGGCGCGTTCTTCGCCGGCCTGGTGTTGCGCGAATCGGCCTTCAGCGAGCGCGCCGCGCACGAAAGCCTGCCGCTGCGCGACGCGTTCGCGGTGCTGTTCTTCGTCGCCGTGGGCATGTTGTTCGATCCCAAGGTGCTGATCGAGCAGCCGCTGGCCGTGCTGGCGACCGTGGCCGTCATCCTGGTCGGCAAGACCTTTGCGGCCGGCGTGCTGGTGCTGCTGCTGAAGTACCCGCTGTCCACGGCGTTGACCGTGGCCGTGAGCCTCGCGCAGATCGGCGAGTTCAGCTTCATCCTGCTGGGCCTGGGGCAGAGCCTGCACCTCGTGCCCGCACAGGCGACCAGCCTGGTCGTGGCCGGTGCCATCGTCTCCATCGCGGTGAACCCGCTGCTGTTCGCGGGTGTGGAGCCGCTGCGCCACTGGGTCCTGAAGCGCTCGGCCTGGGCGCGCAAGCTGGAGGCGCGCGACGACCCGCTGGCCGAGCTGCCGGCCGATACGCCCAGCACGGCGCTGTCAGGGCAGATCGTGCTGGTGGGCCACGGCACGCTGGGCACGGCGCTGCACGAGTTGCTGGGCGACCGGCCGCTGGTGGTCATCGACCGCGACCGCGACGTGGTGGAGCAATTGCGCGGCGCCGGTCAGGCCGCCGTGCTGGGCGACGCCGCCGAGGCCATGACGCTGGTGCAGGCCCACATCGCCCAGGCCGCCTGGCTGGTGGTGGCGCTGGCCGACGTGCGCGGCGTGCCGGCCCTGCTGGCGCTGGCCCGCCAGCTCAACCCGGAACTTCGCTGCGCCGTGCTGGCGCACACCGACGAGGAAGAGCAGTGGCTGGGCGAGGCCGGCGTGAGCCACGTGCTGCGGTCGCAGCGGGCGCTGGCGCAGGCGTTGGCGAAGGTGGTCTCAACCTAGATCACTAGCCCCGTGCTCTGCACGCTCACAATTTCAGCCCCGGGTGAAGGGTCCATAACGTCAGCACGTATATCGGCAAGGCCGCAGCTGCCAGCGCCAGAAGCGATATGACCAACGCAATCGGTGTGCTCCGTGGGCGGGCGCGTCGATGGCGAATGAGGGGCCACAGCCAAACGGGCCACGACCAGAAGAGCATGATGGCGAGCAGCGTCGCCATTTCGTCCATATGGCCGATCAACCACGCCGCACTGCAGATCAGCAATGGCATCAACGCGTGCGCTGTGGCCAAGAGTGGCACGGTAGGAGCGTGCATGGCAACGCTTGGCTCGGTGCCAGCCTCCTCGCGCAAGCCCGCCTCCCTGGCTCGGGTGGCGCACTTGGCCGAGCAGAACGTGCAGCCGGCAAATGACTTGGCGCCGAATATGACGGTCTCGCCGCATTGCTTACATTTGACCATTCGTTTTACCCCCCCCCTCTTGCCTGGTTTGACTCGCCGAGTCGCCAGCGGGCGAGCGATTACACCCCCGCCAACTGATCCCGCGTGATCGCCGCCTGCTCCCGCACCCAGTCCGCAAACTGCTGCACCTCAGGCCGCTTCGCCGCGTTGGGGCCGACGATGAGCCAGTAGCTGAACGGGCTGCCCAGGCGGCCGGCCTTGCCGAAGGGCTCGACCAGTTCGCCGCGCTGCAGCTGCTCGTGCACCAGCGGCAGCCGCGCCAGCGCAACGCCCTGGCCGG
>JACCDO010249067.1_pt1 | contig 12224 bp, 7 predicted proteins | sample 7446101 | NCBI WGS metagenome assembly JACCDO01 (sample SAMN15323440, study PRJNA562643) | freshwater metagenome | isolation source: river surface water | place: USA:Blue River Watershed | collected 2017-08-16 | reverse complement strand
TTAAACTCATCTGAAGTAGCGGCTTGTCCGTCGTTTTTCATCTCTCACCGGGCCTCAATCAATCGATCTTGCGAATCCACTCAACGTCTTGTAGCGCTTGACTATCCAACATTTTTTTTCAAATTCGCAACAAATCCCTGCTTATACTTACGCATCTCCTCGGAACCTTTTAAAACAATGCAGACCTCAGATCACGAAACTCAAGAAGCTCATAAAGAACTAAACCGTGAAACACGACCTTGGGGAAAATTTGAGATTCTCCGTGACTCGAATCAATTCAAGGTAAAAGTCATAACAGTGGAACCCGGCCATCAACTCTCCCTTCAATCACACGCAAGAAGAGCTGAGCACTGGATCAACATTACAGGTGTCGCAGAAGTAACTCTCAATGAATCAATTATAGAGCTTCAACCTGGAGGACATATATACATTCCAGTCGGGGCGAAGCATAGAATTAGGAATCCAGGCCCAGACTTGGTGGAGTTCGTAGAAGTGCAGGTAGGATCTTATTTCGGAGAAGATGACATCATTCGCTACCAAGACGATTACAAACGAACCTAAATTTTGAGAAGAATGGACTTTTGGCGACTAACTTTGTGGCCGCCAAAAGCCCTAACAACACTTTATCAGGACTTCGCCAGCAGCTTAATGTCAGCGTCAACCATCATCTCAACAAGCTGAGTAAACCCTACTTTCGGTGTCCATCCCAACTTATTTCTCGCCTTACTTGACCCACCGATCAAAAGATCAACTTCAGCAGGACGCATAAATCGCTCATCAATCTTGACATATTTCTGCCAATCCAAATCTGCTCGAGCAAAGGCCAATTCAACAAACTCTTTTACGGTATGTGTCTCGTCGGTCGAAATCACAAAATCGTCCGGCTGATCTTGCTGAAGCATCAACCACATCGCTTCAACATAATCTCCAGCAAAACCCCAATCTCTCCTTGCATCAAGATTACCCAATCGAAGCTCGCTTGCGAGCCCATGCTTAATCATCGCGGCATGGTAGCTGATTTTTCGTGTAACGAACTCCAGCCCCCTGCGTGGAGACTCATGGTTGAACAAAATCCCACTGGAAGCGTGTAGCCCAAAACTTTCACGATAGTTCACCGTGATCCAGTGTCCGTAAAGTTTTGCAACACCATAGGGTGAACGGGGATAGAAAGGAGTGCTCTCAACTTGCGGAACTGCCTGCACCTTGCCAAACATTTCACTACTGGATGCCTGATAGAACCGAGCTTTCGGCACGACTCGCCGAACCGCCTCGAGCATTGTAGTCACACCAACAGCAGTAAACTCGGCAGTCAAAACAGGCTGATTCCAAGAAGTTTGAACAAAACTTTGCGCCGCAAGGTTATATACTTCATCTGGGCGACTCTCCTCTAATGCATCCATCAGTGAAGATTGATCAAGCAAGTCTCCGGAAATAAGCGTTATGCGATCCATCAGGTGGGAGATCCGATCCGTCGCGATTGTACTCGACCTACGGGTCAACCCGAACACCTTATAGCCTTTACTCAAAAGAAGTTCGGCCAAATATGACCCATCTTGCCCAGTGATACCCGTGATCAATGCTCTCTTCATGCTTCTTCTACTCCCGTGAAATCCGTCTTACGTCAATGAGACAAGTGAAGTGCTAAATGCAAAATCATATCTGACTCCAATCAAGCTTCGACAAGAATGCATCGACCAAATCATCCTCAGAACGGGCACTTGGAATCCATCCAGTCTTTCGACAAAACTTCTCATTCGATCCAACAATCGAATAAGGATCGAACGTCCGAACCCGATTCGGATCAACCTCGAAAGCGGCATTAATACCGAGCCTGCCACTCAAGGACCCTACAATCTTCTGCAAGTTTTTACCGAACCCCGAACATACATTGAACACGCCAAACTTTCCCTCGCCGGTCATCAGGGCCGAAGAAAAGATCGAAAACCGAAGAGCTACCAGCAGGTCTTGAAGAGAGCCAATGTCCCGAACCAGGTCCAGATTTCCGACCTTAATCGCCCGACCGTCATAGGCCATTAGTTGGGCATACATTGAAGGCAGAAAAAAGTTCGGAGACTGAGATACGTGAGTATGGTTAAACAACCTCAACACAATTACTTCGAGGTCTACCTCAGAAACAGACCGACTCAGATTCTGCTCTGCAATCCACTTTGTTTCCGCGTAAACTGATTGCGGCTGAATCTGAGAGTTCTCATCAAAGCGGACCGCCTGATCAATCCTTGATGAGCCTTTGTATACCTGAGCAGTGCTCAAAAAGACCATCCGGCTACCAGGAAAATACTTCCCCAATGCACTCGACACGTGAGTAACACCCAGAACATTGATCAAATGCGCAAGCTCCGGAGAGGCCTGACAACTGGGCACATGACTCATGGCAGCGAAATGAACCAGCACTAAAGGGCCAGCTATTTCCAGATTCTTAAAGTACTCGTCAACGGCTGCTTGATTCTCGATGGGAACCGAGCAAAGCCGAACGTCCACCTGACTATCCAACTCAAGTGAACGAGACAACGCACTTCCAATGAATCCGCCCGCTCCCGTAAGAACAACCCGGGCCTTCCGCTGGCTACCTATCGATAATTCAGACATTTGGCCCCTCACTCTATTTCACCCTTGTCAATCAAACTAAGGCCTGTTTTGACTCGAAAAGAAAATACCCGAAACTCACCAGAGATCTGACTCGCTTGGACTACTAATGACAAAGATCCCCTCGCAATCTTGCGGCACCCTCATCATCATCCCATTCTACAAAAACGAGCAACTAGTACGACTAATCGGTCAATCTCTCGCCGAGTGCAAGGAGGAGTTAAAGACAAAGGATTGCAAAATTCTTTTGATTAACGACTCCCCTGAATACGAGCCCCTAATGGGCGAACTTGAAAAGCTCACAGAAAGTTTAAAAAACGAGATTTCAACTGAGCTACTTGTAAACAAAGAAAACCTTGGCTTCATTAAGACGACAAATATCGGCTTGGAGCGAGCAAGAGCAACCAATTCACACGCCCTTCTTCTCAACTCAGACACAGAAATCTTCCCAAATGCCATTACAGAGCTCCACGAAATTCTCCAGCTAGACCCGATGATCGGTTTCGTTAATCCTCGAAGCAACAATGCCACCATCTGCAGCCTACCTCCAGATTCAGTCGAGTTCTCTGACCGATCAAACAAAGAAAGGGCGGTGGCTCGTTACCGAGAAATCAGTAAACACCTACCCAGGTTTCAGTTCGCACCTACAGGAGTAGGGTTTTGCCTCCTCATCAGAAATTCGATAGTGTCAGACTTTGGCCTACTCGATGAGGTCTACGGGAGAGGTTACAACGAAGAGAACGATTATATCTTTCGAGCAAACCGCTGCGGCTTTCGCGTCGCTTTAGCAAATAAAGCCTACGTCTTTCACTCGGGATCAATCTCCTTTGGAACCGACGCAAAAAATGAACACGAGAGAAAAAACAGCCAAATTCTATTACAGCGTTACCCAGAATACCACTCTGCAATCGCAAGCTACTTCGAGAGCACGCCCTACCTACTCGAAAATCTTTATTCCAATAAGGCTCCCAATAAGGTCACCTTAGCTATCGACTGCTCAACACTCGCCAAGGCCCACAATGGGACCTTCAAAGCAACTCGCGAAATAGTCCGCTCCATAGCGTTACAGCACCCAAACCTCTCAGTCACGGCTCTTTGCAGTAGAGAGGTCGCAGAATTTCACGGTCTAATTCACTCAATCCCAAATCTCCTCGTGAAGGAAATCACCGACACGGAGACCTACGATATACTCCTGAAGATTGGACAACCCTTTTCATTCGATGAAATTAAACGGGCAGCAAAAAAGGCAGAATCCATTTTCTACACAATGCTTGATACGATTGCCTGGGACTGCCTATACCTTCGACACTCCCAATTAGACGCTCTGTGGAAACTAACAGCAGAACACTCAAATGGGCTGCTGTTTATTAGCGATTATTCGAAGCAACTCTTCAATGAAAGATTTCCCGGTGTACCACCAGAAAACCAGTATACCTGCTGGCTTTCATTAAAGTCAGAAGACTATCTTTCAACCGGGATCAACATACCAGAAACCATCAAACCAGTACCCAATCACTATCTGGTATTCGGAAATCACTACGCTCACAAGTACCTAGTTCCAACACTACATCAGCTTGCAGGTAAATTCCCTGATTCCTCATTTACTGCATTTGGACTGGAGTCCTTTCCGAGCTCAAACGTAAAGTGCGTGAAGGCAGGAGAACTGACCGACCTAGAAATAGAAGTTCTCTACAGAGAAGCGGAGGCGATCATCTTCCCCTCTCAGTACGAGGGATTCGGCTTTCCAGTAGTCGAGAGTCTAGCCAGAGGAAAAACGGTATTTTGTCGAGATACCGAGCTTAATCGACAGCTGCTCTCCAGATGGAAAGAGGGTGGAAACGCAATTCTCTATCGATCCAATCTCAACCTCGAACAACTCCTAAGAGACTTTCAAAAAAACAAATCACACGAGGAAAAAACAAACCAAATAATGTCGGACGAAGATCCTCTAGATTACGCTCAGATCGCCAAAAACATAGTGCAATTCATTCAATCCACTTCTCCAACCTCGAGATACGAACAAGCACACTCAAGACTGTCCGATATTGAGGTGATTCAGAGCTTAGGCACGAGTACCCCACAAACCGACATTGTAACGGCATCGAGATTAGACCCATTGGTCTACTTCGGAGTCAAACTCCTTCACAGATTAAATTCCGCACTAAAGAAAAAGCAGGGAATAGGTCATTTCATTGATCGGGCAATTCTAAAGTTAGTGAACCTCCGCAATTATATTAAAAACAATGAACAACTTCGATAAATTCGAGTACCCATCATTCTTATTCGATCCTGACTATTACCTGAGCGAGTATGAAGACTTAGGCTCATTAACGACGCCTGCTGAGCAGCATTTTCAAAGATTCGGAATTTCAGAAGACCGGAAGCCTAACCGCTATTTCGACCCAAAATTTTATAGATCCACGTATCGCATACCATCCGAAACCCCGGCATTTACCCACTTCGTAACTACCGGTGTTCATCAACACCTAGACCCTTCCATATTCTTTTCTCATCAAGAATATCTAGCTGCGTACTCAAAGGACATCGAGAAGGACGTCCCACCTTTCTACTTCTTCCTCAAAGATGGCATAAAATTGGGACATTCCGGAAGACCGACCACACATATAACACCAACACGTTGCTGGATATGTTCCGGTGCGACGAGAAAAATTTTTCAAAAAGCCATTCTACAAAAGTACGATGTTGATTTCTTCCGGTGCGCTCGATGCGGCTTTATGCAGACAGTAGAGCCGACCTGGCTCGAAGAGGCGTATGCATCACCTCTAGTCTCCTTTGACACAGGAGCCATCCGAAGACCCATTGAATCAGCTGTAATCACTGAAGACCTCATCAATACAGCATTTAATCCAACTGCACGTTTTCTCGACTATGGCGGCGCTTACGGGGTTTTCACGCGGATAATGCGAGATAAGGGCTATGATTTTTATCGTCAGGACAAATACGCAGAAAACCTATTCGCAAGGCATTTTGACATCGAAGATCTGCCGCCTCCCTTAATGCAATCCACAGAAGGCAGACATCCCTTCGAACTTATCACGGCCTTCGAGGTAGCAGAACATCTACCCCAACCACTCGATACTTTCGCAGAGCTGTTCAAATTGGGAAAAAACCTGCTCTTGTCCACTGATCTCCAACCCATTCTCAAAGACCCATCTAACGCTTCAGAGCTATCGAACTGGTGGTACCTTTGCGCACTCGAAGGTCAGCACGTCTCCTTCTACACCCACGAATCAATGCTGTTTCTCGCAAAAAAATTCAAAAGAAACTACACAACTTTCAAAAACTTCCATCTTTTCACCGATGAACACAACTCAGGGTTTGACAACTACAGAATCAAGAAACTCTCTCTCTGGCTGAAAAACGCTATGAAACTTAACTTCCCACATAAAAAGAAATCATTTACTGAGAAAGACGCAGAGTTCATTAAGAACCTCATCGTCACCAAAGCCGATACCGCAAAATAATTCACGAGCGACCGGCCGCGATCTTCAATCTAATATTACAATCTCCACTCTTTCCAATAGCAAGCAGGGATGTTCCAGGCAAATCGATCTTCTTTCTTACGTATCCTTTAAATCCACTTTTTATCGCTAAAGCGCGTGGCTCTTCTTGAACATCCAGACGGGTCGCACCAACAATCGCCCCACCTAAAACTTCACCCGTGGATTCATCCAGAATCCTTAAATACTTTCTGGTAGGGGGAACAGAAAAATTCTCTGATTTCTTGGTACAAACATACCATCCACTGACAGCACTAAAGCCCTCTTCACCTTCTATATGACGAACACTCTCAAGCACACCCACTCCATGTTCGCCTACAGTTGAGATCGAATCCGAATCAATCGAGCCCAGACCCTGTTTCAACCAAATAAAATGATCCGATCCAAACAAAGAAAGACCCTTTCTAAAAGCATAGTCCGCCAGAGCCTGAGCCTCCAAAACCGAAGGAGATACCCAACCGACTTGTGCTGGATCATTCACTCTAAAAAGGAGAGCAAGCGCTGAGACCTCTCTCTCAAAGAGAAGGTCACTATCGACGCGCAAAGCTCGTGTCTGAAACCGAAGCACAACGAATGAAAGGCAGATCACGATTGCGCTCGCAAACCACCGAAGAAGTTTTACTCGAGTTTGCACCACCACGGGAAACACCAAAAGCCCAACACACGCCCAAGCAACTAGTGCTGGAGTGGAATACCGACTCGAAAGAGCCTGCTCGACCCCGAACACGGCGCGTCCACCTGCCGTAACAAATACGGAACCACCGATAAAAATAAGATAACCCAAGGGAGCCCAGCGCCACATTTTCTGACCAGCATCCGTAATTCGAAAAAAAACCAAGCGGAGTTGCAGTACACAAAATCCCATCGCAAACATTATCAAAACGACGCCCATCAATTTGGCGAAACTCAATGTCCAAGGCGCGAAATCAAACAAATGATAAAAGGGACCCCCTAAATAGGTAACAATGTACTCCAAAACCTTCAGCGGATTCTCAGTAACTGTGCGCAAAACTGAGCCATGATGACCTACCGATTCATATCCTCTAAAGTAGACAAAGAGAGACACTACGGTAGCAGCTCCTACGTAAAAAATATGCTTACGGTGACACTTTGAAAACACACTCAACAAAAACAACACAGGAAGAACCAATACCCCGTTCGCCATAGTGCCAAGCGAAAGTAGTCCAAAAAAAATAGAGAGAAAACCATAGGGCCATAACTCTCTCCTAGTTCTGACTGGATACAAAAAATAAGAAAAAAATATAAAGGAAACCAAGGGCACAAGCTGAACAAGAAAAAACTGAGACTGAAACGCCCACAGTAAGTTCTCATGCTGAACCCATGAAGTGGTCCAAATCGACAAAAAGGCACCAAAAACTAAAACTTGCGAGACTCTAATCCGCTCCCGTCGGGCCGCATCTCGCAAAATCCAGATCAAGGCCCCAACAAGCGAGATTAACAATATCAAATTAACTGTAACTAAAAACTGATTACTTCCCGCGAAAAAACGCCCTGCAACCCAGAAGATCCCACGCGTTAATACAATCCGATGCTCGTTGTGTTGACCCCACCATCTCGCATAATCACCCGCATCTAGCGCCCGCAGAAATCCGAGGTACCCACCCCAGGAATCCCAAAAAGGAACCTCTGATAATCCTCCCGTCAAACCAAAAATAACCAGTAAGACGGAGACAAATACCAAGAGCGCCGCAATCACTTGGAGAATAAACTCTTGAAATTTAATTCTAATCATAATCATGAGTCCCGAATGAAATCCAAATTGACCTCTTATTGACAACAAAAGAGCTAACGACACCCAAAGGAAAATCGAAGGGCGAAAAAATCACAATTCATAGTATTGAGAAGAAAAACACCCACCATCCGAAGGCACTTTCGTCTGATTCTTCGGTAAATAACTGAAATAGTGCGGATCCAGATTAGACGGACAATAATGACCCACTATCGAATTCCGCGTGACGCCTGGTCTGGTAACTTCGGACCCTCCATGAACCAAGTCTGCTGCCCAAATCAGAACATCACCTTTCTTGGCAAAAAACTTCTCTTCTTTTAGCCTCTGTCGTTTGGCATATCTTAAAAAATGCTCCTTCCACTCCAAGTGACTAGCGTAGCCGTCTCGCTCTGGATTCCAGTGCTTGTGCAATCCACTAAACAAATAATGAGGTGTTCGATGAGAGCCCTTAATATAACGAAGCTCCCCAGATCCCGGTGTAACGTCCTCTAACGCAACCCAAGATGCCGCAAGGGCGAGTGGATTATCCTTCACCACCACGTACCCAGTATCCTGATGATAACCTTGCTGTGATCCAAAACGAAAATTAAGCGACTGAAATAAAAGGGGGTGAGTCCGAAACACAAGGCTCAAAAATCCAGAAATCTTGGGATGCAACAAAACCTTTCTCGCAAGAACCGAGTGCACATAAATATCAACCAACCGAACAGACCCTTCAAGAGTGAGTTGACCCGGATCATAATTAGACAGGCGCCCCTCACTCCCGATGAACACTCGTAATCCTTCAGATGCGTCCTTGAGGATATCTCTTAATTCCGCATTGAATGAGTCGATTAACGCGCTCTCCACAGCATTACGAATGATTATATAACCATCTACCGCAAAACTTCTGAGTTGCGCGGCCTGCTCAACCGAGATTTGATCTGATCGAACTAACCAATCAATAGACTCCGAAACTTTTTCCAAACTCTGATCGGTCCACATGCCAGGCAGAGAGATCCATTCTTTGACGGAACACTCAGCCTTTCGCCTAACAAGAAAAGATTTCAAATTTTTAATCATGAAACTAATCCCTGATTCATCGATTGTACCCCTTGAAATTGATCACCTATTCCCTCCCAGACAAGTAACAGAGGGAAACATCGGATAATTACAAGCAGGATTGATCAACAGTATACGCACCTAGTAAAGAGTTACCCCATTTTATACTAGGGACCCCAATCTCCTTCTCAAAGGCAATACAGCGATCTACACGCGAATCGAGATAACCACCTCTGCGCCTTAAATTCTCATTTAAAAACATCTCACCAAAATCGACGATCCTAGTTATGCGTTCCTGCTTCAAAAAATCGACCAATTCATTTCTTTTAATAAACGGAACCAATCGGTCATTTACGAGGCCATCCAAATTAATGACATACTTCTCAGAAAAAAAAGATAGAACCCCCGCATTCCAGGCTCCGATCAACTCACCACTCGAGAAATCCGTCTTAATCTCCAGCGCAGCTCTATATTGAGAAACTTGATTTGGCCATAACCTGACAGACTGCTGCCCCAACGCAAAAGTATATGCATTAAAGATCAAATATACGCCAAGTAAGATGAGATATCTTCCAAAAATGAAGCTCCATGCGATCCCGATAATTAGAGCAGATGGCACCACCAATACCGAAGAGTACCAATTTTGTAAGGCCTGACTATTATAACGATAAAGGAGAACGTATCCAAATATACATAGGAGTGAACCTAGAAGGAGATTCAAAATAACCGACTGACGGAATGAAACCTGAAAACTCTTCTCCCGAATTCTCATTAGTGCTTGAGTTATCCGAAAACCGAAAGCTGCGACTAGAAATGACTTTAGATGAAAAGCTAACCCGGGAAAAGCGGACCAGAACATGTGTAAACTCAGACCAATTATTGGACCAAAATCTGCGCCAATCACTTCGGTCCAATAAAGTTTAACTCTAGCGCTTGCTTGTGCGAACTCGCCAGAAACTGAAAAATGATGAACGGAAACCATGAGCACGCCCGCAACCGCACCAATTAGTGCCATCTCGAGATTACGTTGCCGGTAGCTCCGACTGACAATACGAATTAGCCAGGATGATAATACCAGACTGGCGGGAAACAACCCAAAATCCGACCGAGCAAAACTACCCAAAAGCCCAATAAAAAACGCCAGCGTCAGCTGCCCTGGCAACCTAACCTTGCTCGTATTGGAAGGCCCACAGTTAAAAAATAACAACAAGGCTGAGCCCATGAGAATAACTAACCAAGACTCCATCATACTCGTTCCCTGCGCCAGCACAGCAGGCGAAAGAAACGGAACTAACAGGCCCAAAATTGCAACCGGATGTAGTCTAACTCGGGATATTGAAAAGAAAGAAATAGTAACCCAAGAAATGACGATGGTCACGGATGAACAAAAAGTAACAAGAAGAAAAAGAGAATCGAAGCTGATCTCGCCAAAAAATTTGTAGATCAAAAACAGTACGTAACCATGTAATAAATGAAATCCTGTCGCTGGACCTAAACCATCAAATGTCCATACCCCGAATTGAACTTTATTTCGGGCCAGAACAAGATAGTAAAACGCGTCATCAGGAACGTATGCCACCAATGACTCAATCCCAGATGAGAGTGCGAATTTTGTCCGCAAAAAAAATAGATAACAAAGTCCAAAACCACCAAGCACTAAAATCGCTGCCTTAAGTATTCCATCCAGGAAGATACTATCACGAATGAAACTGCGAGACAGCATCTAGCGGTTCTCCAGATCTTTTCGTTCAAACGCAATAAAATGAATGTCGATGTTTTTGTCCGCCAAGAGTGTTTGTGAAAATCTTGGGTCTGCCTGAAAATCTCGCAATTTAACATATTCATTCAGAAAAGCATGACCCACACACTCATAATGTCTCAGCAAGAGGTATCTTGGTTTGAAATGATCTAACATTGTGCAAAAGCCGGCTTGAGGGAGCCCCTTAAGAAACCCGACGACCTCTTTGCTTGCCAGTCCTGGATAGTCGAGAACAGCCCTTCTTGAGTAATAACCAAGATACCCGAGAGGTTCGGCGCCAATGTAATCGGACTCATTCATAATGGATCCTAAGAACAAGCCCATTTCCCGACGCACCTTGTTCTCAACGTACTCTTGAATTTCTTTCTGAGCTTTAAATTGAATCCCATTCAGGGCGAAAAGAATTACAAGATAAACAGCGACAAAACTCCACCTCAACCAAATTGGTAACCTCAAAACCGCCACTCCGTATGCAGCAAGGAGGACTAAAGTCGCAGACAAAGGAACAAGGTACCACCCGAACACACCCGTAACGAAAAACTCATAATAAAAAAGGTAAACCAAAGCGAACGCAACAGGAAGATAAAGGCTCTGTTCCCTCTTTCTAAAAACTTGAATCATTCCAAAGAGTGCTAGTACCGCTACTCCGAGGGAAATCCAGCCTTTATCTAGCAATCTCCAATACCCACTACCATGACCAGCGAATGATGGGCCGAGCGGGACCAGTAAATCTAAGAATTTCCCTGTTAAGTTACTGAAGTTTAATCCGTAGCCGAGGCTCTTGGCTAAAATCGTATTCGGAATAATTGATCCAAAGTAAGCGAAGGACCAAACAAACCAAGGTAAATATAGGATTACAGACAGAAACCCCGCTTTGAGAGTCACAACCAGTCCAAATCTATTCCAAAATATGAGAGAAGCAACGATCACAGCAAAAAGTAGATCCGGACGACTATAGATACAAAATGCTATCGCTAAACCAAAATGGAGCCAGCTACCTCTCAAACTCGAAAAATAAAGAATAAACACACTTAGAAGAGCAACCGAAGTCTCAAGACCAGCCGTACCCCAAAGGTATTGATGATGCTCAAAGCTCAGGTAACCTAGAAGAAATATTAGCCCTACATAATTCTGCCTACTCTTTGCTGCATCCCAAATTTTCCTTGCTACGAAAAGAAGTGGAATAACGAGAGTTGCAGAAAAATACCTTAAAAAGCCTAAAGAACTTTCAGCGCCAAAGAGAGCACCACCAAACAAGGGAATCAAGATCCCCAGTGGACTCGTAAAGCCCTGAACCCTAACTCCATCGGGCTTAAAATGGGTTAAACCCATCCCGTTCAAAAAATTTTCTACGTGTAGAACAGCGATTAGACCGTCTTCCCAGATTCGATCTGCATAAACGATAAAACCGATTCTAATTGAGAGGGCGATAAGTGCGATCAGTTTTACATAGAACGCGATAGATAACTTTCCCGGAGCACTCTCATCAAACTGTCCAAATATCTTCATCATAGTCCTATTCTTGTTCACTATGTTGTTTTCCCATAAG
>JACCDO010997829.1_pt1 | contig 12226 bp, 9 predicted proteins | sample 7446101 | NCBI WGS metagenome assembly JACCDO01 (sample SAMN15323440, study PRJNA562643) | freshwater metagenome | isolation source: river surface water | place: USA:Blue River Watershed | collected 2017-08-16 | reverse complement strand
GCCACTCGATAGTGCTAGTACTAAGCCAGTCGATAGTACTAGTACTAAGCCAGTCGATAGTACTAAGCCAGCTGATAGTACTAAGCCAGTCGATACTAAGCCAGTCGATAGTACTAAGCCAGCTGATAGTACAAAGCCAGTCGATAGTACTAGTACTAAGCCAGTCGATAGTACAAAGCCAGTCGATAGTACTAGTACTAAACCAGTTGATACTAGTAGTACTAAGCCAGTCGATAGTACTAAGCCAGTCGATAGTACTAAGCCAGTTGATGCTGCTTCAAGCGCTTCAAAACTAGTAGATGTCAGCAGGTCTACAGATGCCACTAGTGGCGCTAAACTAGTGCACATTCCCACCACAGAGGGGTCGACTGGCGCCACTTCTACAAGTACGAAGTCTGCGGTCGTTGTACCAGTGTTGGAGATGGCTGGAAAGGTTGTAAATACTGTGATATCTCAAGTCTCGGACACCTTTCGAACGAAACACGCGGAAGAGCAGTCCCTGCCGGTATTGCATGCAGGTGACCGTTCCGTTCCGACACAGTCTCACGATGACTCACTCAAATCTGGTCATCCAAAAAGCCTATCAGAGAAAGAGCTGATCATCGATGTCGCCACTAGAATGGTGGTGCAGTCAACTATCGACAGTGAGATGTGTATGGCCGACGACGCGTTGATGCAGATGAGGAAGCTGCGGCTAGGGCTGGACTCTAGAATGCGGCAACTCAAAGAGTTGGAGGCAGCCGCCGACATCAGCCACACCAATAAGTTGCCGGTTGATCCCAAGGCCTTACTGAAGGACATCGATGCGTATCTGGGTGACAATCGTGCGTACGACCAGGAAGAAACGGTCAATAATAAGCAAAAGCATGCGTCCAACGGATTCCACTCGAACGTTCATTGGGACAAAGGTTGGAGCAGGCAAGAGTTGCCTTTACCCAGTGAAAACAGTGGTGTAGACAGCTTGAAAAATAGAAAAAAAGGTCCCGAGAATGATGATAGCGGCAAGTGGAATCCGTACCACGAGCTGATAGATGGCGGCGTGATAAATGTCGCGCAGGGCATCGACTCCATGCTCAGCTCTACCATCGCCACCTTGAACACCAGGTTACCAGGTGATTTTATGAATGCGCCAATAGCTCATCTATCACCTCCGAAGAAGAAAGAAGTGCTACCAGTAACTGCCTCTGCAATACTAACTGCTCTGGGGCATACTATGCCGCATGCGGCGCCGATGCGGTCGAAGGTGAACCCTGAGCGGGAGCTAGACCCTCACGATCAGCTGCAGATGCATCTCCGCAAGGAATTAGACACAATCGACCACGTGCTAGGTGGCGACCATGACGGCGACAAGCTGGGACTGGACTACTTCATCAAGCAAGCGAGTTACAATGATAAGCTCTCGCTGTCGTACGGTCGGGAGCGGCAGTACGATCAACCGCCTTCGCAGCCTATATACATCAAAATGCCGGATATCAATCGCTTCAGCTACAACCCAGCCCCACACCCATCCGTGCCACCTCATTCCCCTACGATTGCGGGTGTCAGTGGGATCGACGAAACCATGGACAGCAGCAGCGATGTCCTTCAGGATAGTACGAGCAGACACAGTAATCACCAGGTGATGCCGTGGGAGACGTCGCTGTATAAGCCATGCAATCCTCTGAAGCAGACAGTTGAGGCGAGCACCTACAGGCATAGGAACATGCATCGATCAGTGATGGCTGCCGACTACGGCGCCAAGGATGTTGCTGTTCCTGCGCCAACGAACCGTGACAGCGTCGCATCAAGCGCATTTTCATTGAACACAACCAACTCGTACATGCCTCAAGTGCCTGGCGCAAGTGCGACGATGAGAGATCGAGAGGACTATCTGCTCTACATGAAGAGGCTGCGCGAGACGGTCGCCAGTGGAACCCTTATAAGGTAGTATTGTCGCGATGTAAATGTGTAACTACTTAAACAACGAATACAAAAGTATACAAATATCTCCTATTGCGTGAATTCTACGACTAACTTGGTGTTGCACGTGATCCCGATGGTCGCCAGCGTGGTCCCAAAGCTGTATATAGAGCTAGCGGCAGCGCCTTCTCGCAGCCATTCGCAGAAACCTTTCCTTGGGTGCGTTGTGTACACATCGAACGACTTGTCCATGTACTGCTGGTCTTCGAGGTGCAGCGAGATAACGAGGGCGATGAACACAAGCGGGGTATCTATTGGGAAGCTCATACTAATGCGTTTAAGGGACTGATTGATGTTCATTGAAGCGAGCAAGGTCACCGTCACCCGCGCTATGTCATTGCTACTGCTAGATAGAGTCAGCACAGTACTCTGGAAGAAGGTGTGCGCATCATCCGTTAGATCTGTCAGCTCTGCAACGCTTTTCTCTTCTACTAACTTACGTTCAAATTTCTTACTAATAAAGTCTTTGACGCCGTTCAACAGGTTCTCGCGCAAGGTGCTGTCCCCGCTCGCCGTGATGTTCTGCGCGTCGACCGACAGGTACTTCGCGATCAACGTCGACGGAGTGAATTTCAGATGAGTTGCGGATTCATCAACAGGTTTTTTCTTCTCTTGTTGCTGCGGTGACTCGCCTATCAAGTCGACAATATTGTCTTTGTTTACACTCTTGGTGGATGCCGAGGGCGCAGAAGGCGCATCACTACTGCTTCTACTCGCGTAGGCGGATGACGAGCTTGAGGTATAAGGAGACTCGAACTGACCGATGAAATCACTCAATTTATCTCCTAGATTTTGACATTTTATTCCTCCTGTTTGAGTCCAACGGGTGATTCCTATCATCGAAGAGACACAGGTAAGTGCGAGTGAGTGAGTGAGTGAGTAAGTGAGTGAGTGAGTGAGTGAGTACCTGTTCTTGGGTCAATGATGGCGATGTATGGCAACTCAGTCTCTTTGATTTTGTACATGTGGCAGAACTGCTCGCCGTACTCCGAGTTGAATCTCTGCTGCCAGAACAGGAAATAGCACTGAACTATTTGCTGGATAATCTCGTCTTTCCACACGTCGCGGTTTAACTTATGACATTCAAAGTCTTCATTCTGGATGTTTACAAGTATCCTAGTCAATGCGCGAGTGAGTGAGGTGAGTGAGGTGAGTGAGGTAAGCGGGGAAAGAGTTACCATTTGTTATCTTTTCGTCCTTCTTCTCTCAGTTTCTCAAAATTTTCATGGCGCATAATAGCATGTGGTGGTGCAAATATAGTGTTCAATCTTATCTCTTTCTCATTTTCAGGCTTTTTGGACGAAATGAAGGAAATAGAATCATCTTTCCTCTGTTTAGGGCGCATGCTTTCATTAAAATCATGGTAATAGCCACCAGAAGGACCATTATCAGGTGCTAATAATGTCATTTTCTTGGTGCGATCTGGCAGTCTGACGCCGTCAGCATCAACCTCTTCCGTGCGCTCTGCTTGTCTCTTCTGTCCCGCACCATTAATGCTTGCACCGCCACCTGTAAACGAGAGATGAAAGTAAGTGAGTTAGTGAGTGGGTGAGTGAGTTAGAAAGAAATCAACCATTCATGGCATAATATGCCTCCACTGCCGAGGTCATGTGATTGCTGTACATGTCCAGCCACCCTTCTGCCTCTACGCGTGTGCTGCAGCCAGTAAAGGCCATAAAATCATCGGCGTCTGACATTCACGCCTTTTTCTTGCTTTATTACAGCTTTTTTTCTTCAAAATTTCTTACTTTTTTCCTTTTGGTTTCTAAATTTTTGCAATTTTTGCTCCTGCCATACCGGCGCTGACTCACTCACTCCACTCACTCACTCACTCACTCTTGTAGACGCGACTAGGCAGCAGCAGCAAGTGGCTTCGGAATGGGTGTGGCGAGAGAAAAGGCGCGTCTTGAAATACACAAAGTTACATTAGATTACAAGTTCTATCTTACTACGTGAGTCCGTAGGCTTTCTGCGCCCCTCCATCCTCTGTCGCTCTATTTCCACCAAGTGCGCCTTCTCCATGTGGATCCGCCGCAGCCGCTCTTCTGTGGTGCTTTTCGACTCCATGTTAATCGGCATTTTGATGTGATACTTGTTGAGGCCTTTCCCCATCTTGTTCCGTTGCATTCTGACTTTTATCAACGTGCTTGGCAACAGACTCAACTCGTCCAAGTGCGAGGATCGGTTGGCTCCCAGCGACGAGGACTGCTCGATGACATTGCTGTCGGTGGCTGAGCCGGTATGACTACCTAATAGACTGGTGTCATCCACACCTTGTTCCTTCTCGCGACCTCCCATGCTGTGGTCGTGCTTGTTACCGTGCACATCACTAACCGAGTCGTCGTGTGTGTTACTCATCTTCTTCTTGATATTATCAAATATTTTGGGGTCTGGATTCCACGCCTGGGCGTACTCCATGTACCTCTTCTTGACCGTTGCGTCGTCGGCATTCGGGTCGTTGGGATTACAAAACTTGTTGCTTACGTTCTTCCGCGAGAGATCCAAGACGTGTTTCTTGAAGCGTCGAACAGGAACAGCTACTGAGAACTTGGTTTTTTCGTGCTCTTTCTTTATTGCCGTTTTCCGTTGCTGCAATAGGTTTGGGATGAGCTCGTCCTCAACAAACACTGGGTCATAGCCGCAGTGCGGGGGAAAGAATGCATTGACTGTGCCTGGGATCGTCTTCAAGGGGAACACCTTGTGTGCGCCGTTGTAGTCGTGATAACGGCCTGGGAAATACAACTTTGATGGGTATTCGATGTCGAAGATGTTCGGTTTAATGGGCTCAAGTTGAGTTGGTGGTGCTTTCTCAATGCTGCGATTTGCAACTCTTTCTACTTTCTCCGTGATGTACGTGGGTGATGGCACGTTATTCACTCTGTACTCCTTCAAAGCTACTCTCTCTTCCTTTGTTTGCAAGTAGTCGTTACCTGGAAGTGTTTTGTTGTTGATTTTCTTATGATGAGCAGGTTGCTTCAGCCTTTTTGGGTGTAATACATTTAAATTATCCGTCAAAAGCTCCTTGTAAGCAATAGCTTCATCAAATTCTCTCTTCGACATAAGACTCGCGCGCTCTTGCAGTGTAAATTGTACACTTTCCGCTACTTTTGTGCGCTTTTCTTTTTCTTTTGTGGGCCAATAATCATCTGTGCTCAACTCGTGCAATGTCGGTGGTGCTATTTTCACGACTTTAGTGTACTTAACTTTTGTTCGCAAATGACCATCTGTATTCAACTCATTGATTGACTCGTTCTTTCCTGCAGAAGCTGCCTCTTCCGATGCAGAGGATGAAAAGCCACTACCAAATAACTTCTTCCACATCTCAACTCGCGCTTCTTCAACTGCTCCTTTCCATCAAAAACTATTTATTTCAGTACTTTCTGTGTAAATCAATCAATTTCACAAGCAATGTCTCACGTATCGAGAGTACTTCTTCCTAAACCTTTCCGGAAAAAAATATTTTCAAGAAACGTACCTCCAGTACCACACCCGGTGTTGAAAATAACTCGGCGTCCTTCCCCTCGCGCTTTCTATCGCCCGCGTTAGAGTTCTACTACGCGGTCGGCTCCATCACTAAGGAGTTCAAAAAAGATTCTAGGAACAATACGTACTTCATCTACAAATATACAAATCTACCAACAAAGTTACTGCGCTACCGGGACGCCCGACACCACGTTGGAGATGTCTCCGCGCGCCCGGAATCCGCCCGAATTGCCATCAAAAAGCCTCTTTTCCCTCATGATAAACAGATAAAACTCCTTCAAAGTGTAGACCAACGCCAAGGCAGCCATGAGTAAGAGTAAAACAACAAAGAAATAGTTTTGCGAAGCATCTCCGCCGTCGCCGCCGTAACTCAGTGAGTAATCCCCCAGGCTGTCGTCAGTCGTGTAGCTCCACTGCACATCGCTGACTTCGCACTCTTTCATGTTTCCTATCTTATGGTTAACTGTTCCGTCCATTTGGCCCCATAAACACGAGACGGAGTAAGGGAACAAGGAGGAAAAATGGTAATGATAAAATCCTAAGTCTGGGTGAGTGAATGAGTAAGTGAGTGAGTGAGTACATGAGTAAGTGAGTGAGTAAATAAGTGAGTGAGTGAGTGAGTGAGTAGTAGTCAATAGATGGGTAATTTCACCTGTTGCATGTCCCCCACATTCGTCTAGGTCAGTTGGAACGTCACCATCCTCGCCTTGTGGCCCATATATCGCGTACCCATCGATCATAAAGCCCACGATAGGCGAGTGGTCGCCGTCCGCTTCTGTGTACCAGTCCGTTACATCCGAGCATAACTCGAAGTCCAAGTTTGCATCATCTGAGTGATCGTCGGGATATCGATCACCAGGCATGGAGTGATAGTGGTATCTGCCCGGTGGATGCTGCCAGAATACCAAGGTGTTAATAAGCGAAGATTTGTCTTTCACGTGTCCTCCGCAGTGATCAAAGGAGCCAGACTCGTAGTCAATAGCGTCTCGACCAGACTCGTCATATGGTGCAAAGATTGGAACACCATTCAAAGCGAATCCAATATGCCCACCATAAGAATCAACATATGTTGGTGAAGTGCAATTTACTGGTGTTGCTGGTATCGAGTACTCAAAGTCTTTAGTACCTGCATATGCTGGTGTTGATTGATAAGACCAATCATAACCAGGACAATAATTACCCTCTAATATTCTATAGTCTCCACTATCATCAAGATACGTCTTGAAATAGGCTGAATCATAATCAGTTGCACACGCTGCTTCGCCATCTACTTTCCATGCAATAAGTAATGATGCATATATAATTGTCATACATATAAGGAAAAGAAGGGAATAGAACCTTTTTTATTAGACAGAAAAAGAGTAAGTAAGGAGGTTTAATAAGAGAAAGAGTGAGTACATTCGCATCGTGGCATAATTATGTCGATCTAGATAGCTCATTAAGTGCATATCGTGATGCTGAATCACGCGCATAGGTGTCCCTGGGCCAAGCAACCTTCTTGTTGCTTCCTCGTACTCTACTTCTTTTTTACTAAGCGGTGGAACTATTACCGTTCCATAGTTGAATTGGTCACTCCTCTCAATCGTGGGAGTGCTCTTCATTCCTACTATGTCGCCGCCGCTTAAAGTCCAAACCAATTTTAGGTAGTGTTTATCGGTCGTCGCGAAATTTTCCGAGGGAACAAATTTGGTACCGACATCGATGCGCTTTTTCCCGTTTACTTTATTTTGGATGTGAATAATTGCTCCTAGGAGGACTGACGGCTCACATGCAGCAGCTAGCGCTCTTTGCTGGAATGGTGAGATTCTAGGAGCTTTTGAATACTGTGTGCATACCTCCGGTACCGCCATATTGAAAGCCGTTCCAGAAAGCGTGCAAAGTAGAAGAGGCAGCAGACGTATCTATGGAGGTAGTGATAGCAATTTGATTTGAGATGTTGTCTTGCAACTTAATTAAAGAATTCTCGGGAAAACATCTCAGTGCTGATGCGGCCTTCCAAGTTTCAAGGGAGGAAACGAAGAAGATCCAAGAACCAGCATCGCTGAGTGTGCAGAGAAGAAGTGGCTTCACTTGTGATTATCGATGTTATTCTCGTGTGAAAAACGGTTTGATAAAGGCGATGTGGTGCATATAAATAACGATCTCAGCGGGATACGCGTCACAAGTGGTGATACAAGCGCTGAAATGCTAGGACCTGGTAAATACTATAATTCAAATGAAGAAGCAGAGAGAAATGGTTGGAGAAGGAAGTCGTTTTCAAACAGGGAGCCCATGTCATCGCCTAATCATCCAAAGGATCGCTCAATGCACTATACCTCTGCTGTCATGTATTCAACTGGACTATTATCTGCGCCATCATCAGGTGGAGTAGTTGATTCACCTGGTCCTGGACATTATAATGTAAACTACTCTAGTTTTGATTTACCAGAATCAAAAGCAATGACACCTCGTGGAAGTAGTCGTCCTTCATCTGCTAATAATAGAAGTTCATTTGGTTCTCCAGGTACTAGCTCATTCAATAATAACCACATATTGTATCTCACATATTCATTCTACCCAACTTATCCAACAGGAAAAGCATATACGCCCACGAAAGGTCACACTATTCCTTTATCACCAAGAATGTCGAGTCGTAAAACGCTAGTAAAATATGGTTTAGTGATACACGGCGCCGAGTTGGACTCCGAATCTCCTGGACCTGGTCATTACCACTCACCTTCTTCGCAATCAGGATTGCTGAAGAAATCTTTCAACACCAGGGTAACCGCAAATAGCAAGAGTCCAATGAACTCGGCAAAGTCCAAGTAATTAATAGTTACAAACAAGACACTATAGACACAATTGTATATAATTTATTATCACCTACCTCACTCACGCACTGTCTCACTCACTCACTCACTCACTCACTCACGCACGCACTCTCTCACTCAACTTAATCTCTCGATCGTTTCGTCGGTCGCGGACTCCAGGTTCGGGGCGAAAATACGTCGCTGGAAGTCCATGCGCCTCTTGAATTCTGGTGATTTCTGCTTGAATACCCGCAGGGCTTCCACCACTGCAACTCTGCCCTTCACGAGAGCCTCTTCTTGAGGTGATTTCTCAGTTTTATTCCGCACCGTTGGATTCGCACCGCAGAGAAGCAACACCGTGCATAAATCCGCGGTTCCACTTATGGCTGCATAGTGCAGCGCTGTGTTGCCCTTCACGTCCTGCGCATTTATGTTGATCATCGCCCCACTCTTGAGTAAGCATATGACGGTATCCATCTTGTTATATTGGCAGGCTTTCATTAACGCGGTCATCTTGTCTCGAGCCGTTACAAGGTGGATGTTACCCTTCTTATTCAGCAACCACGTGATGAATCCCGTCGCACCGCGCGCCGCAGCTATGTGAATGATGCCCTCACCATCCCCGTCTTTGTCCACCTTCACAAAGTTGATGTCGGCTCCCTTATACAACAGGATCTTCAAGCACAAGTCCAGCTTCGACTGCGCTGCTTTCCTATTGAAAAACCGTTTGAATCTAATCCAATTTCGTTGGAAAAAGTCCAGTGCGTCATCGTTATTCATCTCCTCTTCGGCTTGCTGGTTGCTGAGAAGCATCACTAAACACGCGTACGCCGCCGTGATTCCCTCATCAACATCCACCACATCAGTCGCCAGGGAGCTGTAAGGATGGTCGAAGATGTCAATGAGCTTGTTGAAGTTCCCGCTCCGCGCTGCTCGCACGAAGTCGGCCGCCGTGTACTCCTCGTCCTGCTTGCTGTCCTTGCCCGTGTACGTGTCGTACACGTCCGTGAGGTAGTTCTCTGCTTTACGCTGATTCGCCCGCAATAAGAACATGCTTTCGACTAACTTGTCGCTGTTCTTATCATCCCGCAGCTGTAGTTCTGCCTTCTTCTTCTCTTCTTCTTTCTTCTTCTCGAGTAATTCCGCGGCTGTTAGAGTCGGTGGAGGGATCAGACCAAGCAACGCTTTGACTCGGAAAACCAGTCCCTCAAAGGTGTACAACGATGCTTGTTTCTTCTTCGTGGCTTCCTCCGACTTGCGCAGCAACTCGTCCTTCTTCTCCTTTCTCTCCTTCTGCGCTTTCTCTTTGTCTTTCTCTGCTTTTTCTTTTTTTCTTTCTTCAAGTTCACGTAATTTTCGTTTCAATGCTACTCCTGACAACTTCTTCAGCTCTTCTTCCTCCTCGCGCCTAGCGCGCTCCGCTGCAATCTCCTTCTCGTTCAACTCGATCGCATTCTGCAAAAACCGCAGCTCTGCCTCCAAGTCGTCCTCTTCCTCCTCGATTGCCTTCACTTTCACTCGGGGCTCCTTCAGACCGAGCGAAGCCTGGATATCATGCGGCAAATGGCGGAAAAACAGTAGCACTGAGTGAGTGAGTGAGTGAGTGAGTGAGTGAGTGAGTGAGTAAGTAAGTAAGAGTGAGTGAGTGAGTGAGTGAGTGCGTGAGTAAGTGAGTGAGTGAGTGAGTAAGTGAGTGGACCAACCTTTCTTCCTATTCTTCTTTCTTACGAGCATTTTGGTTTTAACCCACGTGATTCGACTCCATTTCCTCAGCTTTTTGTAGCGGACTATCACCTTAGTCATGAAATCCACGTCCACATCCACACTCTCTTTCACTTTTCGCCTCGCTATTTTCGCCGTTTTCTTCCGCTCCTTCCGACTCTCGCTTGTCGCTGCCGACCCGCTGCTAGCCTCGCTAATAACTGTCGATTCTTCGTGTTTCAAATTGGTTTCTAGACTTTCCATTTCATCGTCAGACGACGACGCATCTTCCCAATGGGCCTCGGCGCCACCCGCCATGTTGAACTGCAGGCGAGCCCCAAATGCAGATTCCTAAGTGAGTGAGTGAGTGAGTGAGTGAGTGAGTGAGTGAGTGAGTGAGCAAGTGAGTGAGTAAGTAGGTGAGTGAGTGAGTGAGTGAGTAAGAAAGCGTCTTGTGTACCAGTAGTCCTTCGGTTGTAACACCAACTCTTCTTCTATTTTTTTTAGCCTTTCTCAATGCTTTCTCTTGCAACTTGGCCTCTAATTGTCGCTGATAAGCGACATCTCTGATGTACTTCTCCGCGTTTGCTATGTTCAAGTCCAGACTGTACTCTTGGTACATGACTTCCACACCTCTGTTGTCTCCGCCGATGAACTTCTCGGGGATTGGCGAAAGATTTCCATCAAAATAATCCGCATTGTCAGGGATTACAAATGCAGCTGCTCGCTTCAATTCCCCAGCCATGACCGGCGGTGCTGGTTTATGGAACCCGCTGTCGCTGCTAAACGGGTAGTGAACACCCTGGTCCCATTTGTTCATGGAGTCTTCTTTCTCTTTCTCACTTACTTCTACTCTAGTCAAGTGGAAGTACTCGTGTGACTTGGCCCAGCCAATGGGGTCTTCTAGCTTGAACTGCTCATCTTCGAGTTGCCTCGCGGTCTTGGCCTTGAGCACCATCTTCTTCTTATGCTTCTTCTTGGGCGGATCAGTGCGACCGTGCACAATGTTGTCCCATAACTCAAAATCCATTTTCAATTGTTCACTTGCTTTAATCTCTTCAGAACTGGGTCCTGCAGGGAGGTCGCCTAACCATTCCAAGTATCTTTTGTGGGATATCACGCCATAAGGCTTTGTTGTTACTCGCCAACTAACCTCAGCACTCTCATCAGCAACTTCGGATAGTTTTCCAAGTCTACCAAGTGGTTTAGCATTTGCAATCGTTGCATATGAAACATCAGTATTACGTTGCATTAAAAACTTATCTTCCTTTTCTTTTACAGTTCTATGCTTATTCAGTACTTCTAAATCTTTATCTAACATATATTTCATGATACGCTCATTATCCCAAGTACTCTCTTCACCTTTCCGAGGCTTCTTGATGTTTAATTTCTTATAGATCTCATCAATATCATGGTGAAATACCTTGGAGTCTACAGAGTCATCGGAATCACTACTGCTTTCGTTCTTTTCATCAAGAAATGACGAGTTCAGGCGCACCATTTTAAAGCAATTATAAGATTTCCTGCAATATTATTCCTCTCTCTTTCTCTCGCACTCAATCACGTACGCGCACACTTACACGTTCAAAGTTGTTACTTTTCTTGACTATGAGCGAGTCTTTCAGACTCCAACTTGACTCTCGAAGCCATGTTCACTCTCGTCTTCTTTGTCGGTTAAATCGCCAATTTGACAAGCAAGGGCCGGTCCCAGTAAGTCCAGAAACCAACTCTAAAGAGTGCAGCAAAGCAGGCGCAGGGCGCGCGTCTTGTTCGCAATCAATTCCCTTATCTCCTCCCGCTTCTTTCTCTTCTCCAATTAACAGATTCTCCGCGAAACAAATGTAGGTGTGGATTTTATCCCTCTTAGAAAATTTGGTCGGAATTCTACCATTATACAAGGATTCCCTCGAAGAGAATTGAAGCTTTAGAGCTTTCTTATCTATTGCCAGTAACGGTTCCCATCTATATCCGAGTTGTGAATACAAGAAGCCTATTGGTAAATGCATTAATTACGCGCTGCCAGAGTGATTTGTAACTATCTATGTTCCTCAACGTGCAAAATGCATCTTCCTCGAGTAAGGTGTTTGTAGTAGGGGGATATTGCCTGTGTAATTGTCTGTTGGTGTTGGTGAATAAAATAGCGCTAAGTTACTATGCTATTTCATCCGTGCTTGCATTCATTCAAATCATCACGTCGATTGTGATAGTACTCTTGCTAAAGTACCTTGGAAAGATTCAAGTAGACGAGTTAGAATGGGGAAAGATCAAAGCATTTAGTGTATATACTGTATTCT
>JACCDO010000475.1_pt1 | contig 12226 bp, 2 predicted proteins | sample 7446101 | NCBI WGS metagenome assembly JACCDO01 (sample SAMN15323440, study PRJNA562643) | freshwater metagenome | isolation source: river surface water | place: USA:Blue River Watershed | collected 2017-08-16 | reverse complement strand
TTCCGAGTGAAGGTACGCTGCGCGCAGGTAGAAAAAGCATTGTATGTGTTGAGTTCATGCCTTCTGCTGCTTCAAAAATTGTGCAGGAGTTTACGCTTAAGGTTGATAATAACAATCTGAAGCCCAAGGTCCTAAAAGTGGTGGGCGAAGGTTTGGGCGTCGTGCTCAAATGGGACACACCAATGATGGAGCTGGGTCCCATCATACCATTCACCGAAGGAGATGAGAAAGTGGTCACTTTAACCAATCATTCGCAATTCGGTGTAGAGATCTTTTCCCTTGATTTTGATAGCCGATTCAAGGAAGAGGAGGCTATGCTGTCGCAGTTAGAGCTGTATGACCGTGAAGGGCTCTACCGATGTGAAATCCGCGAGCCCGGTGCTGCACTATGCAATGATATTCTGGAAGCGTTCAATGCGCTTAAGGCAAAAGCAGCTGCAGAAAGTGCTCAGATAGAAAGTAAATCTGAAGACATTCCTGCAGCAACTAACGAACCAGAGGGCGATGTGTTTACAACTGCCCCTCTGAGAACTTCAAAGGCACCACGCGATGACAATCAGCACCAGGACATCATCGTCGTTGGTCCGCCCATTTCTGGCGTGACAACCATGTCAAACCACCTTGGTAAGAAGCTGTCATTGACAGTTAGTAAATTCGATGCTATGTTGCGCGAAGTTGCCCAAACAGACGGCGAAGTGGGCAGCATTGCTCGCCGCTGCAGCAATAGCATGAGTGATGCCGAAAAGGCTGCAGTGCAAGAGAAGGAAAAGCAACTTTTGGCAGCGGCTGCAGCAGCCAAGGAAGCTGCAGAGGCAGCCTTCCGTGGCAATAAGGCCAACAAAGGCAAAGAGCCTACAGCTGCCGACCTGCGAACACCTGAGGCACAAGCAGTTGAAGACTTCCAGGCTTCTGGCAAATTATCAGCAGATATCATCGCAAAAATTGTGGTATATCGTCTATCTTGGGTAGATGCAGGTTGGGGATTTATTATTGACTCGCTTGTGTCAGATTTCACAAATGAAGCGACACTTCTTCAGGGCTTGGAAAAAGCATTGCCGGCAGCCATCGTCGCAAACATCGTACTACAAGGAGGATCAGAGCAGTACGAAGCACGTATCCGCGAGATTCATGCTGTAAAAACAGCTGAAATCAAGCGCTTAGGGAAGAGCATTCAATCTAATTTGCGCGAGCGTGCCAAGCTTGTGAAAAAACCTCAAACAAAGAAAGGCGCAAAGAGCTCGGGAACCGCGACGCTAGCCTCTGAGTTGGCACATACGAGTACCGCAAGTGAAGAAATTCCTGTAGCATTACCTCTGGGCGACGAGCCATGGGTCAATCAGGAACCTGGGCCTGAGCACGGGCAAATAACAGAGCTAGATTCACAGGGTGTCAAAGCTCTTGATGACCACGTGAAACCTGTCTATTACAAGCAGCTTCTATACGCTCAAGATTGTGCATTAAAGTCTGCACATGAAGTTGTCGCTAAAATCAATCGCATTTGGAGAGCTGAAAAAGGCTTGATGACTGCTCAGACAGCAGCCGAATCTTTAGATGCCGCTGGAGTCAGCGAAGAAAAGGAGGAACCTGCAGATTCTGAAGGTGCTGCAGCTGCAGCGGATGCTAATAAAGGTGCAGAAGAGGAGAAGGCAGAGTCCCGCCCCGCCACTTCTAACGCCAAGCTTTTGCCCCCCTTGAAACTTGATAGAGTTGTCTACTACAATGACTACGCCGAATCGACCTTGCAAGCAGTAGCCTCCGCATTTGTAAAAACAGCTGCCACTGCAGTTGCTGCCACTCCCGCTGACGGTGCCAATTTGGCAGAGCCTGTGCAACCTGGACCTGTTGAATTCGGTGTATTTGACATTCAGGTGGAAGCCGATGAGGCAGAAGACATTGTGTTGAATAATTTGATGGCACTGCTGCCTCAGCCGAAGGTAGCGCCTGAAGACAAAGACAAAACCCCTATCACTTCTGTCCAGCAGCTCATTCACAAGCCTTATCCACGATCTGATCGTCGCGCCGTGCGTTGCTTTGAGATTCTGCGTATGGATCCTGTAGATCCCGCTGCGGAGGCTGCAAAGGCTGAAGCTGCGAAAGCGGCTGCTGAGGCTGCTGCTGCAGCAGCCGCAGCCGCTTCTAAGGGCAAAAAAGGAGCAGTTGTAGAGGCTGCGCCTGTAGTGTTAGAGCCAGAGGCGAAACCGGTTTCCTACCGATGGGTAGTCGCGGCGGGAGAAAGCATTCAAATGAAAATTCGGTTTCGTTCCAAGGTTGAGGGCAAATACGATGTAAACTTAGGGTTCGAGGTCTTGGGAACCGGACAGACGATTAATCTACATTGTGGTGGGTATTGTGAAGTACCAGCAATCAACACTGACAGCCGCAATGTTTTCATGCGTCGTGTGAAAAGTATTGCACCAGGTGCTCCACCTGCGCCACGCAAATTTGTAATCAATGACAACGCTTATTCATTTGGTCCTTTGTTACTATACAAGAAAGCCTCTTGGATGGCTTTAGCAGAAAAGCCCGCGGAAGCATTATCGACAGACGAAGCCAATAAATTAAATGCCATCAAGTCTACTAACACAGATACAGTTCGCATCACAAACAGTGGTCGATTTGCATGCAAAGTGGAATTAGGACTTGAAAACCTGCCAGCAGAAGGTCAAGACAGTCTTTTCGTCATTGAACCAAAAATACTCGATTTAGAAGAAGGTGAAACAAAAGATGTAAAGATTTGGGCTTTCCCGACAGCAGTAGGTGAATTTAAGAATACGTTGTGTGCATGTGTGCAAAACAATGCAACGCCGATGAAGTTTCCCATCTCATGCTGGGGTGTGGAACCCACAGTGGAAATCACTGGTCCGTGGGCGGAGAAACTCGCTGCTGCAGAAGCGGTGCTAGCAGCTAATACTGACAAAAAAGCTGAAAAGGATTTGCAAGACAAATTGGCTGCCCTCAAGGCAGCGTTTACGTTTGACTTCGACCGTCTCCTCGTTAACAAAACCGAAAGTAAAAGTTTCACTCTCAAAAACACAAGCTTTTTGCCCGTTGCGTGGGAGATTGATCTGGGAGACTTCAAAGGCTCGGCCAATGTATCAATCACACCGGATTCTGGTGTTATTCCTGTAAATGGTGCTGTGGAAATCTCCGTAAATTTTACATCGCCCACCCCGCTGCTGCTGACCGGCGGCTTCAAGTTGCGATTTTCAGACAACGAGAACGGGCTGACAACCACCGATCGTGTTGGTGTGCGTAACTTCAAAGTCATTACTGAAGCTTACAATATCCAGTCTGTTGCGCTTAACGCAGACGGTCAGGAACAAGATGGAGGATCCATCGATTACGGCATTGTGCGAGTCGGAGATTTCGCCACGCAAAAGGTGAAGATCGCCAACAAGGGCAAATATCGTATCGGCTACAAGTTCATCATTCCCAAAGCCAGTACTGCCGCCCTGATTTCTATCGATAAAATGGAAGGTGTGATCGAACCAGGAAACACTCCTGCTGAGGTCGCATTAACTTTCTGCTCACGTGAAGCGGCCCTTGTATTGAAAGGCAACAAGGATGTAAAAGTGCAGATATCGGAACCATTGTCAGGCGAGATTGTAGAGACTTTCCCGCTTTATATTTCTGCTGATGCTAGATTTAATCGATTCCGTCTCCAACCTTCCAAGGGAGTGACCTTTGGCGCAGTGCGCTTCGACGCCGCTGCGAAGACCAAACGTGTCGAGCTGCGAAATGAGAGCAAATTTGACTTTACGTATGTAATTTGTCCTAAGAGCGCAGAGGTTGATGAACTAGATGTACTGGACAAAGCGGCATTGGCCTGTTATGCTCACGCAACTCCTGCAGCGCGCCGTAAACTAGAGTTGGGCGAAAACTACAAGGAGCGCTTGTCCGGTCCTGCTGAGACGAAGGCGCCTGCCAAAGGCGGCAAAGGCGCAGCAGCAGCTCCTGCTGCGGCAGCGAATGCGGGTAACCCTCTTGTGGCTGATCCCGATGCACTGCCGATGGGAGAGTTGCCCACGGACCCGCTTGTAGTGGGTGCCTTCAAGGTGACGCCCCGCGTAGGACGTGTGGCTCCCGGCGAAACGGTAGGCATTGATATGACTTTCGACCCCAATGGATCCGACATTGCGCGAGAGCATCTACGTGTATGCATCTCTGGAATAGACCCGAGCGAGCCTCTTTCTCAAGTGTTGCGGTCGTTTGAGGTCACGGGGGAAAGCTGTTTCCCGGCTATCCTTAATAAGGACCTGGACTCTATTTTTGAGGAACAAGAGGTGGTAGAAAACCTTGCAGAATCAATCCCTGGTGGCGGAGGTAAGATTGAAAAGCTCCCTGTTGGAAAGGTTGTATATTCTGAAAAGGAACGAGTGTTGGCGTTTGGACCGCTATCATGCGGCGGGCCTGGCGCCAAGGGAGCCGTCGAACGTATTCGCATAACAAACCCTACCAAAATCGATGTCAAAGTAAACTTTGCCATTAAGTCTCCTGATGCTGCGAGTGCTCCTGCTGCTGCGCCTCCTGCTAAGGGCAAGGCTGCTGCGGCTGCACCTCCACCAGATGCTGGAGCCGCTTCCAGCGCTTTCGTGGTGCAGCCTCAGACCTGGGACATCCCGCCCCATGAGCACAGGTTTGTGAGTGTATACTTCAATCCTACAGAAATCAAAAGTTATCGCTCCATTTTCCATGCAGAGGTGGACTATGGAGGTTCGACGAGCACTGCCGTCTCCAAATCCGCAGGCTCAGGCAAAACCTTGACTTTTGATTTGGCGGGATCGGGTACGCTGCCTTGCATCGTAATTGATCAGCCTACCGAACGCTCTCCTGATGGCTCTCTTGTATTGGCTTTCGGTAAAGTGCACATTAATCGCACTTGCAAACGCCGTTTAGTCATTCGCAATGATGGTGTAATGCCTTCTACCTGCTTGTTTGAGATGGATGGTTCTCCGGACTTCAAGTTCGGCTACGCGGCTTCATCGTTGACAATTGAACCTGGCGCAAAGAAGGATATGTTCGTGACTTTCTCCCCTACTAAAGTAGGTGATGATGCAAATCGTATTGCAAAGATCAAAGTAACGGTATTGAACAACCAGTTTGACCATTATGTGCTGAATTTGACAGCCACCACATATGCATGTGATGCTACACTAGATTTGGGGGAGGCTGAGAATAAAGCAAATGAACTTGATGCCGATGGCAATGTCGTTGAGGCTGAGGAAAAAGATGAGTCCGGTAATGCTGATAGTGATGCTATTACGATGACGGAGCTAAATCTAGCAGAAGGTGCGGCGTCATGTACCAAGACCATTACCGTTTCCAGTCGCTCTCAATATCCAATTAAATTCGCCGTAAAGGCGGCTGACGGTGTTCAAGGTCTCAGTTTTTCCCCATCCACAGGTCACTTGGGTCCACTAGGCAAGCGTCAAGTGACGGTGACTTTCTCCGCCGCGGCACCAATCAAGTTGGATAAAGCCACTGTCACTTGCACACTCACACGAATTGAGTATAAACCTGACCCGGCTATCCCTGAAGGACAGGTAGACCAGGCAAAGCAGGACGCAGAAGTCGAATTGTGGGGTGTGTGGGATGATTCCATGAAGAGCTCACGCAAAGCTACAAGCGAAGATCTGGCAGCAATCAAGGCCGCAGCTGACGAAATGAAAGCGTATCTGGACAATAAGGCTGCCCAAGAGGCGCTCGGCAAAAAAGGCAAGCCTGTAGGCCCACCTCCTGCCGCCTGTCCACTCAAGCTTGGCGAGCCTGATGAGGAGGGAAATCAAATGATCGATATAGTCTTCAAGGAGCCATACCATGAAATAGTTGCCGGTGCTGAGGTTCAAAAGCTAAATATCGCTGTAAATGCTGTGGCAGACGTCGCCAAATTCTCATGTCAGTATGAGGGTGAGAATATTCCATTCGTGCCAACTTTTCTTTTCCAAAGCACAACGCATTCTTTTACTTTCACAAATGAATGTAATATTACGCTTCCCGTCTCTTGGTCGTTTGATGATATTAAACGTCGCACGAATACAGCTGCTCGCACTGCACAAACAGCTCGCACTACTGCAAATCGCGGCACAGCCAACAATCCTATGGCGAATATTCCTTGTCCGTTTTTCATCGATCCGGAAGATTGTGCAGTGGGTCCAAAGCAGACTAAGGTGTTCAAACTTAAGTTCCAGCCTCTGGATGCAGATGATTTCGTATATGCTCTGAAAGGCGTGACCATTCCGTCCCTGCCTCTGCCACCTAAGGCTGGAGAGGAAGCTGCAGAGCCTGGAGCTCTTCGCGGTCCTGTGCGTATGGTTCTACGTGGCAGTGCGAATCGTCCTATTTGCCATTTCGACATGAAGGAGAGCACCGAATACCTCGCGAGGCGCCTCCCAAATATGAAGAACGAGTTAGGTCTATTTGCGCCTATCGAATCCGCCGATCTGCGCGTTGTCGAGCTCGAATCCACGGGTTTACGCACACGTAACACGTACCGTTTCCATATTATTAATACTACGGGTGAAAACTATGAATTTAAATGGGAGACTTGTGGAGATCCAAGTGGCTCTTGGCGGTGCGTTCAGAGCGCAGGCATGCTTTTCGCCGGGAAGCGTATTGAGATCGTCTTCGAATACTTGCCTGAAGAAACTACAGTCGCCGAAAGCTTCTTCAAGTTCCGCTTGCCAAATGCGAGTGTTGAACAATTGTTCCTTTTCTCTGGTCGTGTCGTTGAGCCCAAAGTATTCTTCTCCTCGTCCCGCCTAGACTTCCACAGTGTCATGCTGGGTGGACAAGGTAGTCTCGAGCAGATCTACTTGGAGAACAGCGAGCATTTGCCCTTTAACTTTCAGTTCGACAAGTTGTCGTTGCTTCAATTGGATGGTACAAACGGCCCCGTTCTAGATATAAACCCCAAGCAAGGTACTGTTGCGCCCCACGGACGCGTTCCAATCACATTTTTGTTCAAACCTCAAGATGAAGTCGTGTACAACTTCAATATTGTATGCGATGTGAAGCGCAAGCCCAACAAGCTCAGTATCAATGTTAAGGGTGAAGGTTATGCTGTGCACCCGGTCGTTATGCTTGAGCTCAATGAGCAGCAGATTGCCGTAAATGCTTCAGATAACCGATTCCAGGCTCTTAAACCGCGCCCTGCAGTCAATTATGCAGACTTCGGATCTGTTAAGGTGCTGGACACCACAAGCAAGACCCTTACTGTGACAAACAATGGCAAGTATAACTTCGATTACCTATGGGATATCGACAATATCGGCAATATGCTGACTTTAACAGGCGGTAAGACAGGAGGCACTTTACACAAGGGTGAGGAAATGTCTTACACCTTAACATTTGCACCTCAACGTGAAGCATCCCTGGATGGCAGTATGCTCAGCTTTACTGTGGCTGGCAAGTATACTTATGACATCTACGCACGAGGCATTGCCCAGTCACCAGCACTGCGTTTCAGCTTTATGCAGTACGATTTCGGCCCGTGCTTCGTCACAAGCCCTGGAGGGCAGACTGTAGTAGTTGAAACATCTTTGCGTCTGGTTAATCATGATCCTACCAGCAATATTGCTGTGGAGTGCAATTTCCAGAAGACTCGTGCCCTGTGGGTGGAGTGCCCTCCAACTGTATTGGAGCCCGGTGCTGTGCTAGATGTGCCTATTCGCTTTGCACCACGCGATGTGAAGGACTATACCTTCGTATTACCCTTTGTGATTAATGCCACCAGCAAGGCTAATATCACTGTCGTAGGCAAAGGCATTAACGCGCTACTAGAGTTGGTGAATGCCTCGCAACGGCGCACACCCTTTGGTATTGTAAACGTTGGCAGTGAGGTACGCAAAGTCATTCCTATCATCAATCGCTCCAAGAAGGCGTTGCCAGTACAAATTATAGAAGAGACAGAATTTGGTTCTTCTTCATTAGATGCTAAATGTGTCACTGTATCTCCTCGATCTGAATTTGTTATTGCTCCTCGTGAAACCGTTAATCTGCAAGTTTCTTTTGCGCCTAACACTCGTATTGCATCATTTTCAGAGGATGTGATGGTCAGATATGCAGGTGTAACACGCAAACTAGTGACATTGTCAGGCAAAGGTCAAGGAGCGGAAGTGGCTCTGGACACAGACTCGCTACCTTTCGGTAACGTCGTGATCAACTCCTCACAAGTCAAAACGCTTTCTTTGGAGAACAGCGGCGATGTGGCCATCACTTTCCAGTGGGTCTCTAGCACTTTTGGTCGTCATTTTTCTATCTCACCTTTGCAAGGCAAATTGCAACCTAATAGCGAAATGACATTCGATGTCACATTTTGCCCAGTAAATATCGATGATGATATTCGTCAGGATAATATCATTCTACAGATTCCGGGCATGTCCCCTTTGCAGCTCACTTGCACTGGCGCTTGCATCGATCAGCCGGCATCCGCGACAAACACATTGGAATTTAATTCTATTGCACGCAAAGCAGAAACGAAGAATGTCAAGTTCACCAATCCTACGGACAAAGATTGGTTCCTGTCTCCAACGTTGTCAGGCATCAACTGGAAAATTCCGAATGAAATCAAAGTGCCGGCCAAGGGATCAGCAGACTTCGCTGTCACATACTTCCCATTGACAATGTGCAAGAAACCTGATGCTGGACAAGAAGATACTGCGCATAAAGGAAAGCTGTTCGCTGCTCTGCCGGATGGAACTGCACAGTTGTACAACTTGCGCGGCTATGCTGGACCTCCAGAATGCTCGGGTAAGTTGCTATTGGAGACATCCGCGAAAAAGCCATGTACATCAACGATCAAGATCACGAACTGGTTAAAAGAGGCACAGAAATTAAAAGTCACCATCGACTTGTCAGAGAAACCTTCTCCCGCTACGTTCATCATCGCTGCGAATGCTGTGGAGCTCAATCCAAGCGGCTCGAAGGAGTTCCCTATTCGATTTGTATCATACACAGAAGGTACTGCAAAAGGCACTGTTACTTTTACGAATCCACTAACCGGAGAATATGCCTTTTATGAGATCACTGCAAAGACGACAATGCCTGAGGTTTTAGAAGAGATCAAGATGGAGTCTTGTGTACGTCAGTCCGCCAAGTACGTGATCAGTCTGGAGAATCCTTTACCTGCAGATTCTGTGGTAGAGATGTCGAAGAACAACGACTGGTGGAGCTGCGACTCCGATTGCGTGCGCGTGAAGGAATTGACGCCTTTGAGCGGCAATCCCGAAGGATCCTTCGAGATCGAATACCGCCCGCTCGCTTCTACATTGCAGCCTGCAGAACATCTGCTTACAATTTCTTGTAAGGCTCTGGGCACATATAAATACAAACTTAAAGTGACTGCCACACCACCACCGCTTCCACAGAGTTTGAAATTCGAGGTCCCGTTGGGCACCTTGCAGACTGAGTCCTTCGTGTTCAAATCTTTCAACAAGGCAAAAATTGACTATACATGCAACATTGGTAAAGCAGACCTTTTTACCGTACCTAAAACGGTTACAGTAGAACCATGCACGCATTGGGATGGCACCGAAGTTCGTGTTTCTGTGTCTTTTGAACCTACAAAGATTGGGGACATCCGCGACACATTGAAAATCACCGCACCTGGGGGAATCGAATACCTTTGCGATGTACTGGCGACATGCATACCAGCCATGCCACAGGGTCCATACAACGTCACTATGGGTGGCGGAAATGTAGATATTCCATTCCGCAACTACTTTGCAGACGCGCAAGGATGGTCATTCAGCGTGGACAGTCCCCACTTCAAGTTGGCCACTCAAAGCGCGCAAGTTCCTGCCAAGTCCGGCGGTAATTGCCAGGTATCTTTCGCCCCAGCAGAGGGTTCGGTGGTATCAGGTGGTACACTCACTGGAAAACTTTTCATTAAATGCACCAACAAACCAGAATTAGCGCCTTTCGTGTGTTACCTGAAAGGCATCGCAGCCGCAGCAGGAGCAGCAGTTGAAGCGCCTGCTGCTGGCAAGAAGAAATAAAAATGAAATGAAATTCAATTTTATAAATCTGTTTTCATTTGCCTATAGTTTTAAATTAATAATTAACAATCAGTTATGAACAATAACAAACACTAATATATTCAACAAGCTACTTGGCAACATCCTAAGGATGGGAAAATAGGAAGTTTACCGAGCTCACAAACAAATTGTACTCATCTCAAGGCTGTAAAATTGCTTCAGTACAACGCAGATATGATGCAACAAAGGGAGTTCTATTTCATTTTGAATTACGATTGCTCCCGTGCCGTAGGGATCCAGCGGTGGTCCTTCTTCGCGTTCTTGGTGCGCCGCTTCGCCATATAAGACTTGAGCTTGCCTGTTTTCTTCAGTTCATCAAACTTCACACCCATGGCTACCTCCTTACGTGCGCTCTTCTTGAGGAAGAACGCCTTCTTACCCTGCGCAACCTTCTCCTTCTCTGCTTGCCACAGGGCGTCCAACTTCTCCTTTGTGGCGAGAGCACGGCGGCGTTCCTGCATGTTCTGCTTACGCTGCCGCAACTCTTCTTTGAGATGACTTTTTCGATCTTCGCCCTTACTCTTTTTCGCTGCCTTCTCCAGTTTCGCGATCTCATCTTCCTGATATTTATCTAAAAAGTCATAGTTCTTGTAGAAATGCTTTTCTTTAAATTGTCCGGTGAGTTCAGAGAATCGGGGATCCACTGACGGTTTGCGATGCAATGTGTGATCAACGGTCACGTCACGGAATCTTCGCACCGGTTTGTTTGAAGGCATCTCAGCAGGTCCATTCTTCTTCTTCTTTGGCTGCTCATGCTCTATGGCGTCTGATTTCTTCACAAAGGGATTCGTCGCCGCAGTGGCATAGTCGCCTTCAGATTTATTGCGTTCTTCTTGGCGGCGCTTCTTCATCAGCTGTCTGGCACTGAGCACTTTGCGAACTTTTTTTCCACCTTGCCCTTCTGCAAACATTGCCGATTCATCTGCAAGCCGTTGTTGTAGGCGCAAGCGCTCAGACAGGGGTAAGTCTTTCCCAGCCGAAGCGGTGCGTGCGGCCCGGATATCTTCGCGCTCGTCGCCGCGAAAGGCCACACGGGTCTTGTTGTTAATTAACTCGACAGATTCTTTTTGATCTCCTTTCCTCATATTAGCTGAATCTACTTCGCGCCTTCGATGGCCACCATCGCGTCCAATTACTGCTTCTGATTCCGAACTCATATCGGTGGCATCATCACTATCCGCATCTGAAGAGGAAGCAAATGATGATCCGCTATCGCTATCTTGCGTATATTCAGTTGATCTGAAATCATTTTCTTCTTCTTCCTCTTCATCATCGTCTTCACTTTCAGAGGCACCTGAGGCATCATCAAAAGCTTCCATACGATTACGCACACGAGCTCTTTCAACATTATCATTTTTATTGCGAGTCTTGCTCTTCGGAATAACTTCTTCATAATCATCACTACTACTTTCTCCTTCATCATCTTCATTAGAACTTTCAGCTTGTGATTCAGATGAATTCCCATTCGCGTCATCAAAAGACTCCATTCGCCGCCGCATGCGCTCATCGGCTTCATCTGTGTCAAAAGTTTTAGTTTTAGAAGATATATTCGAAGGAGCGGCTCGTCGAGGAGCGAAATCGTATTTAACAGGGGCGGACATGGGCCTTGCAGACTGAGTTGTGGTACGACTTGCTTTGTGCATATTTGACGTTTTCGCAGGCTTTTCGCGTGCCATGATTAAAAATCAAGCTTATAAAAAACCCTATGGTAGTTCTTGTGCACAATATTATTAGAGAAACGGATGAAATCCTTGAGATCGCTCTCTCTTTAGATAGTGGACGGAGAAAAGTTACAGACCCGTTGTCAGAAAAAGAATCTTCGCTCTTTATGTAGATAAAATGAGCTCTTCCCTGACAGCGTCGCCTAAAAGAGTTTTAAAAAAGAAATCTGACAATGGACCCGAGACCGTCTCTGAAAGTGTTCCTATAACGCCTCCAAGAAGTGGCAGAAAAGCTAAAGTCACTACGACACCTACCAGAGTCACGGATGAAGATAGAAAAGGTACTGATCTAGAGTTACTAGTGAAATCTGCCAAAGATACATTCGATCAAATACCTTCTTCGCCTTCTAAAGCGAAATCTCCTCGTTCATACATTGCTCCTGTATCTCCTGGGAAATCTCCTACAAAGCGGTCAGATACAAATGCTAGTTCCGTCATAGTTTCGTCTGATGATGAAGAAGACAAAAAAGC
>JACCDO012314315.1_pt1 | contig 12227 bp, 4 predicted proteins | sample 7446101 | NCBI WGS metagenome assembly JACCDO01 (sample SAMN15323440, study PRJNA562643) | freshwater metagenome | isolation source: river surface water | place: USA:Blue River Watershed | collected 2017-08-16 | reverse complement strand
CTGCCAAGCGATCGTCAGACGCTAGACTGTTGCTCTCAGGTTTCACTGCAGCTCTCTGGATAGGTTTGTCAGAGTACTCGGTATTCTTCGCCTGCTGCGACATCCAAGCGGGCAGATTCGACAGACCTCTGGCTGCCAAGCGATCGTCAGACGCTAGACTGTTGCTCTCAGGTTTCACTGCAGCTCTCTGGATAGGTTTGTCAGAGTACTCGGTATTCTTTGCCTGCTGAGACATCCTCGTTGGCAACCCTTTTTCTTTCAGAGGATAGTTCGAATAATCGCCCGGTTTGTGTGTTACTCCACTCCAAGAGGTTCCAGAGCCACTGCGAGGACTGTCAGTTTTATCACGCTCCACTTTGACGTTGGTCTCTATTTTCTTCTTCTTCTCGAGCGTCTTACACTTTGTTGAATTAGTTAAATGGCTTATTAGCGAAGTACGATCGTAAAATGGACAATCACAGATAGAGCACGGAAATGGTGAATTTTGCACTGGTGGTGGAGAAGGCGATCGACTGCGTGATGTACCGTGGAAACTGTCCTCCTGATGGTAACTACTTACTGACGACCTCAGGTCTCGGAGATCGTTACTTCCATTACTTTCTCTTGTGGTGCTTCCATTACTTTCTCTTGTGGTGCTTCCATTACTTTCTCTTGTGATTCTACTCGTTGCTTCGGTGCTTTCACTACCCCAAAGTCCTAAATGATTCTTGTGTCTGAGTGGTCTCCTTCCGTTGCGGTGATACTTTATTTCATAATCACTTTCACTTTCTGTGTCTTCCACTACCTCCTCCTCCTCCACATCCTCGTCATCGCTATCTTGTATGATATTCCGCTTCCTTTTCGACACCGTAGGTCCCTTCTCGTGCTTACTTAAGATTTTTTGATACAAATTCTTGGTCTCGCTTTCTTTCGTTCCTTTCTCAATTACCAGCAATCCAGTTGCAATATCGTACTTACTCTCTTCTTGCAGCTTCTCTACCTCCTCTCGGAAACGCGCGATAATCTCCTCATTGTGCTTCAGATCATACTCTGTGAGTACTGGTTTGATTGGTAGTAAATGTTCATTCACAAAATTTACGTTGACATACTCTCTCTGGCGCACTCTGCGTTCAATATACATCTCAGGGACTATGTAAGAGAACTCGGGACGTAACTGGCAGTAGTCCTCGTTGTATACACCGTACCATGCCAACGTGCGCGAGTCCTGTAGTTGGATACAGGAACCACTAGGTTTAACACCCCAAAAACTTAAATTTTTGTGTTGCAATAGACCTTGGCCGAGGGTGCCGGAGTCGCCGTGGCTTTTCCCGAGATTCAATTGGTGGTACATTTGGTGCAGCATCGAGTGGATCTTGGACTTGATCCCACTCAGAGAGATTTTGGCGTATATATCCTCTTTATACACACTATTGTGTTCGTGACACGTGGATATCTGCAGGTTTATCACCACTTTATTCCTGCCGTGTATATTCGTAGTCGACTGCTGGATATGGTTCATGATTCTCTCGTGCTTCTTGTCGTTGTTGTTGGATGCCTCTTCTGGTATGTCGAAGTACAACCGCCACTTGACATCGTCAGGGAATAGCATGTTGGAGCATTTATTGACAACTTCGTTGCTGTTCAACTCCTTGGAGAAGTCTTCAACCCGCGCCTCCTTCGCGCCACTTGTATCAATAACGAAGTCCACTTCATCTACGGTCGCATACTTATCAGTATTGGTTGCACGCACATTACTTGGGGCACTCTTAGCTGTGATTGCAAATGGATTCGAAGAAATTATGTGACCGGCAGATACAACGACTGGATTGGGGTCCGACACACTGTTGCTTACATCCGCGAGGTCGATACCTAGCTGCTTTGATCGCTTTAACCTGCGCGGATCATTATCGTTAGGGAGCCGTTTGAGTAGCTCTTCATATGTTGGGGCTCGTGCATCAGCAACTGGTTCCTCTGGTTGAATCACTTGATGAGGCATCCTGTTATTCTGAAATGGCATGGGATCGTTATAGTATGAGAACGCTTGGTCTGGCATCGCGTGATGATACACGTTGCTATTGTGCGAGTGAGCTGCGTTAGCGTAGCCAGGTTCATACAGCATGTCTTCGCTGCGAAACGGCGGATTTCCATAGTCATATCTATCATGGTCACTATAGTTGTGATCTGCTCTGTGATCAGCTCTAGTGGCTTTGTTTGAACTATGACTGAATGAACTCCTTCGATCGTAGTTACTACTACTGCTACTGCTACTGCTACTGCTACTATTACGAGCATAACCCGAGCTGTTTGGTTGAGCCGACTGGCGTCCATGATTGTAGCTGTACTGATCTCGTTGTCTCTCGGGCACATTAGGCTTATCGCGCTCAGTAACTACTTCCTCGACCTCCTCAGCCTCGTCGTTCTCGTAGTCATTCACGCTTACTTGTTTCTTCTTATAACTGCGTTTTATATGGCTGTCGGCTTCATTTACAGCAACCACAGGGTCACTTTCTAAGTACTCGTCAACGTTGTCCTCTGCAGGCCTTTGCACCAATGAAACCGCAGTCGTGAAGTCAATACCCTTCGACTTCGCTTTGACCGCTTTGGCTGCTGCAGGCGCGGCATTAGGCACCGCAGTAGACGCCGCTGGTCTTACTTCTCTATTAGATATTACTTCATCGGCTCTCGGTTCGGGTTTGGTACTAACGGGCACTGCTGCTGAAGGCTCTGACTCAAGATCGATCACCACAGGCAATTTCTTAGAAATTGTGTCGATTTTCGGTGGTTCAATTTGCTTCATTGGCTTCACAGCGACGCTGGGCTTAGGGGCCTCCACATGCACCACCTCTTTCCTCCAGCGTTTAGATTCAAGTTCAAATTCTTTTAACAATTTTTCACGGAAATTAAGATATCTACGATAATTTTCTTTTTCACCACCGCAAGATCTTTGGTCGTTGATCACATAGGCCATAACGGGATCCAGCCGTACGTCCAAGGTATCCGCTGGCCCTAGAGGCAAGGTCAAATCTTGAATCAGATCAACTTCTTCTTTAGACATGGTGTGATACTCACCATAATCATTTTTAAATAGTGAGTCACGTTCACTAAACATTCTAGCCAGCTCTAATCGCAATAGCTTGTGTTGCGCACCTACTGTTCCGTCACTCTCTACGCGATCTTCATGGTACCGATTGTCTCTATCTTTTCCTACTTCTGTTTCCATTAATTCGTTTAATTTGATTATTTGTCTTGTGTGGGATTTCAGGTTAAATGCTGGCTGTGTTTCTGTTAAATTGCCGCACAGCAATAGGTAGCAAGACCGCAAATACTGTAAAGTTCTGCCTCTTTTCCCGGCAGATAGCTTCATCCGGTCGTTTTTATTGATTGCGAGCTCATCGACTACCCGATCTATCAGCGCGTCTTCTCTTCTAATAGCCTCTTGAACACTGCTTTGATTTAAGATCTTGGTATATCTGTTACATGTACCGCAACGAATGCCATTATGATAAGTATTTGGCTTTGAGCATGTATAACGCAATAAACACTTCCGACACCAGAAGTCTTTGCACATGCAGCTGCAATTTAAGAAAACAACACCTTCATCAAATGCTTCATAACAGTTAAAACAAGCTGTAATAGCATCGTTGAAATGTTCTTGGTCTTCATACTTATCGATCAAGTAGAGGCACACGTTGTACAAGAGCATGTTCTTCGTTACCTTTAGATTCAACAATAATTCGTCATCACAAGCAGGTGTGTAATTGAATAATTCTTTTTTAACTGCGTTGTTTGACACCATATTAGTTAGTCTTAAATTTTCCAATCTGGCGATTGTAAACTTAAGGAGTGGAACGTCGTTGGAACTTAGAGACTTTTTTGTAAGGCAACTCAATACACTTTCATTCTCTATGACGTAGTCTTCATCTAGAAATTTCTGCAACACTTTGTATAAATAGTCAAATTCTTCTTTGTTTGCTGCATTCAAAGTCTTACAATTTTGTCGTATTTTAGATCCATCAGTATTGAAGTATTTATTTAATGCACTATCAACTAATCTTTGTTCTTTCTGACGAAAACAATTTTTTGTTGTACATGTAATAGCATTACCATTTACATCAACACCATTGATGCAGTCTTTTTTACACATACCAATTGCGAAATCTGTATCTAAGTTACTAAATTGGTGACACATAGGGCAACATATTCCAGTTTCATAGGTACCAATTACAGATGCAATTTCCTTGAACACACACACATCGCAGAAAGTAATCAAACACGTGCAGCTAAGGCGACAGAATGTACACTTCGGGTCGGCAAAAATGGACTTATCGCAAGAAAAGCATCTCGAGGGCAGCTCCTCGAATCCATTACTGGACTTTGCGCTAGCCATTCAACCCCTTTGTTGTTTTCACACTTTCTCCTTTTCCTTTCTTCGCCAAACTTTGAGTTGCCGGTACTGTACCTTATCGAACAGTTGTACATCACATCCTTATTGTTATATAATAAGAGTTTTAAACTCTTTGAATAAGCAGCAATAATTTCATCTGCACCTAGCCACGTTGTCGATTTATATCTAGTATTATGGAAAGTTAGAGAGAAATAGTAGTTTTTGATAATATGTATGGAACAAACATAGTTTATCAACCTCCATGGTGAGCCACTTCCACCTAGTTTGGATACAACCACTGTTTTATACATATACAGTTGACATATTTTGGGTCCTTTTTTTTTCGAACAACCAAAAAATTTAACATCAAAAATCATAGGTTGCTTTAGAGGTAAAAAAGCAAAATATGAATGCATTAACTGGTGACAATAGCGATGGTCACAACACTCCCATACATCGTTCGGAGCTGAGTCGCGAGAAGTTCTTTCCATATGAATATTTTCAGAAACGAAACTCAGATATACCTGGTGATAATTTTGCTTCCACCTACAAGCAGAAATGCAATGAAGATGAGGATAATCCAATGCAGTATGTATATATGCGTATCAATCATCACTATAATGAAGCTTACGAAGGTAAATATTCATCAACTAACTAAATCTCACATTTAAATCACTTACTTTGGTTTACAGTAAACCCAGCGGATCACATTATCACTAGTAAAGTGCCGTTAATATCCGAAATATTGGGTGTATTGCTACGTGTAGACGTATCACGTCCTACTGGACAGAGATCAATAATCAGAATATGCAGAGACTATCGTTATGACACATATATTAAACGTAAATCAGATTGTTATAAAACTTTCGAAAATGGACTAAAACATTTTGAAGCACTAAAATCGTCGATATATAATGTGTTGACATCGCCGTCGTTTTTGTCTGCTGGTTCTGTTGCACTACAACAGAAAAATTTGATAGTATGTAATCCAGATTTCAGTAAGAGTCTTAGAGCCTTCGTAGAGTACCTTCGCAATGAAGTTAAGATGGATTTAATAGAAATTATGGATTTTTACATTCATAACGCAGAGCACAGTCTGCTGCTACTGCGCACCTTTATTGACGAAGAAAAGGCTAGTGGTTATGACTTATCTCATTACATTACCAGCATGATTGAATACATTAAGTGGTTATATTCCGCTGATTTTGATAAGGAGGTGAAGGGTAAAATTACTGCACATTTCCAAAAACATTTAAAGACTCTCGTGGTGCAGATCCTTCTTACGCAAACCGTTATGGATAAGCTCTTGTCAGGGGAAGCTGGAGCAACCCCTATTAGTGCTAGCGATAAAGTTGTTGTTCAAATGCACTTGATAAATGGACATGAATTGTCAGCGTCTTTGAAGGATAACCAGGCAGTAAAGAAGTTAAAAGCGCTTTACTTACTCATTCAAGAGTTATTAATCCAAGAAAGCGAACTAGTTCCAGCATTGAGGGATAACGAGCTGATAGAACAGACAAACATACATTGGGGCGAGTTCATCGGGAAACAAATAATATTAAGCATGGATGTGTTGACGCGACTATTAAAGTATTCGTGCGACGCAGATGAGGGTGTAACGACGCATCAATTGCAGAAGATTCTTGGCTTTGACCTCAAGCAATCCGACCCGACTACTTCCACCTTGTCCGTTTTTGAATTCAAATATTTCAGGAATTATAGTGACGAAAATGACTACGTTGAGCACGTTTGCTTGCCCTCAAGAGTGCGGTCATTCTTTGAGCGCGTTAACCCGCGGTTGTTAGAGCAGTTAGAAACCAAAATAAAATTTAGATTTATTATTTTGATCTCGTTATTCATGCTACCACGTCCATCCGCAGCACACAGTCGCGACCACCAAATCATGGACGACAACACCTCGTGGGATCATTTAGCTGAAGCTTTTCACAATCGTATTGAAAAGTTCGACTCGGCAATAAAGTTTATATGGTTGATGACGTTGTATTTCATACAAAATAACGGTTTCAACGAAGGAGATCAAGTGTCTCTGATGATTCTCAGCGTCGTGTGCAACCGCTCGTACAAAGACCTGGTGAACTACAGAAATGCCAACGTCTACAACCTCCCCGACGATCTCGTCGAGAGAGTCAATGAAAAGGACGTGTTTACCGAGTTTTTCAAGCCGGTATTCAAGGAATTCAAGGATTTATGCGGTCAAGAGTCCATCTTCGGGGAGAAAGAATTTGTTTTTTTCTCGGACAATTCCGACACTTTTTATCCCATTTTGGCCCAAAGATTGGTCTCTTCTTTCCTGCACAATGCAAAACAGGTGCCGGACGACGCGCTCAAGTTCCGTGTTAGTAACTGTAGTTTTACTCTGAGTAAAAGTGTGTACACAAATGTTGACGTATTGCGGCACATCTTAGACATCACCGGGATAACCATCAACAACAACAGGCACATAATCTATCACGAGCACGCGCCCAATGAACACGAGCTGCATGATGTGGGGGAGATACTTGATCTGCTGCAAGAGCTGTTTGAGCTGTCAATAAACGTGTTCTCGGAGATCCCATTGTTCTCTTCGAATATATGCTCGATTTACATCCCGCAGTATGATAAGCAACTAGTTTATAGCATCGTGCACGAGAAACGAGCTATGTTCTACCGCTTCCTTACTCATCTAATATGCGACGACAAAACCATAGTCATGAACATATTTAAAGTCGCGGATAGGTTGTACAGGAAGCAAAGGAGTGTGTCTGCGGAGTCCACTACAACTGTCGACTATTTCCGAGATATGGTGCTCTGTAGCATTAAGATTGATATACAAAATGTGCAAGCTATGAACAGCTTAGACACCGCAGCTGTCGACATGCATCTGGCAGTGTTAGAGTTCATCGCCACCATGTTCCGCGCCAGCGCCAACGGCTTCATGGAGCTGCCCACAGAGCACAATAGAATAGTTCAATTCAACTTAATGGCAGAATTCTTTGATTTAAGTAAGCTTGAAGAGTGGATTTGCGCGTTGACAGAGCAGTTGTATGTCTGCACTCTCACGCTCAATGACAGGGTCAAAGTCAAAGTATTGACTAAAATTTTTGAACTGTTGTGTGAGTTGTCTTCCTCTAGCTACTGCTTGCAGCCTAGCAAGGTCCCTCTGGCCTCGTTCATCATGTCGAAGCTGTTCTTGCATCACAGCGAGTACTATTTGCCTCAATTTCTTGTGGCTTTAAAGGATGCGACGTACGTGGATGTCAACAATGCGAAGCAAAAGAGGGTGATAACAGACAGTAAGCTTATGCTGTCATCAGTCCAAATGTTCTCCAGCTTCGTCCACTATATCAAGCAGGACTCGCACTTGATGAACAACCCTCTGATGGACTACCTGACGTCGGGAAGTGTTAGTCTAAGCGCATTTTGTACTCAATACGACATCAAGCAGCAGGAATCATTGGTGAAACTCTTGAATCTATCGAGCGCGGACACGGTGATTACATACGGCAAGATACTGAGTGCAGTTGAGACTCATTGCGGCGAGAAAAACAAGTCCTACTTGTCGCAGGAAGTCCTCGATGTCCTCACGAAACTAGAGATGCTAGTGAAGGAGAACTTCAACGGCATAATCGGGTTTGATTTCATGGTACAATTTGGTAAACAGCTCATCGACTGTACGGTGTACATCCTGCTTGAAGCGAACCAAGCCAAGTACGCATTCCACGACAATTGGAATATAATGGCTGCGTGTCTGCATGTCTTGGACAGCGTCGCCTCGGTGCCTAGCTCCGCTTACTCCGGCTCGTCTCTGTACATTTCGTCGGTCTTAGAGGACTACTTGATGTCGCTGATAGCGGCGAATGACCAGTTGATGCACTTGATCTGCACGATGAGTGTATGGCCTACTGTTAAAGCACTTGTGAATACTAATGAGCGGGTGGAAGACCGTAATTGGCATAGCCGAATGATCGAAGTAGTAGATCACAACCAGCAGTATAAACCAAAGCCCAGTTACATCAATATCTTGCCGGTCACACACAATCAGGGCTTGTGGTTCGGGTCCGCCGACAACGACATCGACGAACACACAATTCCTTTCGTTAACCAGGTCATCGAGCACAGTCTCAACATACTAAATACTATCTTTCAGAAGGTGGTTGCACCCGTGTATAGTCGAGAGGTGGTTACTCAACTGCAGAACAATGTCGACGTTGCATCCAAGATAAGCGCAGCGAGATCCGCGTTGTCGAATAAATTATACCAGGTGCTCGTTACCCCAACACATGGCACTATATACGACCCGTTTAACAGCGGCGCGCAGGTGTTTACGTTTGATAACGTAACGAATAAGCTAGTTAACTTCAACTATATCATCGGGCTTTGCGGCATGATCCACATCAGCTTCAAGGGGATTTGGGTCGATGAAATCAACACCATCCAGTTGAAAGTGATCACTTTGTTAACCAATTTCATATTATTTATGGGCTGCAACAGCAGCTGTGTTGGCTCCTTCGACGACGTCATTGGAGTGTTGAATATCGCAGGATTTGTTGATTCATTGATCCTCAACTTCAATAACCCAGAGGCTTTTCGAAGTTATAAGTACGCACTGGTAGTCGATCGGGCACTAGATTTGTTGCTAGGTAAGCAAATTACGCACTCACTCACTCACTCACTCACTCACTCACTCACTCACTCTTATATTTACAGTGATCGGAACGGTGCAACCAAAGGTTTTGTCGTTGCTTTTCTCGGTGAAAGTAAGTCCGAAGGACGTTTACCGTTACCGCACGGATGTCGAGCAGCACTTGAACCTGTACGGCACGAGGGCGGAGGACTCGGAATTGCTTCTTACTTGCTTCAGTTTTGGTCGCGCACAAAAATCCTTCTCGGAACCGCTCGATGTTGAGTACGAAATCAAGATTATTCTGCTATTGCTTTTGGTGTGGAAGAAGTCTGGCCAGCATAAGATGCTTTTCTCGGTATGTGACAATCGCTCACTCTTACTTACTCACTCACTCTCTCACTTACTCACTCACTCACTCACTCACTCTTACTCACTCACTCACTCACTCACTCACTCACTCTTTGTGCAGGTATTCAAGCACGTCATACAAAAATCAGATTTTTGGAATCACGTTTCGCTGTGCATCGACCGGGTGAAGTCGTATTACGTCGACAACAAGAAAAAATTGGATTGGGATGAGCTGGCGCCCGTTACCTTTTCCGAGGCAATTTTTACTAGTTCCTTCTCTCACTCACTCCGTCACTCGCACTGTAACGGCAATGAAAACATATTAGATATTGAAGATGCAGTTGAGAATTTCATGGATAAAATGAGAGACGGAGTGCTCGAGGCAAGCAAGCACTGCCTGCGCCTCCGCCACCTAGGCGTCTGCCTCGAGGCCATCACGATGGAGTCGTTCGTTGAGAAATACTTCACAGAGCAAGAATTTCCCGGTAAAATTGAGTTTATGAAGTTGATAAAAGAAATCAAGAATAGCAAAGTGAACATACTCGGCAAGAGAAAGAGTGGCGACCACGTAGCCGTTGAGAAGTTCGAGTTCAACTCTTTTATGAAGGTAGGAATGACGGAAGGAAATGTCAGTTACGACATCCAGGAGCTCGAGAAAAAAGCTGCTGAGCTAGGCTTTGATATCGGTTTGTTTATACTGAATGACCGCCGCTTTAACGCGGCGATATCCCGCAGCACACAGAGTGTCACGCGGGTCTTTGTGGCACATGGCGCCATTGAGAACTCATACACTTCGTGGATCAACACCATAGAAGACGTGTTGAAACCATTTCTACTTGCTGAGATCAAGAAGTCTTACCGGTTGTACAACGACGCCTCGCGAGCTGTGAAGTGGAAGGAGTTTGCGCAGCTGCTATTCAAAGTCTGTAGTGTTATCAACGTCACTGATGCGCAGTTACAGCTAGTCAAGTCGTCGTGCATATACATCGAGCATATACTACCTAAGATAAGTATTGATATCCGCACTGGAGCGCAACGAAGAGAGTCCAAGAATGCATCTACTCGCGCATCTGGTCAGTCCACCGCTTACGGCGGTACTCCAACGAACAAGTCGAGGTCCTCTACTGCAACTGGCGAGGCACTGAGTCCAAGCCCTCAAAATAAATCAAGAACTTCAACATTTGACGGCGGGAGTCGCAGCGGATCCATGACGATGGCGAGCTCAACCGTTGAAGTCTTAGTGGACAAGTTACTAGACGAGATGGACGGGATCGTCGACAATTATCAACGGCAAAATGTCACCTCGCAACTAGCTGAGAAACTCGTACTCCAAATACAACAGTTGCTTTTGCTGCTGTTCTATCAACTATATCAAGAGTTTCACTTGAATTCAACGCTAGACTCATGCGAGAAAGACAGTGATGAGTACTTCCAACGGCTAGATTTGTTGAAGTCGTTGCATCCCGAGTTGAAGGAGATGGACCACAACCTCGGTGAGACAACGATGAATATCCACAGCATCATCCACCGAGTGAAGGGGAAAATACCTGATTATATCAGCAAATTGTGTAGTTACCTCAAGAAGTTGGAGGACGGGATGCTGCTGGTGGGGCTGCAAAGCAGCATGTATGTAGTGGAGAGAAGCTCGTGCAAAACGCGGCGTTCTTTGGACTATAAGTACGCCATGGAGCCGTTGGAAGTCATCGAGTTGCTGCTGGACAAAGTGAGGAATAAGGTGCTACTGACGGTACTCCTGCTGATTCGCTTACTTATTCCACACCAAGACATTTTGCCGACGTTACAAGACGATTCCATGGAAGAGAACGAGATCTTGAAGGTGTATCACGTCGCTTTGCAGTCCTTCTGCTGCAGTAGCCGTTACCTGCTGATCTCTGATGGTTTCCATGGAGGAAGTGGCTCGAATAATATGTTTGGAGGCACAGTTGTGGACCTGAACGACGTGAAAGACAATGTCAAGATATGCTTGCAGGTACGCGCGCACTCACTTACTCACTCACTTACTCACTCACTTACTCACTCACTTACTCACTCGCTTACTCACTCACTTACTCACTTACTCACTCACTCACTTACTTACTCACTTACTCACTCACTCACTCACTTACTCACAGCTAATGAACTCAACTATGGAGTTCCACTGCTGCGGCGTGCTGGACAACAAGGAGTTGTACGAGTTGCTGCCGGTTCTGAGCCACCACGCCGCCAAGGTAGTGCCGCTGTTGCACCGGTACGACACTTGGAATGACATTGAAAGTGCTATTAACGTTGGCAATGATGGAGAGCCGTTTTTCCCTGAAAATACAACGGTTACTCTGTTACCAGGTAAGCTTACCCTACTCACTCACTCACTCACTCACTGACTTACTTACTTACTTACTTACTTACTCACTCACCCACTCACTCACTCACTTACTTACTTACTCACTTACTCACTTACTCACTCACCCATAGACGAGTTTAAGACGTCAGAGGTTGCGTTGTCATCCACTATATCCTTGTTGGACGTGCTGTTTCACGCCGTGCGTAACGGCAATTTGCCCAATAAAGTACTAGTTAGTCAGGACGGATCCAACGTGTTGGCATTACTAACAGCATCGCCAGGTACGCACTCACTCTACTCTCGCCTACGCACTCACTCACGCTTCTATAGTGTTACTCCAGTATAAGAACACGTTGTGCGCCGGCACGCGGTCTAAGAGATTCGTCGCGGCCTTCATGGGCTACAACGGTCTGAGTATCGACGACAGCGTCGTGTGTGACATCTTCTTGCGAACAGTTGATATCTTCACTGCTGTCATCAAGGTAGCTAGCTACTCACTCACTCACTCACTCACTCACTCACTCACTCACTCACTCACTCACTCACTCACT
>JACCDO011128635.1_pt1 | contig 12229 bp, 9 predicted proteins | sample 7446101 | NCBI WGS metagenome assembly JACCDO01 (sample SAMN15323440, study PRJNA562643) | freshwater metagenome | isolation source: river surface water | place: USA:Blue River Watershed | collected 2017-08-16 | reverse complement strand
CTGGATCGAATGGAAAGACTACTCATAAAGAAATGCTTTCATTCATCCTTAATTCGATTAAACCTAATAAAATAGTTGCTACAGAAAAAAATAATAATAATCACTTGGGAGTTCCGCTAACGATTTTGTACGTCAGTGATGAGAGGGAATTTGTTGTCCTAGAACTTGGCAGTAACCATCCAGGGGAAATAAAGTTTTTATGTGATTTATGTATGCCTAAGGCAGGAATAACGACCAATATTGGGGCAACTCACTTAGAATTTTTTGGGACTGAGCAAGCCGTTTTTGTTGAAGAAGCTTATCTTTATGAAGCAGTAAGGATAAACACAAATGATCGAGGTTTTTTTCTACAAAATTTAGATGATGAATTTTTAAGTACACTACCAACGACTGCTGGGGTTGTGACATTCGGCCAAAATCAAAATGCAATGGCCAAGATTAGTTTCTTGGATCAAGGTGCGAAAATTGATTTTAAAAATGAATCTTTAACTGTTACGAACCATCATATTACCGGAAATCATAATAAGCTTAATTTGGTTACTTGTGCATTTATTGCATTTCATTTTTATCCAGAAAAAAAAGATCAAATTATTCAGGCTGCGTTTGAATTTAGGCCGACGAAAAATCGATCTGAGTGGATGAGATTTCAAGACCGCGATATATTTTTAGATGCTTATAACGCAAATCCTTCTTCAATGAAGGCTGCTTTATTGGCCTTTAAACAACATGCTCTAGAGCATAAATTAACTCTCGATCAGACATGTGTTGTCTTAGGTGATATGAATGAATTGGGTGAAAATTCCCCTCAATATCACGAGCAAATTGGGACATTTGTGAAGGAGTTAGGTTTTAAAAATGCAGTATTTATAGGTAGGTTTGCGTCTGAATACCAAAAGGGTTGTTCTTTTGGTCAAAAGAGATTGTCTGCTAAAGAATTTAAAAATGAATTTTTAGCTGAATGGTTGAAGAAATATTCCATTCACTTTATTAAAGGATCTCGCTCTTTACAATTAGAGTCACTGTTCGATATAACTTAAGTTTATCTTTTTTAAAGGGATAACTATGTTGTATCACTGGCTTTACCCGTTAAGTCAAAACGTTTCATTTTTTAATGTTTTTAAGTACATTACCTTTAGATCCTTTCTTGCTTTTATTATTTCTATAGTCATTTCAATTATTTGGGGCAAGCGATTCATTGCCCTGATGAAGCTTAAGCAGTTTGGTCAGACAATTCGGGATGAAGGCCCCGAGACTCATAAAAAGAAAAGAGGGACTCCAACTTTTGGTGGGGTTTTTATTTTGGGCAGTGCTTTTATTGGGTGCCTTATTTGTGGAAACTTCAACTCTATTCCTTTTCTTTTAGCACTTTTTGTCACGTTGTCTTATTTCATTTTGGGTGGTTTGGATGATTATTTGAAAGTTCTAAAGAAGAACACGAAAGGTGTAAGTGCACGGCAAAAATTGGTTTGGCAATTTTCTACGGCGCTTCTCGCTAGCTTTATTATGATTAAATGGGAAGTTACAAATACAAGTCTGTATTTTCCCTTTTTAAAAGATCCACTTATTGATTTAGGGTGGTGGTATGTTCCTTTTGCTGCCTTTGTAATTGTTGGATCGTCAAATGCATTAAATTTGACTGATGGTTTAGATGGACTTGCTATAGGACCTACAATTATTTCAGCAGCAACTTTAGGGTTATTATCTTACCTTGCGGGGCATTCTGAAATTGCAAGTTATCTTTTCATTCCTTATGTTCCTGATGTGGGAAATCTTTTAGTTTTGGTGGCATCTGTCATAGGAGCTGGTGCTGGTTTTCTTTGGTATAATTCTTATCCGGCTGAAATTTTCATGGGAGACGTTGGGTCCCTTTCTTTAGGTGGTTGTTTAGGGACGATTGCTGTTCTGACGAAAAACGAATTTTTATTTGTACTTATTGGCGGGATTTTTGTAATAGAGGCTCTCTCGGTGATTATTCAGGTTGTGTCATTTAAAACCAGAGGCAAAAGAATTTTTAAAATGGCACCAATTCATCATCATTTTGAACTTAAGGGTTGGCCAGAAACTAAGGTCATTGTTCGTTTTTGGATTATTAGTTTAGTGTTTGCCATCTTGGCATTAGCAACTCTTAAGCTGAGATAAATTTAAGGAGTATTTATGGAAAAATATAAAGGCAAAAAAGTTTTGATCGTTGGTTTAGGTAAAACTGGATTTGCATTAATTAATTTGTTTAATCAGTGGGGCTGTGAAATTAGAGTTACCGATATGAAGCCCATTTTTGATCTTAATAAGCAGGTCAAAAGATTAAAGAAAATAAACCCTACTCCTACGATGACTCTAGGTGAGCACAAAGATGAGGATTTTATTGAAGCAGACGTAGTCGTCTACTCGTCAGCTGTAGATCCAAATCTTTCTCAATTAAAAGTTGCTAGAGAACATGGTCGTGAAGTTTATTCTGACTTTGCATTTGCATATGCTCATTGCCATAAGCCAATTATAGCTGTTTGCGGAAGTCATGGTAGAACGATTACGTCTCACATGATTGGTTACACTTTGAAAGTCGATAAAAAAAATGTTTTCATTGGTGGAACTTCTGAAGAGCCTTTTATCAATTTTTTGGCCATGCCTACTAAGGACGAAATAGACTATTGTGTTGTCGAGGTATCTCCTCAGCAATTACAAACTGTAACTAGTTTTAAACCTTTACTTGCGGTCTATCCAAACCTAGATGAAAAAAATTCACTTGGAAGATTTAAGTCTTCTGCTGACTATCTTGATACAGCTCTAAAAGTTGCAAGAGATCTGGGGCCGGAGAACTATTTAGTCGTCAATTTTGATAAATTAGCTTCAAATTCTATTTTAAGAAATTCTCAGGCACAGACTTTTTGGTATTCAAGAAAGTCTTTTGTATCGATGGGTGTTATCTCTGAAATTCAAGGTACGCATTTCCATGACAAGAGAATTCACTCCAATATTCATTTTCACTCTGAATACAAAGTGACAGACATGAGAATTGTTGGTCAAAATAATCGAGAGAATTTAATGGCGGCAATCACTGCTTGTAAGGCCTTAAAGACTTCAGATTCAGCTATTCAAAATTGTATTGAAAAATTTCCTGGCATACCTCATCGTCTAGAATTTGTTGTAGAAAAAAATGGAGTAAGATTTTATAACGATTCTAAGTCTGAGACTATGGATCAACTTAAAATTTCCCTAGAAGCTTTTAAGGAGCCTGTCATTTTAATTGCTGGAGGAAAAGAGATTGAAGGAATTTCTTACGATAAATATGCCAATGTTATCAAAGAAAAAGTAAGGGTGCTGGTTCTTGTTGGAGAAGTGAAAGAAAATATGAACCGAGTACTTGGCGATGTGACTCAAACTTATTTAGTAGGTTCTTTTGATGAGTCCGTACTACTTGCTTACCAGAAATCAAGAACAGGAGACACAATTCTATTGTGTCCAGGGAATGAAAGCACAGATGTTTTTAGAGACTTTGAAGAAAAAGGTAATTACTACAAGAAATTAATATTTCAGCTTTAATACGTATTGAGACTAATCAGAACTCAAGTTACACTGGAGAAATACTAAACTCTGGTGTAACAAAATGAGTGATAATTCCCGATTAGAAAAGTTAACTAACTATTTTCTTATAACAGTTTTTCTTTTGATGATATTTGGTGTCGTCATGGTCTTTTCAGCAAGCTATATGTATGCCGCTGAAAATATGGGAAGCAGTTATTACTTTCTAACAAAACAATTAATTTATATTGGCCTTGGACTTTTGATCGCTTTCATTTTTTCAAAGATTCGAATTTTATTTTTGTATAAACATGCCTACATCCTAAATACAATGATGTGTTTTCTTATTACTCTTACCTTGGTCCCTGGCATAAGTGTTGTCATAAAGGGTTCGAGAAGATGGCTTAATCTTGGTTTCATGAATTTACAGCCAGGTGAGTTTGTAAAATATAGTTTAATTTTTGCTGCCATTAAGTTTTTTGAGAATTTTAATAACTATACACCAAAGCAGCGTGCCACTTATTTTTCTGGTCTAGTATATCCTTTAGGAATTTTTATCATACAGCCTGACTTTGGAACCTTTTTTATATGCTCAATGGTTCTTGGTTTTGTTGCTTTCTTAAGTTCATTTCCAAGAAAGTATTTCTACTCAACTTTAATTGCAGGATTCATTTTGGCCTTCGGAATTTTAGTGGCAGCTCCATATCGATTGAAAAGATTAATGACATTTCTTGATCCATGGAAAGATCCAAGAGGCTCAGGCTTCCAAGTTATTCAATCTTTTTTAGCTTTTGCCAATGGTTCATTTTTTGGTCAGGGACTTGGTAATAGTAATGAAAAGCTCTTTTACTTACCAGAAGCTTACAATGACTTTATTTTTTCAGTGATTGGAGAAGAACTAGGTTTTGTCGGAGTTGTAGTCACTGTTTTGATGTTTTTAAGCTTTATATTTATTGGTTTTAAAATTTCTGTGACCATGAAATCTAGAGTTGGAAGTATTTTAACTTCGACGATCGTTTTTTTAATTGGATTTCAGGCCTTTCTGAACATGGGAGTGGTACTAGGCGTTCTACCTACAAAAGGTTTAAATCTTCCATTTATTAGTTATGGAGGCTCATCAATTGTGGCCAATTTGGCTGCACTTGGACTATTCATTGCCGCATTAAAGATTTTACCTTCGGATGTACAAATATTAAATTCTCCTAAAAAGATGAATCAACTTACTTCTGTAAAATCTGTCTGGAGTTAATTATGTCGTTTGCTGTTCTAGTTGCTGGAGGCACTGGTGGTCATATCAATGCAGCTCTTGCTCTCGGAGAGAAATTAAAGGATCAATCGTTTGAGGTAATTTATCTTACAGGGAAAAGGCACCTAGACTATAAATTGTTTTCTGGTCAACCTGTTAAGCATCTTGATTCAAAACCATTAAGGACTAATAACCCCTTAGAGCTTTTAAAGAATTTTTTTTTAAATATTTTTTCTTTTTTAAGCATTTTGATCTTTTTTATTAGAAAACGTCCTCAATTTATAATTGGGGCCGGTGGTTACGTTTGTGGACCAACACTCCTTGCAGGATTTTTACTTTTTATTCCAGTTTTTATCATCGAGCAAAATGCAGTCATGGGTCTAACAAACCGCATACTAGGTTGGATTTCATCAAAAATTTTTGTTCATTTTACAGAAACAAAAGGTCTATCCAAAAATTTGGAAAAAAAAGTTTTAGTAGTTGGTAATCCAACCAGAAAATCAATAAGGCCAGTTGAACTGAAAAAAAGATCAGGTCCTCTAAAAGTTTTAGTCTTTGGCGGAAGCTTAGGGGCAAAACAAATTAACGAAATTATTTGGGATATTTTAAAAGAAAAACTTACCTTTGAAGTTGAAATTCATCATCAAGTTGGCGCAGATCAAAAAGCGCCAGAGATTACTACTCAAGTTAAGTATTTTCCCATGACTTATATTGATAACATCCAAGAACAATATGATTGGTGTGACGTCATAATTTCTAGATCAGGTGCCAGTACCATATCTGAACTTGCGATTATAAGAAAACCAGTCCTGATCATTCCCTTCCCTAAAGCGACAGACAATCACCAATTTTTGAATGCGATGATTTTTAAAAAAGAATCAGACTTTACAGTTGAAGTATTAGACCCGAAAACAGAGCATCAATCTTGTGTTCAATTGGTGAAGGAATTCCTTTTCAAGGCCCATCAAGAAAGTTTAAATTACTCAAAAAAACCAATCATAGAAAATAATACCTGTGATCAAATATTAAGAGAGATTCAATCAAATGTTAGGCTGGCTTAAAACAACAAAACTTCACTTTATAGGAATTGGTGGAATAGGAATGAGTGGTATAGCAGAGGTCTTATTAGATCTTGGCTATAAAGTCTCAGGTTCAGATTTGAGTTCTTCATCTGTAACAGAAAATTTAAAAAACAAAGGTGCAGAGATTTTTCTGGGGCATCATGCAAATAATATAGAGGGAGCTAGTTTAATAATTTATAGCTCTGCAATTGATCAAAAAAATCCAGAAGTCATTAGGGCCCTTGAGCTAAATATACCGATGATTAGAAGAGCTGAGATGCTTGCAGAATTAATGAGACTTAAATTTGGAATTGCAGTAGCTGGATCCCATGGAAAAACTACAACCACGAGCTTAATGGCAACTATTTTTCATGAAGCAAAACAGGATGCGACCCATATTATTGGTGGAATTGTAAGTAATCTTGGTGGTAACGCAAGAAAAGGCGATGGCCAGTATTTAATAGCTGAAGCTGATGAGTCAGATGGTTCATTTTTGCTTTTAAGTCCGATTATGGCAGCAGTAACAAATATTGATAATGATCATTTAGATCATTATGGTACAGATGATAAAATTGTGGATGCTTTTGTAGACTTTGTTAATAAGTTACCTTTTTATGGACGAGTTGCTTTAAATGCAGATGATAAAAACTCTTGCTTGATAAAGAAGAGAGTTAAAAGACCAATACTTTGGTATGGAAAAGATTCAAGTCACGAAGTAATTGATTATTGTGCGAAAAATATTTCTTATTCTGCTTCGGGTACAAGTTTTGATGTATATTTTAAAGATCAAAATGTAGCTAAAATCCAAACAAATCTTTTGGGCGCTCATAATGTTTCAAATTCTCTTGCTGCAATTGCAATTTCTCATGAAGCAGGATTAGATTGGGAACAAATAAAAAAAGGTTGCCAAGCTTTTCAAGGTGTAGGACGCAGACTTGAAAAACTATATGAAAAAAATGAATTCGTTGTGATTGATGACTATGGACATCACCCTACCGAGGTCAAGGCAACTTTAACAGCACTTAATTCAGTTGATAAAAGACCAGTTACAGTTGTTTTTGAACCTCATCGATTTACAAGAACTCAAAATTTCTGGAAAGAATTTCAGGAATCATTTACAGGAATTGATGAAGTTTTTATTGCTCCAATTTATGCTGCTAGTGAAAAACCTATTGAGGGAATAACTTCTGAAAGATTAGTTCAAGAAATGAAGGCATCGGGAAAGAAAGTTCATTTTCTGAGCGACTTATCTTTAATAGATGGAATATTAAGAGAAAAAATGTCTGAGAAAAGAATTTTTCTTACTCTTGGCGCTGGAGCAATATCTAAAAAAATAAGGCATGCCATTCAACAATTATGAGTTTAAAAAATGAATTGATTCAAATTAAAGACTTAGAATACTCAGAGGGTGTTGATTTAACTTCTTATACAACCTTTAGGCTTCGTTCGATTGGAGACTTACTGGTCGTAAAATCAATTCTTGCTCTTCAAAATGCTCTTGAAATTTTAAATAAACATAATCGTGAATATTTAGTCATAGGTTGGGGTGCTAATCAAATTCTTCCCCCTGTTTGTGACAAAATAATCATGAACTTGGATTTTGAATTTGATAAAAATTATTTTTCAGAAAAAAGAGACGAATATAATCTTCCTGCCTCACTTGGCTTAAATCATTTAACTGCCCATGCTGTTAAATTTGGATTAAAAGGTTGGGAAGTATTCACTGGTATTCCAGCTTCACTTGGTGGAGCAATCTTTATGAATGCTGGAACTAATTTAGGTGAAATAGGAGCCTTGGTAAAAAGCGTTGAAGTGATGAATTCTAAAGGTGTCATTAGAGAAGAGTTCATCAATGAGAAAAGCTTTGGGTATCGAAAAAATCATTTTGTTAAATCAGGAGAAATTATTATAAGTGCAAAATTGAGGCACTTGGGTGTTGATGATTCTATTTCTCAAAAGATTAAAGATTACATGGAATACAGGAGATCAACTCAACCTCTTTCATCTAAAAATTGTGGATGTGTTTTTAAGAATCCACTACCCGGATTTCAGGCGGGGAGACTGATTGATTCACTCGGATTAAAAGATCTAAGAGTTGGAAATTTAAAAATTAGTTCAAAGCACGCAAATTTCATGGAAAATCTTGGAGAGGCGACTTGGGAGGATTTTAGTATTCTAGTAAAGACTATTCAGGATCACATGGATAAGTTTTATGGCCTAAAATTTGAATTGGAAGTAAAAATCCCTTATGATTTATAGATGAAGATTTTTTATTTTATAATCTTAGCCTTTTTTAGTACTTATTCTGATTCTATTTTCTCTTCAGCCAAAGATATTTATAAGCATAATAATATTCAATATCAGAGTATTGTAGGAATTTGTCCTTCAAAATCCTCAGATCTAATGCTCTTAATGGTCGTTAAAGAGTTTGAAAAAAATCTCTCTCTAAAAGATGTAAAAGATAGAATCATTTTAGAAAAATTAGATGAGAAGTATTTTATTTCTAATTATAAGATTAATTACAATCCAGTTTCTAAAATAGTTCGCATAAGTCTTGAATGTCCAATGCCTTTGGCAAAAGTGAATATTTATAAAAGTAATGGTGAAGAACATTACAGTGCCGTACTGGCAGAAAACTCCAAACTTTATGAACCTCAATATGAAATACTGATGAGATCAGAAAAGAAAATTTCTTCCAATTTGCCACTTATTGCCTTAACGACTGATCAATTGGAGACTAATTCAGTTGGGATTTTAACCGACTTTATTAAGCAGGTAAAAAATGAAACAAGAAAAAAAATTTCGGAAATTATTATTGATAAAAAATTTAATTTAACAGTTGTATTCTCCCTTGGTGGGGCCAGGGCAACAAGTGTATTTATGGGAACAGACTTTTGGGATGTAAAAATTACAAAATTAGAGAAATTGTTGGATTATGTCTCGAAAAACAAAAGGTTTCCAACCACAGTGAATTTGGTTAATGCGAAAAAGGTTGTTGTCAAGTTTTCTGACAATCTCTAGAATTTATTAAAGGTAGAATGAATCTACCCTCTTCATATGAAGGTGAATTGAGAAGGGACTCTCATGAATAGTAAATCTGTTGTTGTAGCATTAGATATTGGGACCACGAAGGTTTGTACTCTAATAGCTCAAAAAAATTCGAATTCAGTAGAAATTCTCGGAGTGGGTTCTCACCCAAGTTATGGCCTGAAAAAAGGCTCAGTTGTTAATATCGAAAAAACAGTACAAAGCATAAAATCATCAATTGATGAAGCTAAACTCATGGCAGGAATTGATGAACTAGATTCTGCAACAGTTGGGATTGCTGGTAACCATATCTACTGTTTTAATTCATCCGGAGTTGTCCCTGTTAAAAATCGAGAAATAAATCAATCAGATGTGGATAGAGTCATTGAAGCAGCAAAAGCTGTTTTGATTCCTACTGATAGAGAAGTCATTCATGTTATTCCTCAAGAATTCAAAGTTGATAATACATCTGGAATCAAAAATCCAATTGGGATGTGTGGCTCGAGGCTTGAGGTTAATGTTCACATAGTGACCGGTAAATCTCCGCTTATTCATAATTTGGTAAAATGTGTGGAGCAAGCTGGTCTCGCGGCCAATTCAATAATTCTTCAACCAATAGCTTCTTCTCGATCTGTTCTTACTCAAGAGGAAAAAGATCTTGGAGTTGTGTTAATCGATATTGGCGGTGGAACAACAGATGTTGCAGTTTGGAAGGATGGAAGTCTTATTCATTCTCAAATTATTCCAATTGGTGGCAATCATTTTACTAATGATTTAGCAGTTGCGCTTAAGATTCCTCATAATGAAGCAGAGAGAATTAAGCTTGCCCATGGATCTGTATTAACCGATTTATCAAATAAAGATACTTATATTACTGTTCAAGGATTGACTGGAACGAAACCTAGAGAAGTTCAGTTAAACTATGTGACAGATGTATTACTAGCTCGGGCAGAAGAATTATTTCAGGTAATTCGTGAAATCATAGTTGATAAAAATTTACAGGATCAAATTACCGGCGGATATGTTCTTACTGGGGGCGGAGCGCTTATTAAGCGTTTACCAGAAATGGCTGAGTTTATTTTAGATAAACCTGTTAAGCTTGGATTTCCACATTCATTTGGTGGAATGACAACGGCCATGCAACATCCAAAGTTTTCAACAGTCCTTGGTTTGTTACAAGAATCAAAAGAAGTTTCAACTGCAAAGACCAAAGAGGATCAGGTCGAAGAAGTTGATATGTTTGATAAGTTCAGTAAAACACTAAAAAATGTATGGAAAGAAATTTTTTAATTGGAGGATCTAATTATGTTCGATATTGCTGATAATTCCCCACTTCCTGCTGGTGCCAGAATTAAAGTTATTGGTGTCGGTGGCGGTGGTTGTAATGCTGTTAACACAATGATTCGCTCTGGTCTTAATGGAGTGGAATATATTGTTGCCAACACTGACTCACAGGCACTCAATGCGAATCTTGCGAATACGAAGATTCAGCTTGGTGGAAATGTGACAAAAGGCCTTGGGGCTGGAGCTAACCCTGAGGTTGGTAGAAAAGCTGCGATAGAAGATTATGAAAAATTATCTGAGGTACTTGATGGTGCCGATATGGTTTTTGTGACTGCCGGAATGGGTGGTGGCACTGGGACTGGAGCTGCTCCAGTGATTGCAAAATTAGCAAGAGAAATGGGCGCCTTAACTGTCGGAGTGGTAACAAAACCATTTCTATTTGAAGGCAAGAAAAGATCTCGTCAGGCAGAAGAAGGAATAAGATCACTTGAAGAATCTGTTGATTCTTTAATTTGTATTCCAAATCAAAGACTTCTTCAGTTAGCGGGAGAAAATTTATCTTTAGTCGATACTTTTAAAGCAGCAGATGAAGTTCTTTTAAATGCTGTTCAAGGTATTTCAGATTTAATAAATAATACCGGGCTTATTAATGCTGATTTTGCTGATGTCTCAACAGTTATGACCAATAAAGGTATGTCTTTAATGGGAACAGGGACTGCATCAGGTCAGGAAAGAGCAATTAAAGCAGCAAAACTTGCTATTAGTTCACCTCTTCTTGAGGATGTAACAATTGATGGCTCTACTGGAATTATTATTAATATTACAGGTAGCTCTAGTCTAACAACTCATGAAACAAATCAGGCCGTTTCATTAATTATGGAAGCAGCAGATGAAGATGCAGAAATAATTTTTGGAACTGTGATTGATGAAAGTATGGGCGAAAATGTTAAGGTGACAGTTATAGCAACTGGACTTAAAACTCAGAGGAAATCAGTAGTTAATCCAGTAACTAGTACTCAAACAATTCAACAAACAGTAGCACCAGTTCAAACAGCTGCTCCTGTTCAGCAAGTAGTACGACCTGTCGCTCCACAAGCACCTGTTCAACAGACTGCTCAACCCGTTTCAAGACCGGTTGAAAATTATACTTCTCAAGAAGTTGCAACTGCTCAGACTAGAACAGAGTCCAGATATGAACATCGATATGAGGCTCCTGTTGATAACAGGAAAACTGATTATGCTGTTAAGTCAGAAATAGTTTTTGATTTTGAAAAGGAAGAGCCTAAAGCTATGCCTGAGAGACCAAAAATAAATTGGGCAGAGAAACTTCAGTCAGCAGCTTCTAAATATGATTCTCAAAAAAGTTTTGAAACTCCTGTAAGTGCTCCAATTAATCAAACTGTAAATTCACATGAAAAAGCAAAAAGCTTTGTGAATGAATCTCTAACACTCCAAGATTCATCTCAAACAAATACTTCTCCAAGGGAGACAAGAATAAAATCTATTGCTGAAAAGCTTGGGTTTTTTAATTTTGATGAGGATGAGTTTGATACTCCATCATTTATGAAGAAAAATGAGCGTGGTCAAGATACCCAAATCTAAAAAAAGGGCCCTGAGAAGGGCCCTTTTTTTTTAAATCTGTTTTTTAAAAAAATCTAAATTCTCTTTGGTTGTATAAAGCACTAAATAAGTTTCGATAAAATCTTGATCGATATTAATTTTGTAATGAGTTTCAATGTAGCTTGGAATGTTTTTTTCTTTAAAAACCATTTTCTTAACTTCATAAAGTTTTACCCCCTCTTCGGGGAATTCCGTAGAAGTTTTTAAAGTGGTAACTTCTTTCCACTCCTCTCGCATAATGAGGGGCAAATGCTCTTTGCAGAAATGAAGAGTTTTATATGGTTTTATGCAATTTTTACAAAAAAATTGATCACAAATAGCGCAGACAACTTCTCCTGGCTCTTGGTGGTGAATGGGGCAAAAAAGATTAGATATATGATTCTGATCTTTCATGGATTTCATTCGAGAAATTATTTCGGGGTGATATTTATTGTTTTTGTCTTCTTCTTTTGATGTCGTATCTATTCCATTATTT
>JACCDO010712561.1_pt1 | contig 12229 bp, 7 predicted proteins | sample 7446101 | NCBI WGS metagenome assembly JACCDO01 (sample SAMN15323440, study PRJNA562643) | freshwater metagenome | isolation source: river surface water | place: USA:Blue River Watershed | collected 2017-08-16 | reverse complement strand
GTCAGTTGTTCAAGAGACATGCCAATGAGAAGATGCTCAAGCCACAAGCCATCAGTTTGATTACCATTGAGATTAATTCTGAACTGGCCGTGATTGGTAGCAATAGATTCCAACATGTGCTATCGATGGATGAGAAATATATTGAAAGCTACAAGGCATTCGATATCACACTGGGAGATGCATCCTTTGCAGATATCACATACTTCGATATCATCAAGACAATCCGGGCCAATCGATTTCAGAAATATCAGAGGCGTATGGATACCATGCAGAAGGACCAGACTATCCATCTGAGCGATGCTGTATTCGACCATCTCCGAAACAGCGATATGTCATTCTTCACATCATCAACACCGTTGTGTCAGGAGTACATTGATTGCTACATCAAGCAGACCAATGGTAAGTTTGTATACAAGGCATCAGATACCAGCACACGCATGCGTTCCAACAACATGAAACTAACCAGTCGCAACTACGTACTGTATAGAATCAGCTACCTTGTAGATATGGATGATGGTCGTTCCATCTTCGATGATATGGTTAAGGATGGCATCATCACCATTGATGACAAGGAGGAACTACGAAAGCTTGCTGCGCTGGAAGATATAAATGTGGATGACTATGAAGATGAGTTAGATGAATAATCTTATTTTTTTATGACAGTCCCAAAATTGCACCCATCCAAGGTATAAATATACAGATGAACACCTTCGAGCGATGCCGTACATATCTGGAGGCCAATGCCCCTGGCAAATGGCATATGAATAGGAAACTTAAGAATGATACCAATGATGGCTATATGTATCCGATAACCTCAAATACAATACTACTACGAGTCGAGGCTCATAAGTATATAAGGTTCTACTGGATATATGATGCCAAAGTGGCAATGGATTTCAATCAGCACATAACCAACCAGTTCAATGCAGAGGCCCATGAGATTATTATTCGAAATGAGTGTCGGTTATTCTATGACATAGACCTCAAGCTGGATGAGTCTCAACAGTATGAGCTTGCCGAGTTCTTTAAGTTTGATTTGACTGATTCAAACAAGGAATGTGTGATGAACATTATTGGAGAGAAACTGGCTCATATCTACAAGGAAGCTACCCTCATGTCTCTGGAAGAACATGGTAATGACAGAGCTGACAACTTGTCTGGGTTTGATTGGATGTTCTGCATGCGCAACCGCTCATGTGGAGATGGATTCAAGATTAGCATTCATATCATAACCAATCTGTTTATGCAACTGAATGTATGTTCAGCTATAGCCAATGATGTCAAGACTATAGTCTTGACAGATAAGCTCAACTATGATGACCTTGGAATCAATGAATCTATAGCAGAATATCTATCAGAGGCAATAGATGCATTACAGTATCATCCAAGGGGTTCTCTTGGATTACCTATGGGTGTCAAGAAAACAGATACTGGATATGTGAGGAATAGTATTCATCAACACTATAACATTCCCATTCAGAACTACTTGATAACCATTCCAGACCAGTTCTCTATCAGAACTATAGAGATTGCTGGATACGGAATTGAAACCACGATAGAACGTGAAGAGGCTTATTCTAAGTTTATTAATGAAGCTCTACAGCATGTTAGTGAGATTGGGTCATATGACCCATCAGCATTTGATATCAAAGCTTCATTATTACGCAACAATGATGCATGTGTTGGATATATGTATGTCCGCAGATATGCCCCAAGCTACTGTTCAGTTTGTGATAGAACGCATGATAATGATAATACATTATTGTTGATATTTGATTCGAATCAACACAGAGCATTCTGGAAGTGTGCTCATAAGCAAGGAATGAAACCTGTAGAGTTCTATAAGGGATGTGATAAGATAGTAGAACAGAAATTTGAAGAGATGGAAGCCAAGCTGATAGAAGAATCCAAGCAACCTGATAAGAAGCTTTCTAAAGAAGAGAAGGAGCAACTCAAGAAACTTCAAGAAGAGCGTAGAGCCGTGATTAGAAAAAGAGCATACAGAAGGAAACCATTGATTGATAGAAATGCCAAGCCTCTTCCAAAATATGAAAAGCCAGTGTATATCGATGAGTCTGAATCAGATTCTGATGAAGCACCATCCAAGAAATCTACAGTTGTGAATATCGATGTTGCTCCATGTAAGATACCAACCAAGGTATCAAAGGTACATATCATCGATAGCGACTCTGAGTATAGCTCTGATGATTAGTCATCCGTCCGTTTATTTTTTAGGAAGGCATCATACTCGGCCATCATGTACTTGAAGTTGGTATGCTCTATTCCATCGTCCTGCGCTCCGTCTATCCTGAAGTAGTGGCTACCAACAGCATTGAATGTCTCGTCTCTGATGAGACACTCTCCTCTGAGATACTCGTTCCTGGGTTTGAGAGACCTTGCCTGCTCTGGATATAGTATCCTTTCTATGTTGAATGCTCGGTACTCTGGGAGATTATCAAATCCATAGCAGTTGACAGTGGGCATCCATATATCATCAGCATCTTCCCTGGTTCTCATATCACTGACTATGGCTATGAGTTGAGTGTACAACATGGTATATGGCTCATCACTCACATAGATTCTATCTCGCAGGAACTCAGACAGAATATAATCAGCACAGGATATGCACACTTGGTCTCCATTTGGTAGCTCGAAGATGAAACATCCCATGCGAGTACCATATGTATCTATGAGCTCATATCTATCATCTCTCATGGATATAGGCTTCAGGCTCAGCAACTGGCGGTATGTCTTTGGGTTGCGCAGCAGTCCCTTCATCTTGTCTATATCATAGGATAGCATGCTGAACCTCAACTTGTTAGGACAGGGTATCTCCAGGTTGTCATTATTTATAGACACTGGATAGCCCTTGGGGTCCAGCTTGTTCATGTACAGATGGAACGCTGCGTATCCAGTGATACAGCATGGACCTGTGTATATAAATGCCTCTGGGTCTATCTGCTGTAGAGCTTCCTTATCCAATCGTATGTATTTGAGAGGTATGGATATCGGAGAGTAGTCCAGTTCTACCTTGGTGGATTCTATGGGATAGTGGCTTCTGAGTAGGTTGTTGCGTTCTATATCCTTCTTGAGTCGGTTGAACACATTGAGTGTAATTCCCTTATCCAGCATAAGCATACCAAGTGAGGACCGCTGGTCTATAAACTGGTAATGTGGATGGACAACTCTCAGATGATCGGTATCCAGGTATGGTATCCGGTTGAATATGGTGGATGGTATGTATGTGGCATCCAACAGTACATCTCGGCGGATACGTACGCGTACTGTGGTTATATGGGATGCGTTGATTACATTTATCTCTGGAAGGCCGCTCTCGCACAGTATCTTGGCAAGTTCATGGGCATGATATATATTCTGGTCTGAAAGTATATCGTAATCAGGCAACTCGTCATCGCTATATATGGATGCATTCTTCTGTCTGAGAGCAAGGTCTATAGCCATGCCTCCCGTGAGCATCAACTTGTTGTCGGCCACATACTGCTCCGTGAGCTTGATAGCCTTGTCAAGCTGGGGCTTATAGTAGTTGAGGTTGTATGTCAATATATTGGGATTGTTCATCTTATCACTTATTATAGTATATACAATATAAGATGAGCGATTTGTTGGTATCATGCCGCGACCCCGCCAACCGGTATAAGAACCAGTTCTCCAACAAGAACTCTATTATACCACCAGCTCATTATCGGTTCGAAGGGTTCTCTCATAAAGAAGCCTATACTCCTCCCAACTCGTGTGTGGATGCATGCAATGCCGCTGCTGTTGGTACTCCTTTGTTTGAATCCTGCCGAACTGGGTCCATAGCTGCATGCCAGACCATAACTTCATCTAATCTCGACCAGTGCTTCTCGGACAAATGCAAGTATGCAGAATTGGATAAGACACTGAATGCGTGGTGTACGGCAAACCCCACGGATATCAACTACTACAAGTACTGCCAAGACAGTCCATTATCTGCAGACAAGCTTGCGATATTGAAGGACCTCATGGCAATAGACAAGGATTTCTTGTACTTGGTTGTTGATAACGCACCGGTGTCTGGTAGTACTGTTGTGAAAACTGCAAGTACCTTGTTGAATCTTAGTTCCAGTTTCACGACTGCTCAGCTTGAACTACTATTCAAGTCCTGTCATATACCCAACTCTCCGGAATTCAAGAAATGGCAGGACTTGTATGCCAAGGCCAAGGGTATAAGTAAGCTTGACGCTCCTCCGCCCAAGTCATATCCTGGACAGGGAGACCCGCTTCTGAAAGCTATTTCTACGGGCGTTCTGTTGAGGAATGGAAGCGGACAACTAATTATAAATGGAGATTTCGCATTCCCATACACAACTACTGGAGCTCTATCATATGATGCCAAGGATAAATTCTGGACTCAACTCATAGTATCAGCATACGCTGTCAATGGAAATTGGGATGGGTCTGTCATCCAGGGAGTTGATTCTGGTGATTTGGACAGAGCCAAACAAGAACTTGCTAATCGTGGTATGCTTGACATCTTGATAGTTAAGCCGATAGCCATAACCGGATTGGCAGCACCAGCCAATGCATACGTGTTCTATATCAATAATGATAGAGCCAAGTATGTGGCCTGGGCCAAGAAATTAGTAGCTGACCCCAAGATGGACTTGCAGAAGCTATACACGACTGGTACATGTGCCTTCATGGCTGATGCTTGCTTTGATAGAGACCTTGATATACTGCAGACCCAACGATACAATAGTGTATCCAATACCATCTGCGACAAGGCATCCTCACCAACCACCGGAGAAACTAACGATGCGTTCTATAGCTCAGCCAATGCCAAGACCCTTCTCGATGCATGTGCCATCACCTACTCTACTACAATGTGCAATGTCAAGGATAATCGATACAAGAGTGCCTTCACCAGCAGACCATCGCCATCTACCCATCATGCATTCGAGGGGTTCTCTCATAAGGAGGACTATACAACTGGATGTGCAGATGCCTGCAATACAGCAACTGCCGGTACTCCTTTGTTTGAATCCTGTAGAGCTGGTTCATTGGCCTACTGTGGCTCAATCACCGACTCAAATATAGACCAGTGCTTTGCCGACAAGTGCAAGTACAGTGAACTGGATAAGGTATTGAATAGCTGGTGTGATACCAACAAGACCCATCCCAAGTACTCAAACTACTGCATGGATTCCAATACAACACTGACAGACAAGAATGATACTACCACAGCTGCTCCTGGCATAGACTCCATTGTTCAGCCAAGCCAGTCAGTTGCTACAACAACTGCTGTAGCTACTCCAGTATCTACTCCAACACCAACCCAATCAACTCCAACCCCAACTCCCATCCAATCAACTCCCATCCAATCAACTCCAACCACAACTCCAACAACAACCACTCCTATCAAATCAATACCAACTCCAGTAGTACATACATCTACTGCCAATGATAGTCAGACGATGTGGATAATCATTGGTGTTGTGATGGCATTCGTACTGATAATCATCTCGGTAGTCATATACAAGAAGCGTAGTAGCATATCGGCGTTCCGTCATAATTTCCGCATGCCGCGATACGGACGTGGAGATGTGTAATTGAAGTATGCTCGTAGTAATATATGCCAGCCATGAATGCTATGATATCAGAGACAGGCGCTGCCTTTAATATTGACGAATACAAGACTATCTATGGCAATGCCGCACTGCTGAAGCTACAGAAGCGGTTCATCATCAAGATGCGAGACCGCATCACTAAGATGTGGCGCATAACCAAGCTGTATAAAATTATCAACTACGGTTCATTCAAGGTAATGGAACTGCCCCGCTTCTCCATCAAACAGCTCTACAACCCCAAAGTTCAGGATGCCAAGCGACCCATCAAAAAAATATTGTATGACCTTCCTCAACACGAAAGGATAGAGAGCATTGACTACATAGGACAGAGCAACCCAAACCAGCAGATAGTGGTAGACCATGTAGTATCGCAGTTCGAAACCCACCCAACCATTCGTGGGATAACCATCAAGGTAGCTCCTGGATTGGGCAAGAGCTTCATAGCCAAGGACATCATCAACCGAATGAAACTGAAGACGGTCATAGTAGTGCCCAATACATATCTTCTGGACCAGTGGGTATCTCTGTTAACCCAGTACTTCCCAACAACGAAGATTGGCACCATGTACTGCAAGGGTAAGAAGGATGGAGATATCATAGTTGGTATCATCAATACCATGGCAGACTTGACTGAGTTTGAGATGGTAGAGAAGGTATGGGATGAGACCCGTAAGAAACATGTGAGGGTCAAGACCAAGATGAATCTGGATGACATACTGAAGGAAGTTGGGCTGATGATATTCGATGAGTCTCATATGTATGTGTCCAAGGAATTCAAGAAGGTGTTCTCGCGGATGTGGGCCCACTACACGATAGGCCTGAGCGCCACTCCAGATTGCCGAGAGGATGGCCTTGATGTCATCCATACATCATGGCTGGGACCAATCTTGGATGCTGAGACCCTTGAAGGATTCAATGCAGTACAGGATACATTCGAGTCTGATGTTCATGTAATCAACTACCACGCTCTCAATGAACACTGTGGGTTCAAGGTCCGCGATGATGGACTGATGGACTACTCATCCATAGTGGAGTCCATCATCACCGACCCCAACAGAAATGAACTGGTCATCGATAGCATCGTGGAGTTGATGAACAACCAACTCTATACATTCGTGTTCAGTGATAGGAGGGCACATCTGGAACATCTATATGAACTACTGGAGAACCGATTGGCCGGCCAAGATGCTGTGTTGGAGATGCCAGAGATGGACAAGAAGGTAATCCTGTATGGAGGCTCAGATGAGAACACCATCGCAGAAGCCAAGCAAGTCAGCACGGTAGTATTCACTACCTATAGTTATTCCAGTACAGGAGTATCTATAACCAAGATGAATGGACTTGTGCTGGCAACTCCCCGCAAGTCCAACATCAAGCAAATCATTGGGCGCATCTTCAGGTTGGGCTCGGATGCTGGAGTTAGGAGGGTCATTGTTGATATATCTGACTCCAAGCTGCCTCTCAAATCCCAACTCAGAAAGAGGATAGAGGCCTACAATGAACGAGGCTGCGACATAAAAAGAAGCACTGTGATTGCTCAGTAATGATAGAGACTGGCTAAGGCCTTCTGTTCAACGGCATTGGCTCTGGCAAATGCTTCTACAGATGTGGCCGACTTGTAGCACTTACCATTCTTCAGATTGTAGTTGTTTGGACAAGATGGGCTCATGGTATCGAACTCTTGGGCGCACGGCATATCCCCCATCTTCATATTTTTGTAATTGGCAGGACACTTGCCCTCATACTCCTTGTAGCAGAAAGGGCCATTCTTATCATATCCAGGCGGACAGGTTGCCTGGTCGAACGGGACTTGCTCCTTGGTCGTGGGGTTGTAGCAGAACTTGGACTTGATAAGGAAATCATTGGGACATGACACCACGGACATCTTGCGGCACATGCCATCCACTGCTGTATCCGAATCACTATCGCATATCAACTTCTGCTTCTCTCCATTGGGGATACAGTTAGACCCGGATAGCATATACCCAGATGGACAGTCTGGATACTTGACATCATCGTTGTTATCCATACGCTCTACAACAACTACTGATGGATGTCCATCCATGCATATGATTAGCATGACTATAACAGCAACCGCCAGCAGGCCAACCAGCAGTACCTTGGTGTGCTTGTGCGACATGATTATACTATACATCACATTATTTTTTTGTAAATATGGATGGCTTGCGCTTGTGCTCCCAGTATTTCTCCCGGCGGGCTTCCTGCTTGGCCAGGAAATAATAGTATCGCGGGTCTTCTATTAGATGAGCCAGGGCTATCTTGACTACGTTGTCTGGGTTGTTCATCGTGATGTTGGTGGCCTTGCTGATGATGCCAGTGTGTTCGCGTTCTATGTTGAGTCCAGTATGGAACTCCTCCAGAGGAACCACCGATAGGTCCACCTTGAACTTGCGGGCAAACTCGGCGGCCGACTTCTTGGTGAACGGCTTGATGGGCATGGCTATGTATTACTTCTACATAATTAATTTTGTAATGGCATGGGGGCTTGGGGAGGTGGAGCATACTGTGGAGGTGGAGGAGCATACTGTGGTACATACTGCTGGGGATATGGATTGCCTCCTCTACCTCTTGCTGCAAATATAAGTATAGCTATTATAATCATACCTACGAATGCCAGTATGAAGTTTTGATTAGCAGCAGCCCATTCAGACCATGTAGCAGTTGCTGGAGTTGATGCTGGAGTTGATGCTGGAGTTGATGCTGGAGTTGATGCTGGAGTTGATGCTGGAGTTGATGATGTTGGAGTTGATGATGTTGGAGTTGGAGTAGCTGGTGGAGCTGGGATATCTTGGGTATTCTTATTCTGAGATGCGGCGGGAGCATTAGGAGCAGTTGGTTTCTCTGGAGTTGTTGTGGTTGGTGCTGGAGTTGGTCCAGGTCCATTACTTATGTTGCATGTCTGTTCTATGAATTTGGAGTCCATCAGATTCTTTACATCTTGAGACATGATACATATCTTGGCATCGCATGATGTAGGCTGTTCCAGTGAATGATATCCATCTTGGATACATCTCTGAGTACAGTTCATAGGTATGCCGTTGGCTATCAACGTCTTCTCGGTATCAGAGTATGGTACGAAGCAGGAACAGAACTTGCGCTTGGCATCATTGGCATCCTTCATTCCTTCAGGAGAGCATAAAATATTCTTGACGAAGTCATCCACTGCCCGCTTGATATCCTTCGAACCATTGTCCATAGTGCCGAGATCTCCAGACTTGGTCAGGTATCCACAGAAATCGGTGTTCTCTAACAAGTTGTTGCCCTGCTTGCACCAGGCCAGGCGTTTCTGAGATATATCAAAGTCGGATAGGGGATTGCGTGGGTCCTTGGGACTGCAAGACTCAGATGTAAGAGCTCCAATTATTGATAACCAGTCATTTGATTTATGATTGCCACCATTACTGGTCCAGATGGTCTTGGTTGGGTCATTATCGGAGAATGCAAACAGGACTCCATCATTATCCAGACCCAGCTTGACTCCCTTGCCTCCGGTACTGGTTGTCCATGCTGGTGTTCCATTTCGGTCAGTCATGGTTATGTTGCCATCACCCTGCACCACCAATGTTGGCTTGACCAATGCAAGTCGTACATCCTTGTTCAAGAACTTGACAGTATACTCCTTGAGATTGGTACCAGATGCCCATACCGCTCTCTGATCCAACACTGGATTGTCGCTGGTGATATCATACACCACAAGATTTCCATCTGGCTGTAGTATCGCCTTGAATCGTGTGTTGGGGCTATATATATCAGTACCCATGCCATATGCACCTTCAGCAAGAACAGAGTAGCTTGGCATGGTGGATGAGCAGTGTTCGGTACCCATGCGTAGCATGCCATCCTTGTTGGAGAGAGCTCCATCTTGGAATATTTTGGCAAGGACAGTCTTGTCAACCTTGGAGTCTCTATCCTTGTTGAAGCATCCCCAACTAAGGGCAAGTGTCTTGGCATCCAGATACATGACCAGCATATGCGTCTCTATATCGAACGACTTCTTGACATAGTTGATGCGAGAGCGAAGGTCTGGGTTGAAGAACTTATAGCCACGAGCAGTGGCTGCACTGTATGCAGTGATGAAGTTAATTAGGCGGCACAGTCTGTTATATCGCCACCAACCATCAGATGATTCTTCTGGAGTTATAGGGTCTCTGGGTTTGGACTGCTTGGACTGGTACATGTAGTCGTCAAAGATTGAGGACCACTTGTTGGCCGTGTCATTGAAATCTCCAGTGTCCTTCAAGTAAGCACGAGCCTCATTATTATCGGTTCCATTCCATCCGGCCCACTCAGCATCATTTACATAGCGTAGCATCTCCTCTCCCTTCTGGGATGGACCTCCAAGCGGGGAATTTTTCTTGTCCTCCTTGCCATTGGCTCGGTATCCAGCAGCAGCTTGACCTGCATTTGGGGGCACATAGAATGAATCGTTGACTGCGTTATCTCCGGCATACTGGTTCATCTTCTCGGCGAACATCTTAGGACTGATACTGTAGAAGGTGCCGTTGTAGGACATGACCATGATGTCCACCACATTATCCACTCCGTATATCTTGGCCCACTGGCTGGTTGGAAACAAGTCATTGAACTTCCTGTTGTAGTCCCAATCTGGGCCGTTTATCTGATTGACCGTGCCTCTCCAGCAGAACTTGACCATTGTATATTCATCCACAGAAATTATCGGCTGGCCCTCTTTTGTTTAAAATTGAAAGCATCTATACATTATATATACACACGCTGCCACAATGAACTTCACCGGAGACCAAGAGTCGCTCATCCCCATCATTGAGAGCGCCCTCACGCGGGACTCCATGATTAGCGCGACCATCAACTCCTTCAACAGCTTCGTGCAGCATGGTATTAATCAGATTGCCAGCCAGGTCTTCGAAATGTCCTTCGAGAGAGATGCTAAGGACACTGTTGAGCGAGACCCAACCATCCAGAAGTACACGTTGGACGTGGTCATCAACTCGGTGAGTGTGGCCAATCCTGTCAAGTACGATGCCGGAGCCCAGCAGACATCTCCGATGTTTCCCAATGAGGCTCTATTGAGGGACCTCACGCTGGCTTCCGGAGTGTACGTGTCAGCAACCATGGTCGCCAAGGCGTATCACCAGAACGGAACGGTTAGTACCCACAGGCATAACGTAGACAACTCTATGATATGCAAGCTGCCTACCATGGTTCGCAGTAAGATGTGCAACACCTACAACAGGTCAAGTGAGGCTCTTATTCAATTGGAGGAGGACCCATCTGACCTTGGAGGATACTTCGTCATCAAGGGCAACCAGTATATCATCATCAATGTGGAGAGCTTGAAGTACAACGAGAGTAAGGAGTTCATCAATGAAGGACACAAGAACCAACTATGCAAGGCAGACATCATCAGTAAGCCTGGTGATGCATTTGAAAACTCGTACAATTGTATCGCGATACTGCTGAACAACCACTCGATAGTCATCAACATGGCCTTCGCGGGGTTCAAGGAGATTGAGATTCCGTTCTTCATGTTCTTCAGGGCTCTTGGAGTAAACTCGGCTAAGGAGATTATCTCGTACATCACCTACTCGTTCGATGATGGAGACATGCTCACCAAGCAGATGCTGGATATTCTGGAGAGAGCTCTCACCAATCAATACCCAGAGATGAATACCATGTTCAAGACAGAGTTCCCGCCGGCAAAGGGGGATACAGCTGGGTCTATCAACGTGATGACCAACCAGGCAGATGTGTTGCATCTACTGACCCGATGCATCAAGGAGCATGATATCCACAAGGCTAAGTTGCGTACATCAGGAGAAGAGGACAAGATGAACCTTGAGAGGTTCCTCATGAACCGCCTGCTGCGCAACCTTGACCAACGATTCCTGCCGCATATCGGACTCACGGAGGCTGACAGAAAGAAGAAGGCTGCATTCCTTGGACATATGATTCATCGGATGCTGTTGGTTCATCTGAGGGTTCTCAAACCAACTGACCGAGACTCGTACAAGAACAAGCGCATCAATGATGCAGGCATGTCGTACTCGAGGGTGTTCAAGACCCAGTTCAACTTCATGGTGGTGCAGAAGCTCAAGAGGCAGTTCCTGAAGGACTTCAAGAACAACAGCTTCGATGATATCAACCTGCAGACGCTGTTCAAGAGTGCCATCAAACCAGATGACTTCGAGAAGGCTCTCATGAATGCCATCGTCAGTGGAGATAAGACCATATCATCCAACACGCTGGTGTACAAGAATCGCATGGCGTCTCAGCAACTGCAGCACAAGAACGAGCTCAATGTCAAGACCACGCTCAGGAGCATCGATACTCCCAACAAGAGCAACAGCTCCAAGTCATCTGAGCGAGCTATCACTCTGCGGCAGGTTCATCCTACTGGTACTGGATACATCTGTGGTATCACATCTGCAGATACCGGTGCTAAGGTTGGTATGAGCAAGCAGCTCAGTGTTGCTGCTGATATCACAGCCGCGGCATCATCTGAGGTTCTCAAGGAAATCGTACGGGATGACCAGGATTTGATTCCCATCAGCCAGATACTGACAGACATGACAGTCATTGCCAAGAACAACCTTCATAAGGTGTTCGTCAATGGAGACTGG
>JACCDO010140162.1_pt1 | contig 12230 bp, 5 predicted proteins | sample 7446101 | NCBI WGS metagenome assembly JACCDO01 (sample SAMN15323440, study PRJNA562643) | freshwater metagenome | isolation source: river surface water | place: USA:Blue River Watershed | collected 2017-08-16 | reverse complement strand
TTATTTAACTTTCTTTCCAGATGGTTTAGCCACTGGAACTACACCTGGCACTGGTCCTGTTGCTTTAGAGATCAATGACTTGTGGATGTGAGGGATAACACCACCACCTGAAAAATATCAAAAAAAATCCAAAAAATTAAAACTTAAGAAAGGAAAAGGATAAAAATATGTCGATGGGATTGCCACGTCAAGCGTCCCACCCAGCGATGCGTGACAGAGTTACCAATCGCCGCAATACGGGTGGTTTCATGAAAGATAAAGAAAGTTCAGCTGTAAAGTACTATTGTTCGTTCACGAATACAATAGCTGATGTATTAGGTGCACGAGGATGGAAGGAAGTAGGAGAAGATGATGATTGGGATTTTGTATGGGCTGATAGAGAGTGGATTTATGCGGCATTCGACAAAATGCATTTAGAACAATGGCAAAGATTGAATCATTATCGTAATGGTAGAGAATTATGTAGAAAAGATTTAATGGCTAAAAATATGAAAAGAAGAAGAAGAGCATTAGAAAAAGAAGGCAGATTAGAAGAAGCTCAAGCATATGACTTTATACCAACCACATTTGTATTACCTAGAGAGTATAGTATGTTTGTTGAAGAATTTAAAAAAGTTGGTGGTATATGGATAATGAAACCAATAGGTAGTGCACAAGGTAAAGGTATATTTCTCTTCACTCGTTTAAGTGAGGTAAGTGACTGGAAGACAGACTATAAATCGCTGAAACCAGGTGGGAAAGGCAAAGAAGACGATAAAGAAGTAGAAGCTTATGTTGTTCAACGATATTTACAGTATCCATTACTCATAGGTGGAAAAAAGTTCGACATGAGATTATACGCCCTCGTAACTTCCTTTTCGCCGTTAAAAGTATATCAATATCGCCGCGGATTTGCCAGATTTACCAATTCTCGTTACTCATCTGATGCAACGGATATCTACAACGGATTCGTTCATCTAACAAACGTCGCGATTCAAAAAACTGCCGACAATTACGACGAACGAACTGGCGGCAAAATGGAGTTGCAGGCACTAAAGATGTATCTAATGAGTAAATATGGTGTGGAGCGCACTGACGCATTGTTCTGGGAGATGCAAATGATAATTCTGCGCGCCTTATTGGCGGTGCAACATGTCATGATAAGTGATAAACACTGCTTTGAATTGTATGGCTACGACGTTATAATTGACCAGGATTTAAAGCCGTGGTTGCTGGAGGTCAACGCATCTCCATCTCTGACAGCGAACACGCGAGAAGATTACTTAATGAAAACAGAAATGCTCCACGGCATGCTTGATGTAGTAGACATGGAAGGACTGTTGCAAGGGGACGAAGAGCATGTTTCGGGCTGGGACTTAGTGTACGATAACGGCTACATTGAAATAGACCCGGAGCAGTGTGGATATACAACTTTCTTGGCGGCTGCTGTGCCAACAACAGTCGAAACAGAATAAAACTATTTGTGCTCATTGTGTTCAATTATTCCTAATGTACTTACTCGCGACGCGCTGCATCGCAGCCTGAATACTCTCGATTTCTCTTCTTTTCTGCTGATTTTGTCTCCAAATTTCAAAAACCGGCCGGAAAAAAATCGCGAAAAATATCTCCAAAATCTGAAGAGGAAAGGGATTGGAATCTGGGCTGGACTATCTAGAGGGAAGAGAATCAAATGATGCCTCCTGCCAACTGCATACCCATCGTATTGCTTTGCATTTTCGTCCTGGTTGATAGCATGAAATTGTCTGAATTGGTGCCTCACGTCGATGAAGGAAGTGAAAATCACCACGATTCTACCCGCGCATTGCTATTTACCGACACAGCTTATTATATCAGCTCAACGAGCGAGTATGATATATTTGTACCGTCAATTGTCACTGATTATGCATCAAAACTGGCTAGTACCTATGAAATATGCATGTCTACACGGCTCGGAAGGCGCATATATTGTGGGGAGAGCGTAAATAGTAATAGATTCACAATACCAGCGAACGAAGTGGAAAACACCCTTAAACCCAACAAATTATGCAGCATTTTATGGATAATAAATTCGATTCACATTACCACAGACAAGGAATCCATAATTGAAAGTGAAATATATGTTACTACGTTAGATACCCGACCATCCATCCTTAGTCATGTAGAAATAAAGAACTATTACGGCGCATTACCTTCCTATAGTGGAGAACCGGCGGTGCATATAGTATACGACTGTGATAGTATAGCCAAACAATCAGCAGATCATGTATATTTTGAAATAAAAGGTGTAACAGATAGATTGATGCCAGTAGTTGGCGATGGTTTACAGAACAGCGTCCATGTTCACGGTGGCGTGGAGCCGGCGTCTTGGTTCTACTCACTGACACCGAAATTTTATCACCGAGCTAGTGATAATACTGATGCTATGTTGACCAACGGCTACCCATCATTTGGTTACATTGAATTTACTTTGAATAATGAAGATATTCAGAAAGAACGGCTATATACAACCGAACGGGCGCAGTTCAGCTCCTCCAAGCCATCCCTTGCAGCGGAAGAGTCGCCGACAGCGGAGAAGACCGTCTGCATCTGGGGCTCCAACTCATTAGACGGCCAAAAGCGCATATGGTTGTCCCAAATGGAGCACTTAGTCAACCAATTCAACCTCATTTACATCCTTACTGACAGGTTCCAGAGCGTCAACCTGACGGATCCGAACGCGATCAAGGAGGACACCATGACGTCTGTATTGCTGACATCACCGCAGTTCGCACATGTAAAAGTAGTTGAATCCCCGTATAACGGCGTCTCTATCACGAAAGAGTTGCTCGCTGCCGACGTGCCGGGCTGGGATGGCGAGCCCCGCATGTTCTATGACTATATGCACAAGATCTTGCTGGTCGACTCCGATAATGATGTGCACAAGATTAAAGTGGAGTGGGCGAGAGAGATATACATGAAACTGTATGACTTTCTCACCCAACAATCCTGCGACGTTATTGTATTTGGGAACAACCGACTCAGTCCAGACAACCGACTGATCACTAACGTCGCAAAGATACTGAACGTGTCGACGGTTATAGAGCTGGTGAACTTGTTTATCGATCCCGAGACGACGCCGTCGGTGATCGTGGGGCCTTCCCTGTACTCGATCAGGCACAGCTCCATCCAATCCTTCGTAGCCAACCATTCCAGCGTTCAAACGACAGTTATCGCACCCGCAGTTGACACTAACAACAAGTTTAACGTGGAATTCTTCCAGAATAACACCAAATTTCCCGTTTACCATCCAGGTTGCCTCGATAGCATCCGTCGAGGCCATCGCTGCTACAACATCGGCTTCGTCGCGCGATTATCCAACGAAAAAAACCCAGGGTTATTCGTTCTAGCAAGCAAAATATTGTTGGATACCAACCCCTTGTTGAAGTTCACGGTTATTGGCGATGGTGACCTGATGCCGTCCCTGATGGAGCTGACTGAGCGACTGCAGATACGTCATGCATTTGTATTTACTGGTTGGGTGAATAGTGACCTCGATCGCCATCTAATGGGGATTGATATCATTGTAAATCCCTCAATAAGAGGTTGGAGCGAAACTTTTTGTATAGCAAATATAGAAGCGATGGCCATGAAGCGCCCACTAGTTACATATGCCGCAGGCGGAGTAGGAGAGTATGTCGCACAACCAAACGACTTGAATCATCACGAATTATACTCAATCAGTAAGAATGCAATTATTGTGAACTATCCGACTCCTGCGGCCGTGAGCAGTGCAGTGCAAGCCTTGTTAACCAACGAAACACTTCGTAACAGCATAGCAATAGAAGGATATAACACCGTGATTTCGTATTTTACAGTTGAAAGACAAATGAAACAATACCAAGAATTGTATAGAAGTTTATAATGTATATTTATTTACACTAAATACTTGCGCAAGTCAACCGACGGGACGGAGTTGCCGCGATAAGCTGTTGAGTCTGTCTTCGGATCTAGAAAATCGCGAATATTAACTGAATTTTGACTATCTTTGGAGTAACTATATGATTTTTTAATTTTATTCTGCATGGTATGAACAAGTAAATAAGTTTATTATCGAAATAATAAGCAAGCGACTAAGTACCTGAATAGCGTCAGAGTTATACTTTGATATAACAACTTTAAGATTGTATTGGCTATTCGGTGGAGAGCTGCCTTTACTATCACGATCTATAAAAGAAAACAGTATAAGCGTGAGTAATGAAACAGTGTTTTGTAAGTAAGTTGTTTGTTTGAGCTAGTATCACCAAACTATAGCAAGGATCTATCGAACTAAGGTGACTGCTTAAGTTGTTGGTACTGCATCAAGTATCACATTTGCAAGTAATATGCATTGAATAAATAGATAAAGAGCTGTTGACTGACCTGAAACAGCTGGCGAGTGCTGCCACGAGGCTGCCTCCAACGAGAAATGACCTGAAACAGGCACTAATCTCGACATTTTTTTCTTTATTTTCGCCGAAATGCCGACTAACTAACGTCTCAAAACCGGAGTCGGGCGACATCCGAATACTCGATTCTTATTAAGAGTAGCCCGAGGAAACGACTACTAAGAGCAGAAGAGATAGAAATCGCCATCAGTGTGCAAAGAGATAGAAATCACCATCAGTGTGCATAGTAGTAACGGATATTTCGACTTTGCGCAAGTTTAGTTAATTAGTGTTGTAAATCACCGAGAAAAGTCTTGTAGCATGGCAGAAACTGCTACCTTTGCTACTTATAACCCACTTACATCTCACCGTTACTACCAATATGTTTATTTAAAGAAGGTTCACTAGCAAGGGCGTAAAAAACTAAAGCAATTTTTTTTAAAAAAGGAAGAGATTCTTCGAGAGAAGGCGGTGTACACAGCAAGATAGCATAGCCAGCCGAGCAGTGATGGATGATATTTCCACCTCTAGCTTCTCCGAGGCTACTGGCAGCTACGGCTATCGATCACCCCGATTCAGGAATACATACGCTGCTGGTTCATCGAAGAAAGCAGCATCTACTGTGAAACGACGATCACATAACACTACGATGTCCAAGACATTGAACAATAGCATGGCTGCCATGACGTCGCGTATGAAGGTGGGAATAAGGTGTAGACCGCCATTTAAAGAAGAGATAGAATCATCTCGTGGTAATTTTATGTCAATCATTGAAACGAAACCAGTGAATGCTAGTAACGAGGAAAACACCTTAAGCACAGTTACACTTACATTAATGTCTGGTAGACAACGCGATTTCCTATTTGACTACGCTTTAGGTGCAGATGTCACTCAAGATTATGTGTATAATACAGTAGCCAAACCCGTTGTTAACGATGTGTTAAAAGGTTTTAACGGCACTATCTTTGCCTATGGCCAAACAGGCACGGGCAAAACCTACACTATGGGAATTTTAGAGTTTATAAAGGACGAACATGCGGGTATAATACCCCGTTCGTTATCACAAATATTCGACGCAGTTGACGACCTTACGCTGGACGACGACGACAACGACAGCATGATTACCATTAAACTATCATTTTTACAGATTTATCGCGAAACTATTCAAGACTTACTCGCCAATAACAACAATAACAGCAGCAGCGACGACAATTTGGCTATCAGAGAAGACCCACAGAAGGGTTTTTATGTTGAGGGACTCAATGAGTTCGTAGTGCGGTCATACGACGACGCCGAAGGACTTATCAACCTTGGACTGCAGAACCGGGCGATTGCCTCGACGGTGATGAATGCCACATCTAGTCGAAGTCACACAATCTTGACGCTAAGTATAGAGAAACGCAAGATTGTTGCGGCAAGTAGTGCCAATGCCACGAGTACCATACGGAGTAAGTTACTTATGGTTGACTTAGCTGGAAGTGAACGCGTGCGACGTTCAGTAAGTAAAGGAGCCCGTTTATCCGAAGCAAAAAGCATTAATACATCGTTATCTGCTCTCGGCAATGTGATTGCTGCATTGGCAGATCCCAACTCAGCACACATACCATACCGCGATAGTAAACTTACAAGATTACTGCAAGATTCACTAGGTGGCACTGCATCCACAGCTTTGATAGCAACTGTGGGTCCTGCTGCAATTAACTACGGCGAGACACTGTCTACGTTACAGTTTGCCACTCGTTGTATGGCTGTGAAGTCCACTCCAGTGCTCCACGAAGAAGTTGACTATGCAGAAATGTGTGCGAGACTACAGACACAGGTCTCGCAAATTCAAGGTCAAATGACCGAGCAAATGCTGACCCAGCAAAGTAAGTACGAACAGACCATTGCCAGCTTGAGAAGCCAACTAGGTACGTCAAACTCACTATCTATCTCACTTTTTACTTACATACTATCTCAGCGCGATACACCGACGGCAATGCAGCTGATACCAACGTCATGAGTAACAGTGGGCGCTCTAGTCCCACTGGCATCAGCAACTCCCCCTCATTCAGTGGCACCGGATACAACAATTTCCTCAACTTTTTAGCAGCTAGCGGAGATAGTGGCAGTCGTGAGAGTAAAGGCTGGTTGGGCACCGAGAATAAGGAGATGCTTGCCATACTCGCGTACTGTTACGAGGTATTTCAAATCATGACAAATGCCACTAAAGACACCCTGGAAATCAACAGCCAGCGGGAGGTAGAGCTGAACAAGAAGTTAAGTGTGAAGCTACAAGAGGAGTTGTACTACGAGGACCTCAGAAATAAAGAGAAGGAAAGAATGGCCATGAATGACCCCAGCAGCAACAATAAGTCACACCTCGCACCATTGAGTACCGTCGAGGCGATGTCCAGAGTCGAGTCTACTTATGCGAGTAACAACGCGCAAGTTGGAAGGTTATCGAATATATCAGTGCGACCTGCAACGAGCAGCATAACCAAGCCGTTCACGGAATACGAGAACCTGGTCGAGTTAGCCAAGTCCATCTCCGCTATGTACAACACTGTGCAGAAGAATATGGAGGCGATCTCGGTGATATTAGCACGCAAAGACGAGCATTTTAAGGTGTTGAAGGAGGACTTAACAGAGCAGTTGGTCGAGCGCCGTCGACGCGAGGAAGAGGTGATCAATTGGTCGTACATTCTGCGCTATCTGTTAGAGACGACGAGCACCTTGAGGAAGCAGATAAGCATCAAAGAGACACCCATTAAAGGCCCACAAGGCAACATAGAGGCCATGAGCGCGATGCCCAGCAGGAAGCAGAGAATAATTAACACTCGTAGTAATATAACACGTGACAATAACACTGCAACAGCACGAGCTATCGCCAATAATACAGATGGCATCGCCGCAGCATCGGCGGAAATAGTACCGGAGAATGACGCAGATAGCGCCGAGAATGACCACGATATTGCGCGTGAAATCGTTGAGACACTAGGTGTTGACGATCAACATGCCGACGCGGCCATGAATGTAATCAATAAAATCATGAGTATGACTCCTGCTCAGCTAGAGAAATTGGACCCGGAAACGCAGCAGCAAGTGATGCAAGTTAGAAGGGAGCTAGGACTGTAACATAAGAACAACTTATTAGATCTTATTTTTATTGGTGTGTGTGGTTTCACTATCACCGCCGGTATTTCTGCCCCGTTCCACACCTGTCGCAACCATTGGATAAGACCTCGGGACAAGACCTTTACACAGGCGTCACACAGCCGCCAAGGTTTGGCGTAGGATTTGGTGTCGGGGATTTGGCAGTCGGGGTGATAACGGGACAGTAATGAACGGCCTCCACACCCAAACAGGGAAACGGTGCAGGAGAGAAGAAGTGTTATTAACACGTTAATTACAAAATAACAAAGCTTGTTGCGTGGACGGGGCTAGCAACTAGAGATGCCGCCATTCGCAGTTAATCTAGTTAGAGATTGTTGTGTAAGCTCATAGGGTTTAGTGTAACCGGACTCGCCCCTATTCTTTGTGCGTCTACAGTAGACTCCCTCCCACTATGAAATCCACTATTTAAACTGACATTTACTGTAGATGTAGAGTACATTTGCTTTGTTGCAGTGAGGAAGTCCGATCGCATCAAGTGCGGAGTAAAATAGACTGCGGTGCAGGAAGCGATCAGTGCAATCGGTGCCCACAACGCTGCTTTGAATCCCTTTTCGTCGCCGATTATGTCGAATAGCAGAAAGCCAAAGAACGGACCCATGAATAGCAGCACTTGCCATAGCGACTGCAGCAAAATGTGTGAGAGGCCTACCAAATTTTTATCGAGCTCCGCAAGCTTCGTGTCACCATCAACTTTCGATGATGCGTCACTAGTGCGATCAGGCTTCTCTGGTGGATTCAACAAGGAACTGATATAAATTCCAATGCGGTACTCTTTGTACTTGGTCTGACCGGCGATGGATATGAACGTGAGGAAGCCCAATAACGGTTGCATAGCACCGAATGTAACGAGGATGGAGACACTACCGACGATTGCAACGATGGAATTTTCGATGTAAGACGAATCAACAACGATGACGTCGTCACTATTCCCGCTAGGTGCTGCAATAACTTTCCCAAGGATAAACTTCTTCACTTTAGGAACCAAAGTATCCATAACCGGCGGTAGAATCATGGCGAACAAAGCCGAATACATTTGCACGGTGGAGAACGAGGTCAATATGATCGAGGAACACTGGTAGCTATAGGCGAATGACGGCGTGTATGACGTGGTCGATGTCATGTCGATGTTAGCATTCAGTATCACGAGATTGTCGCCACTATATATACTACCGACTTCATACAACAATGACTTATAAAACGTCGATGTGATGTCGGTGGGTGAGTAGATCACATTGTAGAAGCAGTTGGGGTCCAGCAGGAAGGTCACCAAACATGGTTGGACAATGTTGTTCACGATGGACAGTATCACCAGAAGATTTAGGTGCTGGTACACTTGCGCATCAGCCTTGCTGTTCTCTTCGACTTCCGCTAGCTTTATCAGAGAAGACAATATGTAATTCGTCCACACTATCTTGAACACGCTTACGAATATCTCCATCAACGAGATGATTGTTGCATTGTAGTTGAACAACACGATGACGTACGCGCCGTTTATCGAGGCCACGACAACCAGGTTCACAACAAACACTGTGAAGTAGATCAGATAGCGTATCGGTGACGTCTTTATCGTGTTTCTGTCATACGATAGCGACTGCTTTATGCTCACCCGATTGTAGAAGTATATAGCAAATAATGCAACGGTATATAGCAGGAACAAGGTCACACCAGCCGTTAGACCCGACAAGAATGCAGCACTGATTGTCCAGGCATATTGGTAATAGTAAACGCCGCAGTAATAAGACAGGATCGAGTATGCGGGCATAAAGATGCACACGAGCAAGACAGCCATCACGCCACAAGAGCGTCGAATATTCTGCATCATTGAGTCGATTTGTTCGATGTTTGATACCTCAACGGTCGACTTGCGAAATTCCAATATTTGATTGATATTCAGCATGCGGATCACGTGCATCCTCGTTGTACGCAGCGCGGTCAGACTATAATGAACGCAGTTAAGCACGCCGTAATCTCGATCGGAACTCATCCATTTTGAGGTCACTAAGAAGAATGTAACAGTCATGAAGAGGATCACGGCGACCCACAAATACGAGGCACTATTGAATGACGATGACCCACAGATATATTTGTCCTCGACCTCATCGCCCAGTTGTTGCAGTTGCTCTGGCGTGCAATCAAACAGATTGTCGGTGAGAATACTCACTTCGGCGGTATCATAAAATGATTCAGGGATATTTCCACTGAGGCGGTTAATTTTCAATCTCACGTTATTGGTGACGTTCATGCTGGCAGACAGCGAGCCCGTGAACAGGTTGTAGCTCAGGTCCAGCGTATCCCAGGCATGATTCTGAAATACCGAGGGAATAGCCGAGTGCATTTCATTGTTAGCTAGTACCAGCTCAGTGAAGGTCGGATTTAGAGTGGCATCCTCGGGCAGCGAGCCTGTGATACCGTTGCCGGATGCGTGGAAGTATCTCAAGCTCGGAAGGCTGTAAATACAGTCCGGAATAGACGAGATCACATGAAGTTTGGTTTCGTAAATGGGGTCGTACAGTTTCAATGGCAGCACTTCCCTACACGATGCTGCGCTGTGCAACCCGTCCAGAATCAAGTACTGAATCGACGTGGAGCTACATACGTCACTCGTTAGCTCTAGCGTCAAGCAATTCACAGACGCGTCAAATATCTCCAGGTCAGGGAGAGCAAGCAGCGAATTGGGCAGTTGTCCTGATAGCCGGTTATTCGCGATTTCCAACACTTGCAGGGAAGCCGGGAAAGTGTCATCACTTAGAGCGCCCGTCAATAAGTTGTCCTCCACGTTCAGATACACCAACGAAGACAAATTAAGCAGGGACGGAATCGTGCCATTGATCTGGTTTTCGGATAAAATACCAAATTTCAATGACGTCAGCATCGCTAGCGACTCCAAATCCCCTGTAACATCGATGCTTCCCAATCCAAGATACGTCAGCTTCGTCAGACTACTAACATCACTGAGGTCGCCACCGATATTGGAGTTACTTAGATTCAGGAAAGTGAGCTGGTTCAAGCCACTTACCCCACTCAAATCGCCACTGATACCGGTGTCGTATAAATTTAGATAAGACAGTTGAGTAAGGGTTGAGGTCGCATTCAAGTCCCCACTAATCGCGGTGGATACTAATCCCAGATACGTCAACTGGGTGAGACTGCTAAGCGCGTTGACGTCCCCACTTACAGCGCTACTAGTCAGTTCAAGATGAGACAATTGAGTCAGACTGCTCAGCGCATTCAATTTCCCCGTTACGTTCGTACTATACAAATCGAGGAAAGTCAGCTGCACGAGGGACGAGATCGCATACAGTTCCCCGTATACTTCGGTGTCGAAAAGTTCCAGGAAAGTGAGCTGAACCATATTACTAATCGAGCTCAAATCCCCGCCGACAAAGGTGGCACCCAAAGCAAGTATATTCAGAGATAGTGAGCTGACAGCACTCAAATCCCCGCTGATTGCAGTGCTACTAAGCAAAATGGATTTTAATGCAGTCAAACTACTGAGTGCACTTAAATCCCCGCATAAGCTTGGGGGGCTTAGTCGTAAATACGTCAACTTAGTTAAAGTGCTAACTGAACTCAGGTCGCTGCTGATGTCAATAGCGCCAATTGCGAGGTACGTCAGCTGCGTCAGCCCGCTAACGGCACTCAAATCGCCTCCAATATCGTTCTCACCAAATTCAAGATAAGTCAGCTGAGTTAAGCTACTAATTGAACTCAAATCGCCGCTAATACCATCGTTCTCACCAATGACGATGAACGTCAGTTTCGTCAGCCCACTAAGCGCACTCAAAGCTCCTCCAATATCTGTTTGACCCATTCCAAGATGAGTCAAGCCAGTTAACGTGCTGAAAGCTCCCAAATCCCCGTATATACTCGACCCGGTTATATCGATATAAGTAAGCTGGATCAGATTACTAAGAGCACTCACATCGCCGCTTATACCCGTTCCGCCTATCGCGAGAGTATTCAACTGAGTGAGGGTGCTAATAGCACTCAAGTTGCCGCTTATAAAGGTGGTATACAAACTGAGATAAGACAAGTGAGTCATACTACTTACTGCATTCAAATTTCCACTGACACTAGTCATAGCTAACTCGATGGTTTTTAATTGGGTCAATACACTGATCGCACTCAGATCCCCACGTACAAGAGTGCTTTCCAGACCGAGAAATGTTAACTGAGTAAGCTTTGAAGTCTCATTTAAATACCCACTTATGGCCGTCCCGCTTAGTTCAAGAATAGTCAGTAAGGTCAGGTCACTGACCGCACTCAAATTGCCAATTATATCCGTTCTGGCTAGATTGAGGAAGTTTAGTTGACTCAAAACACGTACCTCACTCAAGTCTCCGCCGATACCGGTGTCATCTAGGATGAGATAATTCAACTTAGTCAAGCTAGTAACCGCGTGTAGGTCGCCAGTGACACCGGTGTAGTACAGAGAGAGAAATGTCAGGTCAGTTAAACCACTAACCGCACTCAAATCGCCAGTGATACCGGTGTAAAATGCAGCGAGACGAGTCAGTTGAGTTAACTTACTAACCGCACTCAAATCGCCAATAATGCTAGTTGCACTGAGTTCAATGGAAGTCAATTGAGTCAAATTATTAATTGCACTCAAATCCCCACTCACATAGTAGTCGTAATATAAACCGAGATACGTCAACTGAGTCAACGAGCTAACCGCACTCAAATCACCAT
>JACCDO010301796.1_pt1 | contig 12231 bp, 6 predicted proteins | sample 7446101 | NCBI WGS metagenome assembly JACCDO01 (sample SAMN15323440, study PRJNA562643) | freshwater metagenome | isolation source: river surface water | place: USA:Blue River Watershed | collected 2017-08-16 | reverse complement strand
TAATTAAAATATGTGGGATAATTTATGCCACTGCACTTTGGGCTTCTTCTCTTAATACCTTAACAACAGATTCAAACGCAAACCAGGTAGGAATATCATCACCAGCACGAAGCATTTGTCTAAATTTAGTACCAGATAGATTTTTAATTGTAAGCCCCTTTTCTTTAGCATATTCTGCGGTAACATACTCTTCTTCTTGTGTATAAACCAAATTCAATGAAGGTACAGGTGTTACACCTAGCTCTTTTGATTTAGAGATTGCGAACTCTTGGGCATCATATGCACCATAAAAATCATCACCACTTAATGATGATTTGCAACCAGCCATATCTCTTCCAATAATAAAATGGGTACATCCATAATTTTTTCGAATGATCATATGCTGAATAGCTTCACGTGGACCTGCCATATGCATAGAATAAGGAAGATACGCCCATATAACTCTTGGATCATTAGTTTGCTGCTTTAAAACTTCATAGGTTTTGTATCTAACTATACCAGGGATATCATCTGGTTGTGTCGGACCACAAGTTGGATGAACTAATACTACTGCATCTTTACGGAGAAGTGGATCACTCAATGCTCGAGTAAATAACTCATAATGAGCTCTATGAATAGGATTTCTGCATTGAAATGCAACTATATCTTTCCCACTAGGTAATTCAGCTCTTAACTGTTCAGGTGATTTACATGGAAATTCTCTTATAGGAATATTCAATCCGGTAATTTTACCACCACAGTAATATTTTCCCCTTTCAGTAGTTATCATTGATACAGCTGGATGCTCAATAGATGTAGTGCCATAACACTTTTTTGCTTCTAATGCTTTGTTTGGTACATATTTCGATGTAATGTCTAATGTAGCAATAGGAACATTTTTATATTTCAATAATAATTTACTTCCGATTTTAACTCTATCATCGTTTGTATCATATACAACAGGTAGGCCGAATATTAAGCCATTTGACAACTTTAAATCATTTACAACAGATTTATAATTATCTTCATCCATATAACCATTCAAAGGTGAAAATCCGCCTTGCATTAATAATTCAACATCACATAATTGTCTTTCATCTAATTCAACCTCAAAATCGCAACTAGTCATCGCTAATATTTTATCGTTATCATTGGATAACATTGTGTTTATCAATTTTCCACCATGTGGAATTGCATCTGACGCCATCAATAATCTATTATTACTGCGAGTGGCAAGATTATATGACTGTCTCAAACAACCTGCACGATTAAATGCTTGAGTGATAATGACGCATGCAATTAGTATCAGTATAAAAAGTGTCATTGTATTTATTGATTGAGGTTTTTACTTGTATCTGCTCAATCTAAGATGGATGTACTTGTACGTCTATCAAAAATAGTTCCGTGATGACGTCACACTCAAAATAAAAAGTATAAAAGATAACTTTATTAAAGAACATTTGGCTATCCAGGGTCGTGACGCTTATTAGGGACAACTTATCCATATATTATTTAACGATGCTGTAATTTGAGAATGACTTAAACGGCCGGTATTTTTCAGCGAAATCCCTGCGATTCTTCGAATTCTGTGATATTAAATATTTCCCGGATGCACATATGTATGGAACATAGATTGATGAATATTGCCTGATATAAGTACGGCATAACTTATTCCGCATTAAAATTTGCAGCTGCCCTCTATGTACAAGAATTATTAACACTATCTAATTCTAAGGAGTCTTACTTTGATTAAAGTAAATTTAAAACATGACATGTTGCAGAGTACTTCTAATGTCTCACAACTCGCCTTATATGAATATTTCCAGAACATTAGCACGAAAACTTGATTTAAATCCGACGGATTCAAAAAATATTAAAGTATTTTGTATAAACAAACCACGCATAGAAAATGAGATTGAACCATTTTATGTACCCTGGAAAGGAGACTATTCGAATACTACTGATCATATGACAGTAGAATTATCTGGAAAACATTATGGGCATATCTTTTGCACTGATATGATCGTCGATATTGTTTTAATGGCAGGAATAAAAAGCATAAAAGAAATTACAGTTACTGCAAAAGAAAAAATAGATTATGAAAACTTATGTTTGCATAGTCATTGGATTGAAAACGTTTTATTGCAACAGTTTCCTGTCATGCATGTAAATCAAATTGTTCAATTGGAAGTATCACCAATTAATTTTATGGTTGCTTTCATTGTGAAAGATTTCGGAAACTCCAATGTAACTGTAGCATTACTATCTGAGGAGACATCGGTTACTGTATTACCACCTTCAACTCCTGATGTCGGCATATTAGATAATCAATTGCACATTACATGTGCCAAAAATTTATTTTGTTTGGTCTCTGCATTGTGTAATTCAAGAGTTCTTCCTGATACTTATTATCAAAGTATCAGAGGTACCTATACTTTTCGACGTTTTGCCATCGGAGAAAGTTCTACACTGAGTATTAATTCAGGAAATTCGAGTGTTGCAGCTCTCCAAAATGACACAAATTTTGACAATGAATTAATTTGTTACTTTAATCCCTTATGGATTCAACTGCTAACTGAGATGTCATCATATCCGAATAGTATGCATCATCATCATTTTAATGACTTCATAGCGGTTATTTCATCTAATATTCATGAAAGAAATAAAGTTATGTGCAGATTATACCCTGACACCAAAGTACCAATGAATCATATCGCCATACATAAGAATATTATGCTGCGTCTCAAAATAAATGCATTTGACCTTTTGTGTATTCGAATTATAGACAAATTGATACACCCTCCAGCACAAAAATTTGAAATAATATTACAAAGCACATATGAACATAATACTATTTATAACAAATGCAGTGAATTATATAATATACAACAAGAGTTTATAAGGAACAATAGAAATAAAAGTAGCTTTTTGCTATCATCAGGGGACATAGTAACGATTCCTGGAAATTCATATTTAAAGATACCGAAAATTGACTATGTTGTAAAAATTGTTGATTTCGCTGCGAGAAAGAATAATGACCCAACTATCCCTTCGTATATAGTTGTAGATAGTTTAGTAGAATCAGAATTTATTTACTTTTTAGATTCTATCAAAATAGTAAATGATTCCAATCCTATGAACAGTGACATAACTCGAAATTTACTCTCTGAAACTATACAACATAATGAGTACATTAAAAGCTATTTATGTACAGATCACCCATCAAGTACTTTTCAGCTAACAGGATTTGAAAATTTTGCCAGAGATTTTACTTCCTATTTACAGTTTGAATTCAAAAATGATTTTACTAAATACAAATCATTGTACAACTTAGAAGTTCAATTAGGACTGAACATATATGGCCCATTTAAATGCGGCAAGACTACAGCATTACAATTCATGCGTTCTTTTACTGATAAGCATTATCCTTTCGTCAAAATAAAATTTCTGGATTGCGCTGAACTAGAAGGGGAGCCATTGAAGGTTATCATGGAATGTTTCGAACATTTGTTCCTTGATACTATGGATATTGGGCCTTATTTTATAACAATTGATAATTTAGATGCATTAGTCCACAATTCAGCCTCGGGAAGATATTTATTCCTCCACATTGACCGCCTTTTAAGGAAAACAGATAGAAAGAAGAAACAAATATTTACACACAATAATTACACCTCTAATAATATTCTGACCACTTCGCCAGTATACGTCGTTATTTCGTCGAGTATACCTATGTACTTCAAATCTCTAGAATTGTACAATTTAAAAACATCAATCAATGAATCTAATAAAGCGCAGCTAGATGTATTAAATGATGAAGTATTAAAGCTGTTTGGGAATTTAAAATTTCACAAACAAGGAAATTATACAGCATCGGAAGATTTAACTATCTTTGACGGCACAAGTGTACATGAAATTAAGACGATAATTCGAAAGTTTATATCTTTCAATTACGAAGCTTGTAACAGCCTAATAGTGTCACAAAGTGGTCACATTATAGACAATGATTTGTCTATGAATAAAGCTTTATATGGACATCTACTTAATATTATCAATGAATACAAAGGTACGACAAAAAATATCCAACAAGGTGTTTCGTTAAGACAGTTAGTGTGTGCTAGTATTACTAGATTTGAGATTATTCGTACATTGTATCTTCCTATTTCATTTAAGAGATTATACACAAAATATCCAACAGTACTAGCATCTAGAGGAATACTATTATATGGACCATCGGGATGTGGTAAAACATTGATTGCAGAAGCTGCAGGCAGTTTTAATGGTTTAGACTTTGTTAGTGTTAGAGGCCCTGAGTTATTGACGAAGTATATTGGGTCAAGTGAGAAGGCTGTCCGTGATTTATTTTCAAATGCAATATCATCCGGAAAACCAACCTTAATTTTATTTGATGAATTGGATGCGTTGTGTCCAAAGAGAGGACGAGATAATTCTGTCATAACTGATAGAGTTGTCAACCAGCTATTGACTTGTATCGATGGTGTCGATAGCGCTACTGAAAATGTATACATAATAGCTACAACAATAAGACCTGATTTAATTGATCCTGCATTGTTAAGACCAGGTAGAATTGACAAACATTTATTTGTTGATTTACCTAGGGCCAGTGAGAGAAAGCAAATACTTGATTTTATAATTAACAATATCAATAGTGACAAAAATAATGCCATAGAAGCAGATATAGATGTTGTGGTACAAAAAATTGTGAATGATTCGCCCAAAATTGATCAGTTCTCTGCAGCAGATTTGAAAGCAATTGTAGACAATTCTTATATGCTGCTTATTGCCGAAAATATTTCGAATCCTAATACATCCTTGTGTCTCTCTGGACGTCATATATGGGCAGCGTATCAACAAATTAATGGTTCATTGAGTGAAAAAGATTTGCGTTGTTACACAAGTAGTTTGAATTCTTCTGCACCAAAAGCTGAATTGATGTCGTATAAGTGATGATTAGAAAATTCTTTTACATAATTTTTTATTATACATTGAATATTATTATTAATACACTTTTAATTCTTTCTTCATTTTATTAAATCTCAAATTTAATAATTTCATTTCATTACTGTAGCCTTCCATCTCGAGAGCATAACGTCGTTTTAGCGTATCGTAACGATCTTTAACCAGCTTCAATGCTTGACGATATTTTTCTGTTTTTCCTTGTGCAGCGTCAGATTCAATTTTCGCCTTTTCCTCTTTTGACTTTATCAAATTAATTCTAGTGTTTAGAGACTCCAATTGATGCTTAAAATCACTGGTACTAGTCGCTAATTCAACTTTAAGTCGTTTCTTCATTAATTGCATTTCCGTTATCAACTGCTCTTTTGTTTGACTTTCTCTCAACGAAAAAAGTAATTGATCACTATGCAACTTTTCTAATTCCTCAATTTCTTGTCTTTGAGCAACCATAATTTTTAGACGTAATTTTAATAATTCAGAAACGGCTAAATAACCTTCGTGATCAAGTTTATCTACTTCTGTAATTAAATTTTCAGCATTATCACGAATTATTGCGATGTTATTATTATCCACATTAAGCATACTTTTCTGTCTTGAAATTATATTTTCAGCTTCCCTTACAACTACTTTAACCTCAGATGCAAAATTATTAATTTTAGTAAATTCATCTTCTATTACTTTTTCGTACATCATTACATCTCCAGTGCGAATCAGTTTGATATGTGTATGTCCATTTTTACCCGTATCTGCAGCCGTCGTTAAGTCTTTTCCTTTAACTGAATCACGTTTTTCTGCACCATTTGCAACTGTTACAGAGTCTAAATGATTACACGAGTATTTGTCTATAAATAAATAAGTCGTATCCCTTTCCACAGGCTGGGCAAGTTCTGCTAATCGATCTATCTGTAACTGTCTCATTTCTTGCTCTAATTTTAGTTCTACTAATTCTTCTTTCAACAATTCAATTTCACGCCGCAATCGAGTTTCCTCCATGTCAGCAGCAACTAATATTTTCTCATTCACTTCATTACCTTGCTCTTGTTTCTTACTGTCCCATTCAAGTATGTGTAATTCTCTACTTCTAGGAGCTATCATAGCAACATAACTGAAATAAAAATAATGAGACAAATGATAAATTTAAGAATAAATAATTCTTACTCTGAATAAATCTTCCTTTCCACATCAAAATGCGCGATTCGGTCTGTATAAAATGGCAAAGGAGATTCTACATGCATCCCGATATTAGCGTTTCCACCAGAAGAATAGTTAAACTCGGACATTTCCAATGTAGTTAATCCAATCTATGGGCGCGTGAAGGTAAACAGCTTATTATTGACTTAATCTTTGTTTTTTTTTAAATTCCGATTTTTGAAGATGCCAACCCGGGTCTAATTTTAAACTACCACATATCTGTAATATAAGACCAAAGATGAAATAGCGAGTAACATTATTTAAAAATTGTGTATTACAATGCTTTGTGTTGCGTAATTCATATGTATCTACTATGATTAATATAATATCATAACTTTAAGTCTCAGTTATTATATTTTCTACATCTATCTTATCCTATATTGACAAATTAATTGACTATTATTGACTATTAATTCTGGAATAAACTGTGGGATATCGTAAACTCCGGATAAACCGGGCAAATTTTTAGGACTTAGTTCCTCGAAACAAAAAACTTAGATAAGGCACTATGGGTGATGTTGTTGTTCCTAGAAATTTCAAGTTGCTTGAAGAGCTTGAAGCTAAAGAGAAAGGAGGTGGCGATATGAGTGTTAGTTTGGGTCTAGTAGATCCCGATGATATATTTTTGACAGAATGGAATGCATCTATAATTGGGCCAGAAGGTACTGTTTTCGCTGGTCGAGTTTATGAATTGAGGGTAACATGTGGTAATGAATATCCAATTGCACCACCAGTTGTCAGATTTGTCACTAGAATAAATTTACCTAGTGTACATAAAACTACAGGTAATATAGAAAGAGATCTTCCAGCTATAGCTAGTTGGAACAGAAATATGACTATTGAATCAGTCTTAGTCAATATAAAAAATTCGATGACTCAACCGCAAAATCGAAAGCTATCTCAACCACCAGAGGGATCAAAATTTTAACATAAAAATCTTTTTTGTATTTTGTATAAAATTTACAGCGTATTTTGTTTCATCTCAAATAACAACGTTAATAGCTTCGTTTAAAAATATCGACTTCAAAAACAAATCTGGATCACATATCATATCTTCATTGTTAGAGTTTTTACAAAAACATTTGTTAATGTTTCCTGAACTGTCGACTAAACCGATTTCATAAATGATACGAAGAACAGCTAACAACCGTGAGTCTACTATACAAAATTCAATTCTGGATAGTTCTATACTATTATTCAAATATAATTGAAGTGTTTCAAATGCACTATCTGATAATAAATTTGAACATTTTTTGCTTTTAATTAGTTTATGCATTATATCAAGTGTATTATTGCCTCCGCAATTACTATGCAAGTGTTGTATTAACAATCGGCTAAAAATTTTTTGTATCATAGGATCTAATATAGTAGTAACCAAATCTGCCAAAAGCTCATATTCTAATACAGACATAATAAAAATATGATCACAACCGTTCTCAATTGTTGAATCAACTAAATCATTAGATAATAAATAAGTTAACATGCCTGAAACTGCAGGTGCTACGAAGTCATTTACTAACTCTTTATTACAGTCATTATTTGCACAAAACCGAGTTAAATATGTTTGTAGAGTCAACAGGTTTTTAATTTCTAACATATCTTTTGAACTGTAAGATAATAAATACCAATCACTTAAAAGTTTTACCAAATGAAACAATCCATTAAAATCATCAGAACTACACAAATCAAGTGTAAAATAATTCATAAGTGCGTGTAATAATGGAAAATACAATAATTCTTGTGCTCTTAAATCTATGACTTCTTGAAATATTTTAGAGTATGATTCAAACACATACTTCCGAATAACAATTGTGGTGTATGGTAAAAATTTCATAGTCAGCATAATCAAAGTTTTAACCAGATAGACATTTGCCTCCAAAAGTAGTTGATGTATTGACTGCATAAACACCGTAACAATATTAGAGAAATAAATGTCAAATGTTGGACAAGGATCTGAAAAACCTACAAATATTTTATTATTGTCAAATAAAGTCTTCGAATCATTTAATACTTTCATAATTTTGTTATTTATAGCATTAAATTTAATGTCAGCAATAGACTTTGATAACAATTCTACGTTAGATTCATTTTTATCGTCACAACAAATTTGTTTGACATACCCATTGGATGCAAATGGACTGAGGAGTTCCAAAAACATAATACTTGAAAGTAACAGTCGTCTAGGATACGTTTGACAATTATTACTGAAACAATTAAGTTCAGAAGAATGTCCCAATTCTCTGATATGGCTAATTAACTTGAATATAAATCTGCTACTTTTTGCGTGATATACTATTGATAGTGGCACAAAACTAATACATAATTTCTTCACGAAAGAAAATTCTTTAGTTAAATCAACCATAATATCGAAAACTTTAACAGACAAATCAACACCACTAATTTTAACTATAAATTTTCCCTCCGCAAGTACAAAAAATAAAATAAAAATTATTTCGTCCAACTCACTACCCGATAAACCATGTTTTGATAACGAAGATAGGCAAAGTAACAATGCACCAATTTGAACTTTCTGGACATCTGTCAGGTGCGTGATAGAAGATAATTCATTGAATTCACTTATACTCTCTACGTTCACTGCTGAAGTACAAAATAAATTATAGAAATAATGGGCTAGTAAACGCAAAGCATCTATCGCTTGATGTTTGCTTAACTGCGTTGCAAACTTTACGACAATATGGACTGCAAATATACTATTAGTCAACAAACTTCGTTTTAATAATTCAATTAATTCTAACCATTGTGGATGATCGATAAAATCTTCTACGTCCATAAAAAATAATTTCTTTAAAGCACCGCTATTATCGCTTTCTCGTCTTAGTATTGCTAATGTATTTTCTAACGGCTCTAGTAATGGATATGAATCTAAATCTAGCAAAAAATTATGGTTCGCTTTCATTTTCTTTTGTGAAGTATTGAACGAATTTATAATTTCCTCATCAGTTAAAACAATAATAGTCTCCACAATTTCAGCTAAAATTTGCTTCTTTAAAGGTTCAATATCTGATTGTTGTATTAAATTACGTTCAGCTATTTTTCTTTTAATACCCATAGATGTGCTGAAAGAATCAATTTGCAAGTGATTATTAAGTTCATATACATAGTCACTAGAAATCATTAGATAATTTAATAAAATTGTCTTTAATTTTCGTATGAGTGATAACTCTTCATATCTTTCAAAGTGACTTTCCAAAATTAACAATGCAGATATAGTATCACTTAAGTCAGACTCAAAAGGTAGATTAATATACTGCTTTTTCTTACGGACGTCTATGATACAAGATATAATATCCGAAATTAGCGAACTACCACGATTTTCCATCATTCGCACAGGATAACTTCCACAGCTGCCAACAGTACAGCCTACAATCAACCCAACACTACTTAATTCTCAAATTTTTTGGAGATTTCTGAAAATTGGAAGTTCCTGGAACTCCAGGAACTGTCGGTGAAGAGAAATTCCAAGTACACGGCTAATATTGGATGGTATAAAAATAAAGGCAGAAGCAAAAAGACGAAAATTAATTAATTCATTTGTACGTCTAGTAGTAATTAAATTAACATTACTTAAATTTCTTTTGTAAGTTTTTCATTGCAACTTTTGCTTTTCAATTTCAAATTTTTTAAGTTTTTGAGCCGGGCCAGGGCCGGTCTATGGCCCAGTGGGGCCAAAATATGGGCTGCCAACTGTCGCGATAGAACCCGAGGGGATACAGTATATATATGTACTAATCCCGATCCTCAGTGTTTAAAATTTAAATTTCATAAATTTCTAATATTTACAGTTTTACAAATCCTTTACTACCATATTTTTCTATTGATCCTACCGAAATTGGTATTGCATGAAGGGTTTGACCTCCTGCTTTTATAATTTTCACAACAACGTACTTACCAAATAAATCTTCAGATATAAGAGGGTTGTCGATACTATCATTAAGTTGTAATTCTTCAATTCTACTTTTGTAAGAGTTCTCTATATTTTTGTCATCGTATTTAATCATTTCATCAACTTGATTTAATATCCTTGACACCGATTGTACAGTATCACGAGATATACTTAAATCTTTGAAAATGTATTTATGATACGGAAACACGACACGTTTGTTACCATCGGTTCTACCAGTCAGAAGAATTCTATCCACGGTTGATTTTTTTGCGAAACCCTCCACTAGAACTAGTCTTAGAGCTCCTAATTCAGTATCCAAATTTTTTTTTATAAGTGCTTTTCTATACGTGTCGATTATTTCTTGCAACCTTCTAAGTTTAACATCCTCAGGCACATTATCGTTCATATTATGGGCGGCATGAGTACGATCCCGCAACGAATAACAAAACATAAATGCTTGATCAAATACAATTTGTTCCATAGCGGTAACAGTCTCTCGATGTTCATCTTCTGTTTCGTCACAAAACCCAGTAATAATATCTGTTGAGATAGTTACCCCAGGAATAATTTTCCTAGCATCTTCAACTAATTTAAAGTAAGCTTCCCGACTATAACCTCTACGCATTCGTTCGAGTACTGATGTTGATCCACTCTGTAACGGTAAGTGCAGAGATGCACATATATTAGGAGTATCTGCAATAGTATATAAAACCTCAGGAGGAAAATCTTTAGGATGAGGAGACGTAAATCTTATTCTTACTTCAGGATGCAGTGCAGCAATTTCTTGTAGAGCATCAACAAATCTTGCTCCTGGCATTTTCTTTTTTCGACTTTCGAATAAATTAGAAAACAATTCACTCGATTTATTATAACTATTACGAAAATGATACTTTTGCGACGACTCTTCCGATATATCATGATATCCATTAACATTTTGACCTAATAATACAATTTCACGAATATTATCAACTTCTATAATTTTTTTTGATTCATCAATAATAGATGACAGTGATCTGCTTCGCTCTCTTCCTCTTGTGAATGGGACAACACAAAATGAACACATATTATTGCATCCTCTCATGATACTTACAAATGCGCTGCTCGAAATAGACGTTCTAACAGGACTTATATCAGCATAAGTTTCATCAAAGGAAAGTATGGTATTCGCCTCTTTTTGGTCAGTAGAGGACACTTTATTCAATAAACGAGGAATATCACGATATGCATCTGGACCACATACAAAATCTACACTTTCTTCATCTAATAATTTTTCTTTCAATCTTTCTGCCATACAACCAAGAACACCGATGTAAGGAAATTTTTGCTTTTTACTTATGCGATTTTTATTTCGTAACGATTGAAAATATGATAAACGATTCCAAACTTTACCTTCTGCATTCTCTCTAATTGCACAAGTGTTAATTAAAACAATATTTGCATCATTTTCCTCATTTGTTATAGAATATCCTTCCTTTAACAAGATTGACCGCACAACATCAGAATCAGAGACATTCATTTGACAACCATATGTTTCAATATACACTCGACTATTCAATACTGTATCTGGAATAGTCGTACTAATAACATTATCTTTACTCATAAAATCTTTCAGCGATTTAGCAGACTGTATCACATTTATACGACTCTTCGACGATAGAAATCGAGCCATTAATATATAAATAATGCAGTTTACGAGCTGACAAACTGTGGTTCAAATCTTGTAATCGCACGAGTATTTTTCTTGTTTACTATATAGTCTTCAAAATGTTCCTTTTAAATGTTTTGGTTGGACCAATCCAATGCCGCATTTGAACAATCTCCGTAACCCGCGGAACTTTAGCATTTCAGGAGTATTTTCAAAGAAAGATGCGGAAAATAAATCATTCCCAACTATAACCATTATTAATAGAATTCTAATAATTTATATAATTAATGCTCCATAATACCGGTACAGGAAAGGAAAATCAGGAACTCCGGGGCTTCCAAAAGATCAGGACCAAAGGAACGTCAACACACGCAATCAAACACAAACGCAAAAAAAAATCACACTTTGAAAGCAACGTTTGAAACAATGGCTGATTCTAACCCAATGTCTCGTCCTAAAATTGCTGATAGCATTACTGATTTAATCGGTGCAACACCTATGGTACGCTTAGGAAGATTGGCTCAACAGGCTGGTG
>JACCDO011661225.1_pt1 | contig 12232 bp, 13 predicted proteins | sample 7446101 | NCBI WGS metagenome assembly JACCDO01 (sample SAMN15323440, study PRJNA562643) | freshwater metagenome | isolation source: river surface water | place: USA:Blue River Watershed | collected 2017-08-16 | reverse complement strand
GCACTTCTTCAGCAACTGATTGGCGCTGCCCAGAAGAGCGGGCTTTGGGAGTCTCTTAAGACCGACTGGCTCTGCCTCGACTGTGAAATTATGCCCTGGTCAGTGAAAGCGCTGGAGCTTCTCGTATCCCAGTACGCTGCTACCGGTCGCGCCGGGGTTATGACGCTGTCGCCGGCTTACGAGGCTCTTGAAAGATGCCCGCAGGCCAACCTACCCGAGTTTCAGGCTTTGAAAGAGCGGACACTGAACCGCTTAAACCATGTTTCAAACTTTCAGGAAGCTTATAGTCGCTACTGCTGGAGCGTTCAGTCGATTCAGGACATTCGCCTCGCGCCCTTTCACATCCTCGCGTCCGAAGGTCACGTTCACCACGAGCGCGATCACGCCTGGCATATGAATAAGATCGAAGCACTTTGCAAATATCCGAAAGAACACCCCTCGCTTTTTGCGACCGCATACCGAATCGTGAACCTGGAAAGTGAGACTGAAGTCGCTGCGGCAACGGAATGGTGGTTAAAGCTCACTCGTTCTGGCGGCGAAGGCATGGTGGTGAAGCCACTCCACTTTACCGAGAAAAACGGAACGCGCCTGATTCAGCCTGCCATGAAATGTCGCGGGCCTGAGTACTTGGGCCTGATCTACGGGCCCGAGTACCTATTGCCCGAGAACCTCAAGCGCCTGCGCTACCGCACAACGAACGCGAAGCGGTCGTTGGCCGCGCGAGAATTTGCACTTGGGATCGAAGGCCTGAAGCGATTTGTGAGGCGCGAACCCCTACGCCGCGTGCATGAGTGCGTGCTGGGTGTTCTGGCGCTTGAGAGCGAGCCGGTGGATCCAAGGCTGTGATGTGGGGAGACGGCGGCCAATCACTTCTTGGCGGCCTTCAATTTCTCAAAAACGATCCGTTGATCCTCGGGAATCACGACATCGAAATTCGGCAATAGATCTTGAATCGAGCCTTTGTATACAATCGGCTGATCCTCAAAACCTGAAATCCAGATCTCGATCCTACCCGCCCTACTGCTCGATTCCCTGATCAATTTAATCTTATCTACCGGAATGAGATTTAAATCCGACACTTTTCGAGTCGGGTCATCGCCGTTCACCAATAGGAACTGTAAGCGCTTGTTCCTATTACTGCCGCGAAAAGAGGAATTTTTTTTCATGATCGAATTACTCCCATCACCGGCCTAATTAATTCTACGCATCGAAACAGGGATGATGAAACCGGTTTTCTCTATCTCTAGGGCGCCAAAATCGACCACATTTAAAAGACCATTGTCAATTGCCATCCTCACCACAGGAAAGCTCATGAGATTAACAGAAACATCAGGCCATTTCGATGGGTCAACGGCCGCGAAATTAGCTGCTGCAATATTTGCAGCGTTCCGAATCAGCTTTCTGGCCAATGCGCTCGATACTGAACTGAGAACCGTTCCGATCCAACCCTCGTAACTGACCTGTATATTGTCCGATACTTTGAACACGATATCTGCACGATCTGAACGCAAGGACAACACGGGCGCTTTAATGTCCAAGGAGGCTGTCGCTCCGAAAAATAAACTCTGATGGATCTTGGCAACAATACGAACGCCGTCACTTTCCACGGCGGAAATAGAAATCAGCTCGACAAGACTCCCTGAACTCTCGATCTCCGCTGACGCTTCTTTGAGCAACAAATCAAAAGGAACAAGTATACGGCCCTGAGCAATCGCCGGAATCAACTCGGGATACTCGATCAGTACATCTCTCCCTTTCTTTAGAAGCGCCTTACCAGTCTGTAGCGCGACATGAGCGAGGTCTTTCAATTTCTTCATACAGATTTACCCCCAGAATTGTCGGCAACCTTACCGCAAAGGAAAATCGCGATCTCCGATCATTAATTTAAAAATCATCGACTTGTCACAGACCCCAAAAAAATCGCCGCTAAAGCAAACCAGTAATTCAGCAATCAACCACCATGCTTCAGCTTTGCACGCATGTAAGCGACTTGAATCACTGCAGGAATAGTTACGCGATACGCAGGCCCCGCCACATCGACCAAAGTCCATGCTGCGGTCAACGCCCAACCAACTGGGCCGGAAAAAATATTGAGGACACGAGCGATGCCTGCATTTGCAGCGAATGCTAGCCCACGACCGATTACCAGTTTGGCTACTGAGTTTGCTACAATTACCGCTATCCGGTAGGCTGCGAAGCCTCCAAAGGCAACCGCAGCTTGAAGCGCGGCAGCTACAGCTTGTTTATTGAGATTTGCAGTATTCAATTTAAGATCTGCAACTAGCTCCTTCATCGCTTCTGTATCCATTTGATCCAACGAATCAGTCAGGATTTTCATCAGAAGGTTCCTCTCAATTAATTCGACGTCTGCATCAGAATTGAAATTGACCTTCATTCGGTTGCACACATCCACAAGTGCTTCCTTATACAGCACCCCTTCTCCGCCTCGAATCCACGTTGCAAATGTGCTTGCCGCGAAACATTGCAGTTCAGCTGCTATCAATTTCCAATACACGGAGTGGTTTGGAAAATTATTCTTATACTCTTCATTGAGGGTGAGTTCCTGAGTAAAGCGCGAATTGCCTTCTTTGTTCTTAGTTAAGATGTCAACCAAAACACCGAGGTCTTCGTTGCTGCACTTGCTCAGAAATTCGAGATCAGGATCATTTCGATAGGCCATTAGCGTTCTCCTATTAAATCTGATGAATGACGCTCAGACGCAGCGTCGAGAAAAATACCTCCACACCTACCCTGAGAGAAAACTATCGTTTCGTTTGCCTTTTCGTTTCATGCTCATCCCTGAAAGGGAAAACTCGAATGATCCTGATGTGGGCAAAGCCCTCGAAAACTGCTCCCTCTCTAGCCTGATCATTGTCGGCGACGGTTTGAGCGAATCGGCCCTTTTCATCGAGATCGGATTCGCTTTCTTCAACTCCCAAATCCCCAACTAAAGCCATCTCGAGAGGCACGCCAAAATGTCTGCAGAATCTCGCTAAAGCACTTATCGATTCAGCACCCGGAAACGAACCGGTAAGCCACGCACCAAAAACCGAGGATGCGCATCCAGCGATCTTTGCCGCCTCACGAATTGTAAGATTGTTCTTTGCAAGTGTTGACCTAAGCTGAAGCGCCAACGGCGATTGACTTGGGTTTTTCCTACGGGCTCTAGGCATTTAATTTAGATTGTCAGATTGGAATTGAAATATTTCGACAACATCCAGCAGAACGGACAAGACACCTGTAACGGACAGTTACCGATGACCTCGCCCTCGATCCATCTGTCTGTCATTAGAGTCAGAGATATCCAGCCAGACCTACTTCGAGATGGATTGACGGCGCCGAACACCTCTCTGACGAGATTCTTAGAGTCGGGAGCAGACCTCTAGAGAATCCCTTGCCAAAAAGGCGCCTAAGCACATTCGCTCAAAAGCTCACTACGAGCGCGGGCGTGGCCTTGAATAAACCAGGTATGGGTCTGCTAAGGACCTTTAAATCTAAATTGGGACGTTAAAACCAATTACAATATCCCGCACATCGGCTTACCGGGCGAAGCTAGAACACCTAAAAAAATGCTTCTCTAACGCGCTAAAAAACCAAGTGACTTCAACTGACGAAAAAAACCAGTAAAGAAACCCTAAACTCGGTAGCACCATTTGTGACACATCTTTTTTTGTTTAGTTCCAATGGATAAAATCTTTAACCAGAGGTTATCCACTAAATGAATTTTCCAATTATTGAAAAAATCATCGAGACTTTATCGTTGAACGCCAAAACAAACATCGCAGGACAGATAAGTATTCTGCATTTGAGCTTCGGCATCATTTTCGTCCTCATTGTCGGATTAGTTTCTTATTACGCTGGGCGATCCATTCAACACAAAGCATCACCAAACACAGATATTGCCGTCGATGTCGAAAAGATTAGCGCAAAGGTCGCCAGAATTCAGGCCTCCTCTCCGTCTACAGAGGACGTGATTTCACTTCAAAGTGTAGTTAACAAATTGGCCACACAAAAAGTCTCTGAAGCAGCGACCGCTACTCGGACACCACTTCTGAAGACTTTACAGAACCTTGAATCAACATTTTCTAGAGTTCGAGAAGACGAAAATGAAGACGGCAACTCCAATGGCGAGGCTTGGTTTGAGTTAGTAGAGGAAATAATCACAATAGATTTTGATAAAATGTTGTCTGAACTGGACTCGTCCCTTGCGGCAGCAGCCAAGCTCCCTGCGACTCACTTCAACAATACAATAAAGCTTTGCCAGGAACATGGACTCCCTGAAGCTGCCGTACGCCAGCATCTGATTTCTCCGGCAAAGGGACACTTGGAAGCTCAGACGCTTCAAAGCAGGCTACGCAGTGACGCCTCGTCACTAACCTCCAAACTTCACAAACTTGAAGCACGTCGTCAGGCAATTGAGCGCATCTGGCCTGAATTAAAGGAAGAACTTGATTCTAGTTTTAGCCTCGCAGATTTTGCAAAAGGCGCAGGAGCAGGAGTCCTTGCTATAGTTAACCCATTTATCGGAATTCCAGCACTCCTTGGGTTGTTTGGATCAAGTCACGTTAGCGATAAGCGCCGACAGGCAAAGATTGAGCGTTTCTTTGAGACCGTTCAGAGTCAAGTAAAAGACTTAGAAAAAGCGGAATCCCTCTCCGAAAAAAGCGCAGCAACAACTGAAGAAACAATGCTCGCAGCCTGGGAGACCTACAGCCTCCAACTCGAAAGGATCTTCAAGAGTAACGTAGCCAACAAATTGAATTTCAAAGGCATAACTTCAACTCTTTCAAGCCAAAAAACTACTTCCAGTTCGAAAAAATCTATAAAGGAGGCTTCGTAAATGCAGCATATCTACTTAAATTTTTCGAACATGTCGTTCAATGAAGACACATCAGAGGCTGGTCATGCACTCGTTGCGCAAGCAGTAGCTCAGTTAATGGATAACTTTCACGGTTTGGTTCAGTTCCACATTACACCTCCGGAGGATCTCCTCTACAAGACCCTAGACGTACACACATTGACCGCGCCTTCCGGCGTACTCGGAATGGCAGAAATGTCGTCAATTCCGAGCCTTGATGGTGCTGCCGCAGTCCACTTAGATGAGATTTTTAAGACGGCGCTGGAAAATGCTTGGCCAATTGAGGGCGCCATGCATCTCGTCTCAACAACAATGGCGCACGAAGTGGGGCACATGCTAGGCCTCGAACATGTCGACGACCCGTCGAACATCATGAATCCGTTTCCTGATTTCGAAAATATTGATTCGCCACCCGAGTTTAACGATGGCCAGCTGGGTGAGATCGAGGCCTATATCGACGAGGCGCATTCCAACGAAGCGCAGGGTTACAACTCTGATACCGACGACAGTGGCGATCAGGCCGCTTAGCAACAATTATACTTGTAAACTAAGTCAGACCCGCACGAAGTGAAGAGTACACGAATCTAAGGCCGTTTCTTCGCCTTAGATTCGTCAAATATCTTTTTGATTTTTGCGTTCATCTGCGTTTGCGGAGAAAACAGATCAAAATACTGCACGATTCGATGCCGCAGAGTCGCATAGTCCTTGATCTTTAGGTGTGCGAGATCCCGACACGCCTTTGTGAGGACAAAAGAGTTCTCAATCAAAGCCTTCTCAACTAGCGCCGCCACCACTGCCGCATCGTTCTGAGTTAAGTTCTGGCGAAGATGGCTAGACGGCCTGTTGGCGAGTGCCGACTGAATGTCGCTTGTTTTAACCGTTGAGGCAACACCGACACGATCGATGCTCCAAAAAAGGTCTGCCGCCACCGTTTCGAATTCGCGATAATTTCCAGGCCAATCACGACTTACCAATAGATCGATAGCCTCGTTCTCAAAAGCGAGAAACGGATTCCAGGACTCAACATGACTGGTTCCAACCAAAAGAACCGGCGCGAACTTCCAACGCATAATACTCAGAAGCTCCCGAACGTATTGACGCGGAGTCTTCGATGACGAACGCCGGGCGGCCAGGTCCGATAGAAGCGTGTTCAAATCTGGAAAGCAAACAACGCTTCGCATTCGAAAGTACAAGTCCTCCCTGAATTCTCCGGAAGCTAACAACTCGGATATCGGTTTATTGACCGCGATCACTAGTTTCACATCGAAAAACTGCTCGGATCCCTCTTCTCCCATTCTGGCCACACGAACTCTGTTGGAAGTAGCATCGATAATATCGAGAAGCTGAACCTGCACGTGGTGAGGCGCCGACTGAAATTCATCCAAAAGAAGTACGCCATCACGCGCAAACTCAAACCAGCCGGGAGATGCGTCATTTGCCATCGAGTGATAGCCTTTCTGATAACCTCGAAGCCTGGTCTCGACAAAAGACTCCTGAACTGCACTCACGTTCACTTTGAAGAATTTCTTATCGCGACTCTTCGCGTAAATGGCCGCCGCATGTGATTTTCCCGATCCAGTCCGGCCTTCAAACAAGACAGGCCCCGGGCGATCCATGAGTGTCACATTTTCTTCTAGAACTCTCGAGACTCCCGCAACAAGCCTAGCTATCAGAGTCCCCTTTAGATCAATTCCCTCACATTTCTTGGTCTCGAAAAACGCAAGACAGAAGTTTTGAGGATTGGGGTCAACTCGTAGGTAATCACATATGTCGTCGCCAAGCTGGGATATGAAGCCATGCAAAGTCTCTTTATTTTTATAGGACTTCTCCGCAACGAACTGGGGGAACGCAAAAACGTTCGGTGTGCTCACGATAGCTTTTGCGAGAGCCTGGAGATTTTCCGTAATCCCTGCAGGCAGCTCTGATCGCAAGACTGCAAGGTCTCTTTCGCTCAATGAAAGTAAACTCGTAGGATCCGCGTTCTGAATTCTCCTGATCAAAGCTTGCGTGTCTTTGATCGTAGCTGAGTAAGAAGGGGCAGCAAATAACGAAGAAACCTCCTTTACCCACTCACGTCGCTTGCGCTCACTGATGACCCACTTAAGACTCTCGAGCGCACCCGCCCTCGGCGCCCGCAAACTCCCCTGGAACAATGCCCATTGCGCCCCCGATGTATCGACCCTGACCGGATCGCCATGCTCGTTCGTGCTTGGTGTTGCCTCAACTCCAAAATCCAGGACGACCAATCGGTGCCTCTTCATCTCCGAACTCCTGATTGTCGATAAATCATATCAAATGTTTGAAGTATCGACAATTTTGATCACAATTAAAATGATTGTTTCATTTAATATCAGCTACTTAACGATGGCATCATTAATGCTAAAACCTTAAAGTAAGCAAATAGGCCGCTCGTAGTTTTCTTGCGGTATCTGGATTTGCGGAATTAAGAAACCAAGGAGTACCTGATGATCGAAATTAAAAATGAACGCGACATTGTAAAATTTATCGCGTTTCTTAGTGGTCGGGCGCGCGCGGATTTTCGCGTCGCGAGCGAGCTCGGAGCCATTCTGCTCGAGAGGGTTCGTGAGTTTGCAGAGCAAAATCAGCTGAACATCGAGGTAATCACCCCGAGCGGCGAAGTCATACTAGCCTATACTGCAGGAGGTGCGGTGATCGGCGGTGCAGCGGGATATTTAGTCGGTGGGCTTCCAGGCGCACTTGTCGGCACAGTTACCGGCGCAGCACTCGGATATTCAGTCGCTCATCTCCGATTCACTTGGGAGGAATCCGGAGACGCCTTAGTTATCAAGAGTCATAGCTAACTGACCCAAGCTTGGCCGGGCCCTCTGATTCTGGGCTCGGCCAATCCTCCTTTCGTTCACAAATTTCAACGGATTCTATATGAAGAAAAGAAAACCCTTAAAACTTTTGGAAATTATCGATCGCAGCCTCTTGATGTTCCCCGAAGAGGTCCGCCCCCTTGCTAAGTACTTGGACATCACGAGCGAGGTGCGAATCCCAAGTGAGCCCGGAGCAAAAAACACAAAGAACACCGCCCTTAAGATTTCCAACTATCTCAGGGAGATGGGAAGCAACGACATTGCCACATTATTCCGCGGAGGTGACGGCGTTGAATACAAAGAAGTAGTACAAGATGCGGCCGAAAAAGTCGGAGCAAATCCAACAGAAGGCGCGCCCGCATACATTAACGAAAAGAAACTTCTTATAAAAATGTTCGCCGATGCCCTGGACACGATGTCCGAAGAAGAAAGACGGACGCTTTTCCAAAACTTAAACCTGTCGGAGGGAGAAATCCCTATTGGCGCCGCAGGCGTCCTTGTGTCCCAAATACTTATCCGTCAATTTGGTGGTTTCGCCGTTTACCAAATGGCCGTGATAGTGGCCAATATCGTTTCTCGAGCGCTCTTAAGACAGGGTTTGTCCGTCGCTGCTAATGCAGCGGTCACGCGCGCTGTAGGCACTTTTCTTGGTCCTGTCGGATGGTTTGTTAGCGGCGCATGGCTTTTGGTTGACCTCGCCGGACCAGCATATCGAAAAACGATACCCGCCGTTTTGCATGTCGCTTACCTGCGTATGCTTCTTGAAGAACGAGTCACAATTGGAATTGTTGGCGACGGCTCTGCGGGTAAGGACTCTTTGCTAAACGCAGTTTTCGGAATCAACTCGGGAAATATCGACCCAGTGGCCGGATCCACCAGTGAGGCTCAAATATATGAGCTCGAGAAGAATTCTGGTGTGCAACTTATTAATTATCCTGGGTTCAATGATTATCGAAAATCCGTTTCGGTTTCGACAGAGGATCTACTTCACCACACTGACATCTTCCTTCTTGTGGTCGACGTTTCCCGCGGAGCCTCAAACACAGACATCGATATATTCAAAAAAGTGAGCAGGTTTGAGAGACCAGTTCTAGTCTGCGCTAATAAAGTGGACCTGCCGCGCCCAAGCGATAAAGAAAAACTTCTAAGCGCCCTTCAATCACGCATGAAAGCCAAGGACTTCATTGAAACATCTTTTGATCCTGACTCTAGAATATCCGGTGCTCGAAAAGTAGGAGTATCAGACGTCAGAACTTGGATAATCGAAAATCTCGAAATTTTGGGAAAGAACTCTGAAAGAATCAAAGTCCTTAAGTAAATATTCATCTCCAGTATTTTATCTATACTCTAAATCGTCGCTCCAGCGCTTACGATCGGCGAAAATTCACAGGAAAAATAGCTATGCCCACCCCCTGCCCCTACCGATCCCGTATTATAAGAACTAAGTACGGCCGCAAGCTCCTCACGCAGATCGAGAAGCGCCTAGGTCAGAGGCTGCGATTCGTTAGAGGCATCGAGAGCGAGTACGACCCGAATGAGGCGATAATCCGAATCGGTCCGCAGTCGAGGTTTCGCAAACGAGGCTTCGACTATCATTGGACGCACCACCTGCTTTTTCACGAGCTCGGACACGCATTGATCGACGCTTTTCGAGACCAATTCGATCGCGCTGCCGAGCGACGATTTTTCGGTGGGTCGACATCAGCGCGCTACGAGGACAATATTTTAATGCGTCTAGCGAGGCGCGGCTTGAGGAACCTTAGCAAACCTTCCGTTACTCTGTACGGTAGGACTCACGCAGAAGAGTCTTGGGCGGAGGCATTTTCGTTTGTGATGGCCAATGTCGACGATCGCAAAGAATCCGAGGAAGTCATCAGCCAACTCGCCTACGTAGACTGGGTGATCGAGAACGTAGTCAAGGAACGCAAGAACTGGGGGCGATTCAAGATGCCCACCACGCCTGTCGAGTGCGAATGTGGTGAGGTCTTCGAGCTGGAGTGCAGAAAAGGCAGAGACACACGCGGATGGGAAGTGGACTGCCCTGCGTGCGACGACACTCTAGTTCTCGAGAGCTAATTCCCTCACCCTGGCCCTAAGTAGCCCGTCTTTGACTGGGCCACAGACAGAATCTGCCAGTTCTCAGAGAGTTTCAGGAGCGTCACTCGCTCTCCCTCACCGACCAGACGCGGTGATCGGGAAGCGAAATCGCTGAGAGCTTCCCTCCAAATCCGCAGCCCGAGTCAACGCCCAGGTAATGATCGGGATAAATGACCACTTCGGGGTGGTGAACGTGACCGCAAACGCCGATTCGTCCTGGTTCGTGTAAGAGGTCTTCTGAAGAAAAACCTTGATAAGAGTTCAGAAAGTCGTAGCCACGCTCGACTGCGTCGCGAAAGCTTTCAATCGGCTCGAAATCCCGTAAGTTTTTTGCAGCCCAGCTCTGGGCAGGCGGGAACCGATAAACGGGAGCATGGGAGAAGAAGTAGCGCTCCCACTCAAAGTGCTGAGGAAGCGACCGCAGCCAGTGGACCGCCTCGCGCGGCAGTGTTCTTACGCTCTGCCAAAAATCGTGGTTTCCGAGTAGGCAAATGGTCGATGGTCGCTCCCACTGAAGGGCGCGAAGCCTCTCGATGACTCCCAAGGAATCCGGCCCTCGGTCCACATAATCGCCGAGAAAAAGAAGGAGGTCATCCTTCGATAAATTCGCCTCCTTTTCCAAGACCGAAAGAAGACGGTTCAAAGCCGACACATGCCCGTGAATGTCACCGATCGCAAAACAGCGGTTCGCCAAGATTCCTCCGAGTGCCATCTGTTTCAGCGTGAAGAAAGCACTGTGCTGAAGTGATCACGCAATCCTGTTTCGAAAACGAACGCAAGACTTTGGCTGAAATTATCACCGCTCCAGGCCAACTCAGGTCAACGGACTGAATCTTTTTATTTGGCGCATTCCTTCTGAATTTTTACTTTTTAGAGAGGTAAAAATGCTAAAAGGGAAGTGCATGTGGACGAAAGAGGACGAGCAAAAGTCATCTGAAGCGATGTTGAGGGACCTTATGGAAGCCCCAGAAGAGTTCATCAAGATTCTCGGGCGGCCGCGGTACGATCGCTCCGTTGCCGAACTTCTAGGTCGGCTTGCAAACGATTCGTCTCCGGAATCCCCAGACGAAGCGAAAGCACCACCGCCCTGGGATTTAATCGAACTCGACTTCATTGTTTCGCAGAAGACCCAAGCAGCGGTTCGCGAATGGGCCAAAGATACGCTGGAAATCCTGGTAAAAAACCCGGCGTTATTTTCGAATGACCAGGAACAGACTTCGAGAATCAAAGCTGAATTGGAGCGAATCGTAGCTCAGAGCCCTAAGAAACAGGGGACCTGAGCAGCCCCAGCACTTCGGTATGCTATCTAGGTGAGCGCGCTGACCGTCATTCAACACCCGCTTTTTGATCACTTCGAATTTCTGCGGGAAAGTCATATCTTGGTACGACTCGATTCGCGGATCGCAGCGGCGACCATTCCAGATCTGGCGCAGTTTCGTTTGAATCACATAGGCACGAGTGCCCTTCAGCCCACCTTGGGCGATCTGCTGGACCTATGGCGGGGTGAACAATGGATGGGACCATGTCCCAAGTGCAACGCCCGGTTTTACGTGGTCAGTGTCCTAGGCAGCCCCTTTTCCAATGCGGCGAGCCTCAAGGGCTACTGCCAGGGCTGCCGTCAAGGAATGCGGCTTGACCAGGTTCACCCAAAAATCGGGTTCCCCAAAGTCATGCAGTTCTACAAGGACATGAGGCAGGCTAAAACCCACTCGCCAAAGCCTCCTGAATTTGAGCCTGGAAAAAAGCCTCGCTTTGATTGGGCTGAAGGATCGAAAGGAACTTTCACACCTCCACGCCTGATTCGATCAGGTGTCCTGGGTGTGCCGTTTTCGGTGGCTCTGGATTTACTCAAAAAAGGCGAAAGTGAGGTTTTGATCCGCGATGCCTCGAGGGCACCCATTGCTCGCGTAAGGTGGGAAACGCACAGCTTTTCACTTTGGAGCGCAGACAACGAACTTCTCTTTCAGACTGGGAGCGAAGACTACACCGGGGAATCCGCCTGCAAAACCTACCGCTGGGACGGTGCCACGCTTTGGGAGGCAAGGACCGAAACACCTTGGATTGGCAGGGATGGGCTCGATCCGCAGCAACTCAGGGACTACAGGGACACCCCTCCCAGGCCGCTTCCCGAGTTTTCGGATACCGCGATCTGGTGGGACTCCGACCCTACCCAGAGAATCGAGGCAGACGCTGAAGTTCCGCTCGTGGCGCTTTTACTGCTGAGCGAAAAGCGGCTCGGAAAAAGCCGCAAGTGATGGGCTTTGGAAGCGCCAAAGATCGAGATAACTGAAGGCGAAAAGCGAACCACCGAGCAGGCGCAGTCTAAACCCCTCAATCACCCCTCAGAGTTCCCGATCGGTAGCTTCACCAGTTGATGCCAATCGCTTGGGTTCAAGGATTGGTCATCTTTCACCCAGTTCAACCTCCTGGCACAGCT
>JACCDO012136273.1_pt1 | contig 12233 bp, 16 predicted proteins | sample 7446101 | NCBI WGS metagenome assembly JACCDO01 (sample SAMN15323440, study PRJNA562643) | freshwater metagenome | isolation source: river surface water | place: USA:Blue River Watershed | collected 2017-08-16 | reverse complement strand
GTGGGTACCTTGCCGGTAAGAAATGTCCCTGTTTTCTAACGACCAAACAAATAATATTGATAATAAAATTTCTCGTCTCTTTACAGTTTGAAAGTATTCATCATCAATACCGTTGATAAACAGTCGATCAAGATCCCCTATGTGAGTGCGTACGTAAGTGAGTAACTACATGAGTAAGTCAGTAAGGCGCTACCTTTAATAAAATTTGATAGCTCAATATCTTTGTAGTATGATGACCAGTCTGAGGTTGATGATGCACCACTTGCCAATAGCGGATCGATAGCGGAAACCTTACAACGAGTCAGTGAGTGGGTGAATGAGTGAGTGGGTAAGTGATCGACTACCTTGTCAAAGCTAGGCAGTATATTCTTTTTCAATTCATTGTAATCAACGACTTGCTTTTGTAATACATCCTTCCACTGTGTTACATCATCTGGAATAATCTTCAAAAACAGTCTGGCGAATAAGAGAGTAAGTGAGTACACAAATAAGTATATAGAAGTATAGTCAAGTTACCTCCATGCTAATGCGCGAGAGTTACTACTGCATAATGCACCTTGCCATGCTCGCGTTTGGATACTCTTTAATTGTGCTGAGTTAAGTAAGTAAGTACAAGCTGGTGACTAAGCTAGCTTATATGCGGATACCTGCAGAAATCTCATTTACTCCGAATAAATCGTGGATTTCTTGAGTTAAATCATCATCCTCCATTCCTTAGGCGAAGCCGTCGTCTCTCTCTTCAATTTTTTTGACGATCAAAAAATTTTCTTCCGGGGCCCGGTACCGGTGTCGATGCCTGATTTGTTTGCCATTCCAGCTCTTAGCAGTCACGTATAAACAGTCAGACAGTTGGTGGATCAAAGTGTTTTTCATTGTTAAAGTTCTAAAATGAAGAAAGAATTAAATAGTTGAAAGAAGACGAGTCAAGTCAGACACAACTGGCGAACGAGTTCGAAAAAACTTAAGATTCCTTTCAGTTAGTGCAGTGATATCTCCAACATTGGTATCATCATTATTGGAAAGACCATCACCAACCACACTACCATCATCAGAATAAATACTTGAATCCGAACTATATCTACTACTATCTTCATGATATTGTCTCTTTCGGCAACCATTACAAATCAAGTAACCGGACAAGCGCTAACAGATCTTATTATAACGAAAGAGACAATACAATGAAGATAGTAGTTTGGACTGAACTAACTTTTTATTCTAATGATGATACCGTTAACCAACGTTAGAAATATCATTGCAGTTGCGGAAAAAAAACTAAAATATTCTCGAACTCGTTCGTCAGTTGTGTCTGGCATTGCTGATGACCTCATTGAACCAATGTATGCAAACGGTGGCGGAGACTTGTGTGAGGAATGGAATATAATATTCGGTTATATGAGACACATGCAAGAACCCATCGTTTTAAAACCAATAACTTGTGAAAGTGATAAACCAATTTGCACCATGCAGACAAATTACGTTTGAAATAGGAGAGACAATGCATGTCGATATCACGTTCTTAAAGAAGTCAATAATATTGATAGTAGAAGCAATAACCTATTACATCAAACCGAATGGAATAACGACGAAAACAGACATAATTATGTGATCAAATATATGGCATGATAGCATACGTTTTGATGTATTGGATACGGACGATATAAAAACCTCTTAATTTCTCTGGAAATAATTTGCTGCATTGATTTTATTCGACAGCATCATCATCATAACTATTTCGTCTTTTTATAGCATCAATTTAATTGACAAAGAATATTAAGGCCATTTACCGCCACCACTACCTAATGAGTGAGTAGCTGCGTTAAGCCCGAAGTTATATTAGTTATATCATTATTACTTACCAGAACTGACTGTACTATTTCCTGTTTTATTGTTATATTTATCTTCAATCGCTTTTACTCTCTCTTGAAACTCCTCCCAAGATGATTGCTTCCTATCAATTTCTGCAAATGGATCGTCATTATACCTACTTCCACATACATCTTGACCAATAAAGCTTACCCCAAACTCTGAATCTGCTGCATTTATCAAACTACCTTTCCTCACATGGTTTACTATTATAAAGGAATACAACTGTGTAATAAACATCAAAATCAATAAAGATCGTAGCATAGCGTTGCTTATATCTCTTCGCAAGGTATTGTTGTTACTTTCTGTGTCGGCTTTTGTTTTTCTATATGCAGTGCATATATTATGCACGTCCGACGACGGTCCAAGTTAGAAATTTTCGTAGGGATTACGAGGTTGTTCAATTTTACTTATACATATAAGATGCAATCAACTTGGTTGCTATTTAGCACGGTTTTGTCTCTAATAAGTATACAATTTCTATTTATTTTCTCTTTCTTTTCTTCATTATTCTAATACCGGAGCCGGTACAGCTGTTTTATTTTTTTCGGCGAGAAAAAATTTGTTCAGTAACCTATAAGGCAGCTAGAACATGGTTCATTTGACGCGGAAGCTGGTAGTTGGTGCTTCCAACGTAACTCCTGGGGGTGTTCGTACTGGTGGTTTGAGTTCACTGCCTCCTATTGATGATTTCAGGGTTTTACCTATGGGTGAGTATCTTTCTCATTTACTTATTCACTCTTGTTTATTAACTTATTTCCTTTCATTAGACAATGCACATGGATTTGGCTCAGCTATTAAAGACTTTAATGCCTCGTTATATAAGACTCATACCCATGCTTTGACTACTCACAGCATGGCATCAACGATAACAACAAAAAAACGTGAAGGTATTTACTTCTCTTACTTACTCCTTATTTATTTACTTATTTATACATTCATTCAGGTGATGATTTATTGTCTACATGGGGGAAATCCAGAGCATATCAACGAGACTTTAGTACAGTGGCAAGTGAGTCTTATATCGATCCCGTATTACGTGATAATATAGTAGATCACCAGTTACAACATACTTTTGAATTAAACAAAGAAGTTATTAGAGCACAAAATGAGTCCAAAATCGCTGAAAAAGTTGAAAAAATTGCATTAGGTATCACTGCTTCGGTTCATTTACTCACTTACACACTCACTCACTTACTTACTCCTAGCTAATTATGGTAACGTCTCAAATATGTTGCGAGCATTCAATAAGAAAAGCCGGGACAAGATAACCTTCGATGAGTTCACAAACAACATAAAACATAACAAATTAGATGAAAATTTCAATGAACATGATCAAAAGGTACTCAACCATATATGCACTCACTCACTCACTCACTCACTCACTCACTCACTCTACTAGGAACTATTTAAATTAGTTGAGAAACACCAGGATGCATCCGGTGCGATTCCTATTAAGGACATCATTGGTTGTGTGGACCAACGTGTGGCTATCTCCGATACTCACTACAAGAAAGATATGTTTGCTATCCGAGATTTCTTGGCAGTTCAGTTGAAGAAACATCGAGATAAGAAGCTTATCGAGCAAGAAGATATTATGAATACATTCGGTACTCACTCACTCACTTACTTACTTACTTACTCGCTTACTCACTTACTTGTTCACAGGTACAAGTCCAATAAAGGCAACGCATAATGTGGACGAGGACAAAGCGTTGAAGAAAGCCATCGGTCAGAAGACGTTCGACCTGGATATTGGAGCTGAAGAGTTGAATCAAATCATCGACGAGTCCTTCACTAACAGTGATAGCGCAAGGAATAATAATAAATTTGCGAGATTTTTAAGAATGGTAACTTACTTACTCACTCACTTACTCATCCACTCACTCACTCACTCACTTGCTTAGACGAATTTAAATCTCCAATCCGTCCCATTTTATGACGTGCGCACTGACCGTTTGCGGCTGTTGAAAGAGCGAAGTGCAGCGTTGAAGCAAGCGGCAGATAATGAGATAAATGTGTTGGCAGCGAAGAAGGACCGGTACGATACCGCCGTGATGAATACTAGTTCAACGGTCAGTAACAATGACTCCTACTTGACAAGAAGTATGACTAACCCTGACTTATTAACCAAAAAAACGGCTAGAAATCTTGCTGGTAGTGCCTCGGTAGGTGTGTTAGACACTTCACATGACGATGCATCAGTGTCGCAAGTCGGTCTTCAGCTTGGAAACACTTCCTTTTACAACGACGACAACATCAGCGCATTCAGTCCCGAGACTTCCTCTGTCAAATTCAATAGCTCAATTCAAGGTGAAACTCCCAAGTATTTTGGGAAACGGTTATTTGCACAAGATCAAACAGACTGGAATCGTATCGGCCACGGCGGATCCACGCAACAAAACGCGGGTATTGAACCCAAAGAACACTATAGATCAGTGTATAGAGACAGATATGATGACATGATCTATGAACCATCCAAGGTACTCACTCACTCACTCACTCACTCACTCACTTACTCGCTTACTTACTCACTCACTCACTTACTTACTTACTCACTTACTTACTCACTCTACCACAGGCACCAGCGCGTCCTACGTGTGTAAGTCAAAGTAGTATTGAATGGAATAACACAGTAAAGAAGCGTGAACAAAGGTATGCACGTACTAAAGCAAATTTAGAGATTACAGCAGCAAGACTTGAGTTAGAAGAAATCACGAAGAAGACATTGAAGATAAGACGGGAACAGAGACAGAATGATGCAGCTATTGCTTACCAGGTATAGATAGCCCATCCACTCACTCACTCACTCACTCACTCACTCACTCACTCACTCACTCGTTTCTTAGACCAATGCCTTTTTAAATGATGTAAAAAGTTTCAAAAAGCAACCGTTAGAAATTGTAAGTAAGAAACCGCATTTATCTAAATCAGATCAAATGTGGGGAGGCTCAATGAAATCAATCTTAAGACAGAAAATGGATGCATCAAGGTACTCACACACTCACTCACTCACTTACTTACTCACTCACTCACTCACTCACTCACTCATTCGCCACCTCTAGTAGCGATACCTACACCAGTACATACCGCAACAGCTACGACGCGTCGACACTTTATGACAGTCGAAATATTGAATTTCCTAATGAGTTAGCTGCTAAAATCTTTGCTGGCACGTCTCACGTCATATAAATTATTATATTATTTTGTATAAACAAATTAGCTCCTACTCACTCACTTACGCACTCACTTACTTACTTACTTACTCACTCACTCACTCTCTCACTCACTTACTTACTTACTTCGGACTACTAATCCCCTGAGGGCCGCCGAGAATTTCATAAGGTTGGAAAGAAAAAGAGACAAAGGAAGAGCCAGAAGAGCGATGAAGAATAAGCTATTTTCTAAGCTAAAGTATGAGACGGCTAAAAAAATTGTGATAAGTGGTCCGAGGTGCTGCTCTTTTTCACTCATCACTCATTTATACTCATTTACTCACTTGCAGCGGGTTTTTGGGATCAAAAGTAGTTGATTTGTTGACAGAATACAACCACTATCGAATTTCCAACAGCTTAGAACCCAATGAAATCATTTTGTTATCTTCATCGCCTGGAAAAATGATGGACCGTCTAACTAGGCGATATCAAAATACAAATAAGTTACAACATGTTCGAGCATCACGAGTGGATTATTACACTCAACATTCGGTGCAAGAGTGGATTGATCACTTGGGATCTTTAGGTTGTTGCAGTAATCATCATACTAACTACTCACTTACTTACACATTTACTAATTAGGTTCAGCTGATTATGGAAATGGAAACAGTGTATTCATTAATTTGGCGGGTGTATCTGGTCCAGTGACTAATCGACCAGACGCAATGATGGATGTAAATTACCGAGCTACTATTGCAAGTGCAGAAGGTACTTATTGACTCACTCGCTCGCACATTCGATTATTAACTTACCATTACTCGTTACAGCATGCGAAAAGTTAAATTTCTCTCATTATATTCAAGGAAGTAGTCAAGCGGTAAACGCTGAACGTGCTGGTCAAGTACCATACTCAAGGTACTTACACTTCCTTCCTCACTTACTTGCGTACTCACTTACTCACTCATGCAAGAGGAAAATCAATGGCTGATTTCCATATATCAAATCTTAACATTTCGACTACCATCTTATGTCTCTCGTTGTTGTACTGCAAGCACAAGAGCGCCGTCGGGCAAGAGACGAGCAATGAGAAGTTGAATTTGATGGACCTCGCGCTACTCCCTTTAACTCCCATTTTAGGTAATGGAAAGGCGCCGATTCAGCCTATAGAAGTCAACGATGTAGCACTCCGAATAGTAGCTATTGCGGGTAAATAACTCACATACTTACTCATCTACTTACTCACTCACTTGTTACTAGTTTCTTCGCCAAGTATAAGGCTGAAGACGGATATTTCCTCCTCCTCGCGGCTTGATATCATGCAAAAACATAACAACAATTGCGTGATATACGACTGCGTTGGTCCAAACACCCTGTCATTCGAGGACTTATTGAGTACATTTGCAAGAAACAAAAACTACAAATTTCGTCCTGTTCATATTGGCTATCGTGGCATGGAGAAGGTGTTGAATGTCAAAGGAATAGGTGCCTCTCACTCACTCACTCACTCACTCACTCACTCACTCATGCACTCACTTACCTCACCTACTCACTCACTCGTTATACAGGTAATTTGAATCGACAGTTTGTTAGTTTACTGCGCTCGGAGCAAGAGACAGCGAGGCCCATCGTGGGTGATCCTTCTACATTCGAGAATATTCTTGGTCCCGAAGAGTGTTACCGTCTCACTAGGTTTGAAGATGCATTCCCAGCTCATTCAGCAGCACAACCGGCGACTAAGGAAGTGGCACTTACTCGCATGAACATACTAAAGAAGATAGTGAAGTATGTGATGAGCAACCCGAGGGTCATACTGCCAGGGCTGCAGGTGTCCGTTGAGATTCTGCAGAATTATTACTTTGGAAAATGCTCAGTTGGAAAACGATAATTGTGGGAGTGAGTGAGTGAGTGAGTGAGTGAGTGAGTGAGTATGTCCATGCTGTATCAGTGAGTGTAAGGCGTAGATCCGTTGCAAGAGAAATGAATACGTACAATTATTATGTAACAACTATCAAGTATCTATTTTAATATTTCATAAACAGCCCAACGACGGTTGTGCTCCTCTCCGCGTGGCTTGGCTTCGGAACAGAACTGATCCGCGCAACCACAGAACTTGTTCTCTAGATCGATACACGACCGCTCGCAACTATCAGGATTGCCTATGGGTGAGTGAGTAAGTAAGTAAGTAAGTGAGTAAGTAAGTAAGTGAGTAGGACTACCTGTTGGTTTTGTCTTCAATTCATTGAATGCAAATGCATGTCCATCACCTGCATTACGAGCAATTGCAAAGTATCTCTTTCTATTAGTCTTTGCATGATGCAACGCAAGTCTAAAGTTTGCACCAGTTGAATCACCATCATACTTCTTATCACTACTAAAAGAAGCTTCTGAAGTGTAACAACCAATAAACTTGGTATTCACCTCATCACTACCTTTCTTCTCTACCGTGCTGCTTGAGCTACTCTTACTCTTTTCTTTCAATGCTTTCTTGGTTGGTTCAACTATTGGGCGCTTCTTTACCTTGTATATTCTTACTATCCAATGCTCAGAAGTAAAAGCTTCTTCCATTGTTGAAAGATCAAAATTTTTCTTACCAATTTCTTTTCCTCTTGCTTTATCGAAGCCAGCAGGTTTGTTGTACTCGGTTTGCATCTGACCAAAACGGTAGTAACATAACTTGTAAGCAACACAGTTCAATAATGCTGGTGCACCACCAATACCAACGTCGAAGTTACCTGAATGAGTGAGTAAGTAAGTAAGTAAGTAAGTAAGAGTGAGTAAGAGGTAGGTGTTGTACCTTGTGGTGATAAGAAATCACGTTCATTAGGCATATCATTAGGATAAACACCTGAGCCAATGCGTACTGGCCATAAAAACTTGTTAATATCATCCGAAGAGTACCCAGTTAAGCCACCAAAGATAACTAGCACGTAGTCAACATCTAATGACTCCATGATTGGATATGCATTCTCTTCTGTACTAGCTAATGCTCTTCCAACCGTGGCAATATGGGTGTTATTCCATGTGTTGTTGTCAACTAAAACCGTGCGGTTTGCCATGGCAGACATTTGATATCCATAGTCCCACCAAGACAATATTTTTGATTCGGGGTGTGTATTTTGTCTTAACCAGAAATATGCCTCGCGATAGTCATCAAATAATACTCTGCGACCATCATAGGTACGACCAGCATCAATAACAATAGAAGGTGATGAGTAAGCTACAGATGCAACATAAGTAGCATGATAAGAGTACATGGCTAGTAATGAGGTAGCACCACCTAACACCAGCATTGCTAATGGTGCAGAGATAGGACTGCGCGCCTTGGCAGCAGCAGCAGCAACTGGTGCGTCTTTATTCTCCTCATTCTTGGTAACCGTTGAACGGAAATTCAAATAATTTAATTTAATAAATGCTGAAAAACGATTTAAAATTGCACTAAAACCAATGGCTGCAAGGATACAAGCTGCTGGAGCGAGGGTCAACATCAAGCGGACCATGATACCAGCGAACCAAAGGGCGAGAGTACCATATAAGATAACAAAAATCCCACCATCTGTTATATCCGAAAACAAGAAGAAGAGTCCCACAGGTGTTAGTGGTATAAGGATATGTAGATCAAAGAAAAATGATGTCCACGTTGTAGGTTGATGTTCACTAACGGATGCAATGATTGGAATATATTTCGACGCATAAGTTGGGTCCAATAATGTCAAGGAACGCCCTTGCCATCTAACTTTACCTAATAATTGCATAGAAATCAAACCAAAAGCAACAAATCCAACAAAACCTAACGCCAACGTCGTAAACACACTCTTTAATAACTTTTGATCAACAATTTTCATCAAATACGACACAAAAGCATATACTTGAATAGCAGCGAACACACCATGTGATGCAGCACATTCTGCTTGTTGAATCACGTTGAAGCCAACAAATGGCACAGTCATTGCCATAAGACTACCAAGTGTATAGAATATAGAGTATGCAATATACAAACGAGGTGAGTATCGTCCTCCAAGTATCATGACTACGACGTAGATTGGGATGATATTAATGATAAAGACGTAACCACCCCATGCAGCAACCATGTAATAATATGATAAGGCGCATGCACATGACCACAACATTGATCCTGTATGAACAGATTTTACCCATAAATAAAATGTAAATATTAATGCAAAGATTGCAACTCCTTCGTTATCATACGATCCACCAACGGAACGTGATATATATGATGGTACTACGGCAGTAAATGCAGCTGCTAATAAACCAGTTGCTGATCGTTTTGTTACTTCAGTAGTTAATAAATACGATGATATAGCGGCATTAGCTGAGAATATTGGTGCAATAAAGACACACATATTACGTATATTGATAGTTATATGTAGTGCATTCAATACCCAATAAAATATGGCAGCTGTTAACATTAAACCTGGATAGATGGTACCACCAATGGTTCTACCTAATGGATACCAACCACGATCATCAAACCAATTTAAAAATTCTAAAAAACCTTCATGTGCTAAATATTTAGTTGTGCGAAAGTTGAAATAAGGATCAAATTCATGAATAACTGATTCATAACGTACAACTGCAAATAAACGAATAGAAAATGCTAATAAACATATTAAACCAAGTAATCCATATTTTAATACTGTTGGTAATCCAGATAAATCCTCGTCGGGAATATCAATGGATCTTACTATTGCATCGTCATTATTCGTTATTTTATTCAATATATTAGCTTCTTTAACAAGTTCAAATGTACTATCTGATGATTTATTTTTTACATTACTACTACTACTACTTGTTGTAGCTGTTGGAGTTACAACTGCTTTCTTTCCTGCTTTCATTTATATCCAGGATTACTAACAAGTTGTTCACTCACTCACTGCCTGCTACACAATACTACTCTCTCACAAAACCCGAGGAGTAAATCACCTTTTTTTGCATATCTCCAAAGAATCACATTTAGAAAACCCTAAGATCGGTACTTAAATTAACTATATTTTTAAAGTAAGTGAATGATAAAGTAATACAGCGATATAGTTATATATTTACATATTGATCTTTTTATTGATTTCATATGAGTGAAATAGTTCATAAAAGTTTATAAGTATTTTAATGAGGTATCGGGAGAGAAATTTATTGACTTATTTTATTAAGTGATCATTGTAACTTTAGCGAGTTTATTGTAGCTTATTGTAAGACTTCTTTATAATTTTCCGGATGCGGTCCCACTGCTTCAGCAGTGCAGGAAGATACACCAACACATCCCACTAGAAGTGCCCTGTTGTGGTAAGATTCATCGCTCTATCAACGAATCAATTCTTCCCCTCGTTTATTCAATGACTTTTACTGACTCGCTTATTGATTCATTTACTGATTCACTGCCACACACTCATTTACTCACGAATAATATCATATAATATAGTTGTACTCTAAAATGGGTTGTGCTTCATCCAAACCATCCAATGGGGATGACTTTAAGAGTGTTACTCCAACTGCTAATCCAAATGCAGCAAAAGAGGATACTATTAAGATTGCATTAAAAAATAAACGTCAAAATCGTGCGAACGTATTTAATGCTGGAATGGTTCGTTTTATTATTTATTTTCATATTTAACCATCTTCACTTACTCATTCACTGTCTCTTGTTTATAGGAACTAGAGACTAGAGATTCGTTTAAATTAAAAAATATTCCTAAATCAAGTGCTCAAGAGGAAACAATAAGATCTGCATTAGCTGAAAATTTTGTTTTTACTGCATTAGAAGAGAGTGATTTGAAGCAATTAGTCAATGCATTCACATTGCGAACTGTGAAAGAAAAGGAAGACGTTATCACCCAAGGAGAAGATGGAGATTACTTTTATGTCATTGACAAAGGTAATGCACAAACTCACTCGCTTACTTATTCATTCACTTACTTACTCATTTGTTGTAGGATCATTTGCTGTTATTGTTGATGGCAAACAAGTGTCGACACTATCCGAGACCTCGACTAAGTCATTTGGTGAATTGGCATTGATGCATAACGCAAAACGCGCCGCGACTGTTCGTTCATTATGTACGTCACTCACTCACTCACTCACTTACTTACTTACTTACTTACTTACTTACTTACTTACTCGTAATTATTTAGGCACTTCTACTTTATTCGCATTGGACCGTGATACTTTCAGATACGTCATTGCAACGTCCCAAGATTCGAAGTCAAATGACGTGCGTAATGCGTTGACTAAAGTTCCTTTGTTGTCTTCATTAACTGAAAAACAATTACAAAAAATATGTGATTCCGTTGAAATTGTGCCATATAAAACCGGTGATGTCATCATCAAGAAGGGTGATACCGGCGACATTTTCTTCATGATAAAATCAGGTCGTGTTGCAGTTACAGAGGTAAATGCATCGAATGAAGTTACATATGGTCCTGGTGATCACTTTGGTGAGAGAGCATTGTTAACAGGTACGTCTTACTCACTCACTCTTACTTACTCACTCACTCACTCATCCGCTCTGTAGGTGATGTAAGAGCAGCTACTGTGAAAGCAATAACAGATGTGACCGTGATGGTCCTCGACCGCGACTCGTTCACTACATTACTCGGTCCATTGCGGGACTTGATCGACTACAACATGAATATTAAAGTATTAAAAAGCATGAAATTATTTGAGAAATTAACGGATAAAGAGAGAGATAAAGTTAGTAAATCCTTTTCCGTTGAACACTTCGCTGTCGGTACCAAGATTATCAACCAAAAAGATAAAGGTTCCAAGTTTTATATATTGAAAAGTGGGACTGTAAAAATTGTTAAAGATGGTAATCATGTGGCAGAACTCTCGGAAGGTGCGTACTTTGGGGAAATGGCTTTGTTATCTGATGAAGTTCGTGTTGCTACAGTTATTGCGGTGACAGAATGTGATTGTTTTACACTTGATAGAGATACTTTCAGTAAGATTATGGGTACTTACTCACTCACTTACTCACTCACTCACTTACTTACTCACTTACTCACTTACTTACTTACTTACTCACTCACTCACTCACTTATTCAGGTAACCTTGAGCACATAATGAAGCGTGAGACCAAGAAGCGTATGGAGGTGTTGAAAGGTGCGAGTACCGACGACTTGGAAGACGATCGACATGTTTTACTCAAATTTGATCAACTAAAAGAGTTGGCAGTGCTCGGATCAGGCACTTTTGGTAGGGTTT
>JACCDO010571952.1_pt1 | contig 12234 bp, 15 predicted proteins | sample 7446101 | NCBI WGS metagenome assembly JACCDO01 (sample SAMN15323440, study PRJNA562643) | freshwater metagenome | isolation source: river surface water | place: USA:Blue River Watershed | collected 2017-08-16 | reverse complement strand
CTCTTTAATATCACTACTGTAATATCTGTCACACTTTGTGCTTGTAATAAGAGCCATGTACCCATGTCCACGGAGCTGCTCAAAGTCGCGGAACTCTTCAGGGATGGTTGGAATCTTAGTCAGGTCAAACTCCTGCTCACCGTTGAGGTAAAAGTAGGGGCGACCATTCTTGAAGTAAAGCGTAACCTGAACGTATGCGTCAAAGCCCATTTTATTGGTGTGGTGTACGAGTGTAGAGTTCGTACGGTACTGTTCTTGGGCTCACAGAAACGGGTTCAATTTTTTCTAATGGAAAAAAGTGTTCTTACCGCAGACACCTTACGAATTAGTTTAGACGGTATAGAGAAACTTCTTAAAGGCAGCCTCATAGTCGGCGCGGGCGGTAATAGCAGTATTCTCGGTAGCACGATACTTGCCCAGAATTGCGAGATATGTACTCCAATCATTCTTATTCGCTTTGCGGTCAGCCATGCCAACCTGGACCTCGGAGCTAGAGACCTGAAAGTTTGCCCAAGCGGTCTCATAGACAATCCGTGCGGCATCGGCTTCAGCCTTTGCCACCGCCTTATTCTTGTCAGTGATGCGAGAAGAACGACGGTTGGGGAGTGCAGAATACATCCTCTTTGAGTGCTGCGAGTTTGATCTGCAGGAGTACTTTGGAGTCTGGCCGCCGCAGGGGTTCAATTTTTTGTATATAGAAAAATACAACGCAAAAATTGAACCCCATTTGTGGCACAGTTGATGGATACAGATACCTTTTGAAAACTACTATACTAAAATGAACTCTGTTGACTTTACTGTGGGAGGCTCGGTTAAGGAAACACTTGCTGAACTAAAGGAGCAGCTGAGTGAGGAGGTTTGGAATTCGCCGTGTGGCTATGATAAAATCTATCTTTGGCTTGCTGTTGGAGATGATGGTGATGGGGATTATGAGTTTGAAGAGGAGATTCCAATGTGGTTCAAGAAGTGTACCGTTGGACAAGCTCTTACAAAGATTGTAAAGTTCTATAGTCTATTTAGTGGTCGTCTTGGTGATCATATCTATTATGAAGGGATTCATACAGAGACTGTAAATGGCGAGACAATTCATAGGATTAGTTTCGGCAGTTAAATGACCATAATAAATAAAATAAAACATTTTTCATTTTATATATCAAACAAAATATATACTATATACGTGGAAAAAGCCTCAATGGGCTTCTCCTGTTGTACTTGGTTATGTGTATTCTTGTTACCCCTCTATTGTGCTTGATTATTACCACGAGTCGAGACCGCTGAAGCGATTCTTGAACTGAGGATTGGAAGGGGGAGGAGGCGGCGGCGCGCGCCAGCGGCTAGGACCCGTTGCTGCGCTACCACCGCCACCGCCACCAGCGGCGCCGCGGAAGTTGGTAGGAGGCGGCAGAGCGGCGGCGGGTCCAGAGGAGGGCATGAAGTTGCGGTTCTTGACCCACTCGTTACACCAGCCCGCCTCTCCAGGATGGAGGAACCAGCACGCATGCTTACTGATCACCTTCTTCGTGAGGGGATCCGTATAGCTGTGCGACCAGCACTCGCTAGAGATGTGGAGCGTAGTGGGGCGCGCGCCGCCCGTCTTACGGTCACCCTCGCAGGAGTAGAGGTACTTGCACGGCCGCATCTGCTTCGGCTTGGCGTTCTTGCAGTGCGCGGTGATCTCGTGGCTCCGCGCCTTGTTGGCGATGTGGAGGGACTCCATGCGGATAGGGGCGAGAGCTGCCTCCTTCGCCCACTTCTCCTCCTCCGCAGCCGCACGAGCGGCGCGGTCGGCCTCGCTCAGCTTGGCGAGCTCCTCGGCCTCCCAGTGGAGGACAAGGTCGCCCATGCCGAGACCGAAGAGCTCGCACTTGTCGAGGAGATAGAAGGAGTGGAGAAGGTTTCCGCAGCGTCCCTCGCAGATCATGTGCGAGTGAGGGAGGGTGAAGTCAGGAGCCGACTCAAGAAGGATCCACTCGCGGCGCGAGCAGGTCCAACGGTCGCCATCCCACGCCGACTGCGGAGAGCAGCAGGAGCAGGGATAGGGTCCGTCGGCATCCTCAAGGACGAAGAAGGAAGACTCAGTCATCATCGCAGAGATTGCAGAGGAAGACATTTTCACCTAATGGAACAGTTCACAACCTCGCAAGGAGGAATTACGGTTTTATACTGTTACCCACGCATCCACAACGGAGTGAAAAAAGTGGTTCAATTTTTTTGAATAGGTGCGTTTGAATATAGAATGTCATATTCAAATGTAAGTATTGAGCACAATGGAAAAAGCCTTACGGCAAGTTCCGTTCTTTTCTTTTGTTATGTGGTATGTGGTATGAATCTTGTACTTATGGGTTGAAGAGGTCACGCATCTTCCTGTAGTGGTAATAGGCGTGGACCAGATGGTGCTCGGTGCAGAGCATCCAGGGACCCTTATTCTCACGCAGCTTGGCGTGGTCGTAGGCCTCACGGATGCGATAGAGAAGGTTCTCCCAGCGGCGCGAGACTTCAAGGTGACGGCCCTCCTCACGCGCCTTGTCATTGAGCGCATGGTCCTTATCAGCGACCACGAAGTAGAGCGTCTCAAGCGTACCCGTATCCTCCTTCTTGAGGCGCGTAGAGAGCTCCGTCCACTCTTCATCCGTGTAGCGGCGCGTGTTGAGAATCGCGAGGAACTCCATGGTAGAGAGAGCCATTGTATCGTGTTCACTTAATCGCAAGAGCCACAACCCTGTTCAGGTATTACGTGGTTATCCTCTTGCGTGACTACAACTGAGCAACTTGATCGGTTCAATTTTTCCGAATAGAATGATCTCAATATGAAGTGTTTGCTATTGGAATAGAAAACACTACGTGGAAAAACCCGCCTTTTGGCGGCGTTCTTCTCTTTTCTTGGTTATGTGTTATGTTACCCCCTCTCTTTTCTTCTCTTATTAGTACCCACTCTGCCTTATATACAAGATCTTACCTGTGATTGGATCGCGCTCAACTCCAAGGACATCGCGTTCATAGCACGGCTGGAGTACACCCCTCTTAGTACACTTTGCGAGATATACACGCTTACCCTCTTCAGCGCTAGCTTCAATAATATCCATCTCCTTGGCGGCCACTGCCTTTGCGGCTATTTTTGCTTTGTTCTCAAGTGAGGCTATATAAGTCTTTGCCTTTCCTTGCGCTTTTGCCTTCTCCACTGCGGCGGCTGCGGCGGCTGCTTTTGCCTCAAGCTCGGCCTTTTCCTCCATAGCACGAGCTTTTCGCTTCTGAAACGATTTGGCTTCAAGTGAGAGAGCCTTGGGCTTTTTAGTAGTCGCCACATTCGGGGCTGCAGCCGTGCCACCTGCAGCATCACTGGGCAATTCAAAGTCGTCTTCTTCCCAGGACATCTTGTTCGCTTCTACACTAGAGCCACAACCGTTTTCAGGTATTACGTGGTTATCCTCTCGTGATGGTGCCATATAGTACACCTTCTACGGGTCTTCAATTTTTCGGGGGGCTATATGTTATATGCCCCTATTACAATATGCGAGTCATTCCATATACCGTGAAAAAAGCCCTTGAATGGCCTTTTTCTCTTTATTCGTTTTGGGGGGTTTTGGGGGTATTGTAGTTGCTTATACTTTTGTGGCATCGTGGATAATCTTGACGAGGCCCCCAAGGAATTTGACGAATTCCTTAGTCTCGCGGGCGTTGCGAGCCGTCTCTGCGCGGGCCAATCCAATTGACTTCCCACGCATGGGCGCGCTGGGAATAGGTGTAAGGAAGGGCAGCGGCTGGAGGGGAGGTGAGGGCGGCTGGAGCTGGGGCTGGAGGGGAGGCGAAGGTGGCTGGATGGGTGCACAGGGGCATGTACGCTTATTATGCCCCTCCTCGTTACAGAGAGAGCACTTGCGCTTCTCCTTCACGTAGACCACCTGCATGAGAGTGACAGACTGTGCGTTGATGCTCACGGCCATTCTATAGGACTAGGCGCAACCGCTAGGGTATTACGCGCTTTATACTAGTTCCACAACTATTAGAGATAGGCCAACCCCTATTCAATTTTTTCTATAAATTGAAGGGGTCAAAGGCCTATATGTATATAGGGGGCTTCAATTTTTCCTATAAATTGAAGGCCCTAAAGGGTCCCAATAAGAGCTATAGTTCAATTCTAAAAAAAAATTGAACAGGGTTTGTCCTCCCTTCTAGAACTCAGCCCTAACAGTATAAAGCCGTAATTCCTCCTTGCGAGGTCGTGTTCTGTTAGCTTAGCACTTCATCCCCCCAGCCCTTCAGCTCTTCAGCCTAGCCTTACCAGAAGCACAAGATGTCTTCCGTTGAGTCTATCCTTGCCGAGGCCCAGGAGCTCTCCCCCGTGGAGCGGTACGAGCTTGCTATGGCCCTCCTGGAGACGATCCGCGAGCCCCTCGGCGCCCCCAAGGCCAAGCGGTCCAAGGCCGCGTCGGCTGCCTCGGCCGAGCCTAAGGCCACGCGGGCTCCCACGTCCTGGAACACCGGCTGCGCCGCTGTCCGCACCGTCATCAAGACGGTTGAGGGCTACAAGCCTCCGCACGTCATGGCCTTCGCGTCCTTCCTCAAGAAGGCCAACGAGGCTGGATGGGCCCAGACGGAGGCCGAGGAGATGGTCGCCAAGTACGAGGCCTGGCTGGTGGACAACTCGGACGTCGGCAGCCGCTCTAGCGGTGGCTCCAAGGCTTCCAAGGCCCCCAAGGCCGAGCCGACGGAGGAGGAGAAGGCCGCCAAGCGGAAGCTCGCCGCCGAGAAGCGGAAGGCGACCATGGCGGCCAAGAAGGCTGCCGAGGCCGCTGAGGTCGCCGCCAATGTCGCCGCAGGCCTTTCCGCTGATGGGTACCCGCTCCATACCGCCGAGGAGCTTGAGGAGCTTGAGGAGGACAAGCGCAAGCCCGCCCCTAAGCCCGCCCCTAAGAAGGCCTCTAAGAAGGATGAGGCCAAGTACGAGGTGGACGGCGGCGCGGACTTCACCCATGACGGCGTGACCTACCTCCGCAAGAAGCTCGCCCTCTACGACATCAAGACGGAGGAGTTCGTCGGTCTCTGGGACCCCAAGGCCAAGACGATCGACATGGAGGCCGACGAGCCTGAGGAGGAGTAAGCCCTATACAACACCCTATACACCCATAACCCATACAAAGATGATGAACCCCCCATAACCAAGTACAATAGGAAGAACGCCGCCGAAAGGCGGCTTTTTCCACGTCGACCTATAGCCTATAGCCAATATGCCAATATACCAATATGCCAATATGCCTCGGAAAAATTGAACCAGGTTTCCCCGTGTGTAAGAGTACACGGACATAGTATAAAGCACGTAATACCTCTGCGTTGTGCCTATTCCGTATAAGATGCTTCCGCTTCTCATGCCGCCTACTCCTACGCAGCCGCATCTTCTCATGCCGCCGCTCATTAAGCGCAAGATCATCCGCCGCGTTGTGTCGCCACCGCCACCGCCGCTTCCTGAGGAGAAGTCCTACTTCTCTCCTGATGAGATCAAGGCGATGAATAACCATGTCCTCGCCAAGCACTTCATCCGCATCACTGGTTGTAGCACACTCTCTTGTACTCACTGTAAGGGTGCGAAGCCTATCGTGCCCTACTGGATGGAGTCAATTCGGACCCGCTGCGAGAAGAAGGGCCTCTCGGTGGATATCAAGCTCCCCAAGACGTGCGATCAGCAGCAGTCGCGCAACAAGTCCTGCAACCCCTTCAACAACCCCGCCTATTCTAAGCTCCGCTCTGGAAAGCTCACAGAGGAAGAGAAGGTGGATACTATCGCAGAGCGTGAGGAGAATCTACTCTCCATCGGCCTTACACCCAAGCCGTATCGCTATCGCATCTAGACAAGTACAACACACTATATATATAAAACCGAATACAATACGAAAAAGCCTAGTCTTTTTCATTGAAAAAATTGAAAGATTTTTCAGTGAAAATGAATGTGCAATCATAAGAGGATAACCACGTAATACCTGAAAACGGTTGTGGCTCTTATGAAAAGATGGATACTAACGTCATCATTATGAACACTGTGACGAACGAGTGGTTTGAGACCAATGACATGAATGCCGCAATGACGATCCTCAAAGACTTCCTCAAGCCTCTTACAGGTCTCTCATCAAAGCAAGCTCTCATCAATGAAGACGTGGGAGAAAGTCGGTGGAAGCGTACGGATAAGATCATCATAGTTCCTTCTCATCTCAAAGCCTTCGTCCGCTCTAACACTCATTACATAAACCTCTATATTGAGTAAGAAGATCCTAACAATACTCCTCAAAAAACAGAAAACAATATGGATCTTTTTCCATTAAGCAGCCTACGGCAAGATCATTTCTTCTGCTTCTTTCGCGTCGCATTTCGTACGCATTTTTCAATGATATCCACATCCTTGTATTCGTATGCTGAAAAGTGCGACTCAATGAACTTTACTTCCTCCGCAGTCAAATTGAGTCCTCGTTTAATATCCGCCATCGTTTCATACGGATTCGCCTCTTTACTCACGTCAGGGATTGCGTCAAACAAATAGGGCAAGTTATTGTTTCCAGTGAGCCGCAGACCCCATGCGATAAAGGAAAAGAAGGTGCCGCTGAGCAAGTGTACGAGATTCTTGCTTGGACGAAGAACAATTACAGGAGATTGGGAAGGTCCATATTCACCTTTCTTGTCATAATATACATAGGGAACGCCAAGACCGTTTATCAAGAGCTTGGGCTCTTTTGCCAAACTGTGCTCTTGCTTCGTGCGAAATACGCGCTTGCCTTTTTCAACAATAAGATGAAGAACCTTATGTTTTCCATTGCAGCCAAATGTATGTGCTTTTACAGACGACATTTCAGTATTGCGAAATGCCTCTACGCTGCCGAGCTTGTCCACTTTCTTGTACATCTTGTCGAAGATTGTGAGACCAAAGTTGGGAATATGTCTATCTAAATCCAATTGAAGATTGGTCGTTCGTATTCCATATTCATCATTCACGATTGACGAGCCCTTCTTGTCACGCTGATAGATAAATCCGTCAACTCGCCCTTGAATATGAAAGAGTTTCGCAGTCTCTTGTGCTCCGTATATCTTGATGAATACAAAGTGACCACCAGCCTCTTGAAATACCTCATTCATGGGTGTATCGGCTTCACGATACGACGGCGGGCATACGTAGGCAATGTAGCCATTGGGCTCAAGCATTTCCAGACCGACTTTTGTGAACACAATATGTGTTCTCTTGGTTCCTTCTAGGCCAATTCCACCAATATTGTAGGGTGGGTTTCCAACAACACATGTGTACTTGGAAGGCCACTTGGCTGCTGCAGCAGATGACTTGAACTGTAAGAAGTCGCCTTCGTGAAGATTAGGTGTTGCCTCGGGGCAGATCTTGTGAAAGAGTTTCTTACATACTTTAGCGTTTGTCTTATTGATTTCAACCATATAGAGCATATTTTCAATGATATGTTTGGCTCGTTTTGCCTTGTTGGGGATTTTTGTACGCAGCCCATTCATCAGCCAAAAGAAAATAACAAGAGGAAAGTTACCAATTCCTGATGCCGGGTCCAACCAAGTGTGAGAAGGATTCTCCCATATTGACTTTGGAAATTCTTTGCATAATGTTTCTATCATCGACACAGGGGTGAATACTTCGCCTAATTCAGATTTCTCCTTGTCTTTTGTTGCCATGTGATCTTCAATAAGAGAGTTTACATACTCTCCTATTTCATCGGAACCAAGTTCCATTCCTACTTAGTTCTATATAGTTTTGAACCAATGAACATTCAATGCGAGTTAGTCGCGGCGACGTGACTTGCGGGATGCTTTGCGGGATGCTTTGCGGGATGCTCTGCGAGCCGCTTTGCGAGTCTTTCTGTTCTTACGTTTTGACACGGACGGTTTACGAACGGGTCCTGCGGGTTTTATGATAATTAGAGGTAACGAAAGTGCTCCATGTGGGAGATATGTAGGCGTGGGGTCTGGTTGCGGCATTTCTACTAGAGTCTATACAAAGTGAAAAAGTGGCCTATCCCTTTTTCAGGTTTTGTTTTTTATTTTTCTTTCTTTACTTCATATGGCTCTGAATCATCTGCGCGACAATGTAGTTGGCCAACTCATCTGAGAAATATCCCGTCGGCTTCGGCTTGGACAGAATCTCATTCATGAGTTCCAGAGTCATCTTGCCCGCGAGATGCGCTTTCGTCATGACCCACGCATTATGAAAGCCATTGTCAATGGGCTCCTCCTTGATGGACTTGACGACCTTCTCTTGAGCGTCTGTAAAGGTCTTGGTGTATCCTGCGGCCCACGCATCCCAGCCCATGAGAGCGATAGACTGCATGGTGCGCATTGTACCAGCGAAGGATGCGCCACTGTGAAGATCGGCGTGCTTCATGTTCTTTGTGATTGCCGTGAGCTCAGGGGTGTTCCAGAACATGTACCCCTTATCCTCGGGCGGCGCTTGCGTCCGAAAGAAGTCCCACGCGTTAGACACTGTGACTGCGTTATAGGCATCCTCAAGGAGATCCCTGGAGGAGGCGGACGCGATAAAGTGGAAGTTACCAGGTGCTGCCATTCTTAGTTGTTGTATGTGTATAGCAGGAGTACTTTACATCCAGAAAAATTATCGGTTCAATTTTTTTATAGTACTCTGACAGATGGCAAATCGTAAAACAAAAAGACAGCGCTCACGGAATACCCGTCGTAGACAGCGAGGAGCTGGTTTGAAAATCCAGTACGGCCAAAAAACGGTCGCGGGGCAAGAATTTACAGTTGCCGAGACTGCTGAAAAGCCAGCCGCTGTAATTCCAGCGGGACATTACATTGTCATGTACGACCCAGACGCTGTAAAACCAGCCTACATTCACTGGATTTCTTCTAGCACGAAAGAGTATCTTCCTTATCAAGGACCCACTCCTCCTGCTGGAACTGGAATTCATAGATACATCTTTGTTCTGTGTAAAGGTGAACCACCTTCGGTCCCTGGAAAACGCAACTCCCAGAATACAGCGGCTGTAATTCAGAATCCAGTTGTGACTGATTTTTTTACTGTAAAGTCTAGCCCAGCCGCCGTCTGAAAAATTCAGTAAATAGCTGGAAATACAGCAGACTGCTTAATTTAAGAGGTCTGCTCTGCTGTCTAACGACTTACTGTATGACGGTCTTGTGTCATCAGTCCGCTTGCGGACTGATACTACATAACCTCATAAATTAAGGATTAGACGGTACAGTTTCCGCAAAAAATTGATACCTTGTTCAGCCGAACCAGGTATCAAGCATCATATACAATGTCTGACCAGTCTGAGCAGCAAGAGCAACCGCCGTCGCCGAACCGCTGGTATACGACCGTTTCAGTTGAAATCTACATCAATGAACGCATGCGATATATCAAATGGTTTTCAGACCTTCAGATGGCATATCTGTGGGTAAAGGATCATACACACACACTGAATGAGCCTTTCAATATGGAGAATAACTCTGTACACTTTGCTGATAGAATGGACCAGCGCTGGAGAGAGAGGCAGGATGGTTGTACGCTCGCTTCAAATGCCCGTTACAAGTACCGTGTCTATTATGAACCAGATGTACCCTTTCGCCACGAAGACCAGGATTCTAGACGTGTAGACGAGCAAGAGCAAGAGCCACAACGTATTCAAAACAATCCGCAGTTTCGTGTAACAGTACAGCTTCAGCGCCAGATTCTTCAGTATCAAAACAACCGTATTCAGTCACAACAGCCACAGCCACAGCAACCCTTTGTATTTCACCCTATGAATCACGAGGACACGAATATTCCTCCGCAAACGCCGACAAACACTTGAGAAAAATTGAACCCGTCGCGCCGCCACCAGTCAAGTACAGCCGCCCCACAACACTCTACACTCGGACAGAATGTACTATCGCGCAATCAAGGTCACGGACGGCGGCGCTCAGGTTACGTACAAGCACTTTACGAGCATTACGGAGGCGTACAAGTACTTTCTTCCATCTCTTGAGGACCAGCGGCAGGACTCGTGGCACATCAAGCTCCTCTGGTCGGTGGTGGAGGACTTCAAGTGCGAGACAGACATGAAGACGACGCAGAAGATTGGATGGAATGAGGTGCTGAATCCTGAGGAGACCACATTCTATAGCCTCTTTGTACAGAAGGTGGAGCACTTTGATATTCCTCTTCCGCGTGATATGTAATATAAAACTAAACTATACACTTAATTAATACAAAACCTTTTTTCTATATAGTTCGTTTACGCGTCATCTTTCTTAAACGCCGTGTACCACGACTCTTTCTTGTTAGACGTTTTGCACCACCATGTGTGCTTGTTAGAAGATTATATGCGTTTTTTATTTTCTTGAATTCTTCTGGATTACCACCCTTATCTGGATGATGTACTCTTGCGAGCCCTCTATATGCAGTTGTAATAGTTCTAATATTTGCCCCTGGTTCTATACCCAATGTAGCATATGCGCTCAAATGTAGATTTTCTGGCGGAGGCGGTGGCGCGGCGCTTGCTCGTTCTCTTTCTTCACGATATCTCCGTGCTTCTTCTTCTAATCTTCTTTGATAATCTTCTTCGTATTTTGCTCTTCTTGCCTCTGCGTTTGCTTCTGCTGCTGCTCTTGCTGCGGCTTCTCGTTCTGCTGCTGCGGCTCGTTCTGCTGCGGCACTTTCTGCTGCGGCTCTTTCTTTTGCCGCTTTTTTATTTACTTGTTTAATAGTATCTATTAAATGATCCACTGAAAGTACTGCTTCATCTAGAGTTGATCTAACTGGCGACTGCCATGAATCTCCCAGTACTCTTTTTTTTTCTTCTATTAGACTATTATATAGCTTATTTATTTTTTTATGTAAAACGGCGAGATATTTAACTATATCATCTTGAGTAGTGGCATGTAATAATGGATCAATATCTACCTTAAGTTCTAATGATTGGGAACGTATATACGCAAGAGTATCGCGTGTAGTACGTGCGAGTGGATTTGTATAATAATCATACATATTGTATAATAAGTTGTATAGTTTTATTAAATATCTTTCCTTTCTATATATCTCATTTTGCGCCATGGCTTTAAGGCTTGCTCTAGCGTTTGCTTGTTCCGCTTCGTAAGCAGCTCGTTCCACTCTATGTCTCTCTGTATTTGCCGTAACCCGCGTACGTACAATAGCTTCTACTTCTGTAATTTTTTCATTGGATTTAATCATAGTTTGTAAATAACCAGATGCATCTGCGACTGCAGTCGTTTTCTTAGCAGCTTCTGCAGCAGCTTGTATAGTTGATAATAATACACCTATGTTTGTCTTATTATATAACCCATAGTTATTATCCTCAATATATTTGGCATTACGAATCGCTTGTTGTAGTACCATATCAACATTCGCAGTTATTTTCTCAAGATCCTTTTTTTTAGCGTTTGCCTTTTCATCTGCTGCTTTTTTCTTATTCCCTTTGGTGAGAACTGGGGTGAACCCGTTATTATCCGCCATTTCTAATACGATACTAGAGTTTATAGTTTGTAAGGTTGGCTATAATACTATAAAATAATATCGGGATCTCGCATGCCTAGTCACCTAAACTTTTTTCTATATCCATATGTAGAACATGGCAGCTCTCTTCGCATCCGTGCTCGCTTTATTCAATGCTACGGCAGTCCCCTCATTTCACGAGTGGGCTGGTATGACGGGTCGTGAGTACAAGGACGCAGTCGAATATACGTATCGCAGAGATGTATATGAAGCGAATCTTCGCACGATTCTTCAACACAATACGGAAGGTCACTCTTGGAAAATGGGCATCAATAAGTTTGCGGACTTGACGGCGGATGAATTCAGAGCGCTTTATACGGGTGGCTATCGCAACTACAATCGCCATCACGAACATAAGAAAAATCACAAGAAGGCGGGTCGTCTTGGAAAGACGCGCCAAGTCTATAAGGATCTCCCCGCGGGCATTGATTGGCGCACGGAGGGCGCAGTCACTCCCGTTAAGAACCAGCAGCAATGTGGTTCTTGCTGGTCTTTTTCTACGACAGGTGCCATTGAAGGCGCATGGGCCATTTCCAACGGTACGCTCGTGAGCCTTTCGGAGCAGCAACTCATTGATTGCTCCACAGGGCAAGGTAACCAGGGGTGTAATGGTGGTATGATGGATGACGCATTCCAGTATGTCATTCAAAATGGCGGTCTCACAACGGAGGACCAGTACCCGTATACGGCGACGGGTCCGAATACCTGCGAGGCGGCTGGCAAATCGTTTGCGG
>JACCDO010571811.1_pt1 | contig 12234 bp, 12 predicted proteins | sample 7446101 | NCBI WGS metagenome assembly JACCDO01 (sample SAMN15323440, study PRJNA562643) | freshwater metagenome | isolation source: river surface water | place: USA:Blue River Watershed | collected 2017-08-16 | reverse complement strand
CATTAAAGTAATCTCGTATAAAATTTCAGAATCATTAGTAATCTTTGATGCCAATATCAAATAGCGTAAATTATCAAAGCAGATAAACAAAGCTATTTCATTGGAGTTGATACAACTCTAAACGTAGGTGACCCTGAAAGTCTGATCCTTAAAAATGTAAATAATAAGTTTGGATATTTTGTAAATGAGAAAAATCTATATTACTGGGGGTACAGGATTTTTCGGAAAATCACTGCTGCGACATTGGCAATCTGAACAAAACAAATCAGAAAAACCAGAATTGCTAACAATACTCAGTAGGTCTCCTCAAAAATTTATTGACGCGAATCCAAATCTTTCAGGGGGAAATGGTATCAGGTTACATTTAGGCGATATTTCAAAACCTAATACTTTACGAGTGGATGATGTGCATGACAGCGTTATACATGCAGCTACAGACTCTACAAATAATGAGGCTCTATCGCCCTTGGTGAGGTTTGATCAAATTATCAATGGCACTCGAAATTTGTTAGATTTTTCAGTTTCAAGTGGGGTAAGGCGTTTTTTACTCACAAGTTCTGGGGCTGTCTATGGGCAACTACCGATAACATCAACGTACGTTTCGGAAGATTACTGCGGTTCGCCCGACCCCTTGAACCCTGCAAATGCCTACGGTATCGGTAAGCGAAGTGCGGAGCATTTATGTGCGATGTATGCTGATAAGTATGGAATTGAAATTATAGTAGCGCGCTGTTTTTCATTTGTAGGTGAAGATTTGCCTTTGAATGCGCATTATGCAATTGGAAATTTTATAAAAGATGCCCTTTGGTCTAGTGAAATAGTAGTTAAAGGGGATGGTCGGTCAATAAGAACATATTTGGATCAGCGTGATTTGGCAGAATGGTTAAGCACACTTTTGGACAAAGGTTGCTCAGGTGAAGCTTACAATGTTGGGTCGGATCAAGAAATCTCTATTGCTGATTTAGCTCACTTAGTTAGGGATATAGTTAGCCCCAAAAAAAATGTAAGAATTTTAGGTGGTGCTGAAGAAAATATACTGAGAACTAGCTATGTGCCCAACATTAAAAAAATAAAAAATGAATTGGGTTTGAAACAAACGATATCGCTTGAGCAATCGATACAAAATACTGCTGAGCGAATTGCTAATTTGCATAATTGAATTCACATCCGAAGCACACAAATTAAAGAAATTATTACACTAGTAGTGATGAAGATTGGGTGAATGGTCTTCTTAGGCATTGAAGCATAAAGACTCCAAATTAAAATAACTGAGATTACCATTCAATAAGTAGGTAAAAAGTATGAATTTCTTAATAGCATCCCCTCCATACACTCACATATTCGCCGGCGTTCAAGTCTTACATGACTTATGTCATGACCTAAATGAGCTAGGACATAGTGCTGCCATAATATTTTTTCACAGTGGTGATGGTGAAGAAAAACCATATCAATGGTCTCTTGCCAACCAACCTAATTTATATCGACCTGGAAATAAGTATGTTCAACTGCCTCTAGGAAACCCGCAAAAGACAATAGCTGATTTCTTAAAAAATGGAATATTGATATACCCAGAGATAATAAAAGGAAATCCGGTAGGGGGTAAAAACGTTGTAAGGTATCTTTTAGTAAAAGATGAAAAAAATTATCCTGGCGAGTTCATTTGTGCCTTTTCCAGTGTTTATCATAAAAACTCTGACCACATTTTATTCAAAGCAACTACCCCAGATTTTATGAACACTTTAGACACAGTAAATTGGAAGCATCGGAAAATGGATGCGACTTATTTTGGGAAGGGGCCAAAACATGTCGAGTGTTCTTTAATACCAGAAACGATATTGATCGAAAGAGATTGGCCTAGAGATCAAAAACAGTTATCAATTATGTTAAAGAACACGCGCTACCTTTTTACCTTCGATAATAATTCAGCTATTGTCACAGACGCATTATTGTGTGGGGCTGTTCCTATTTTCATTCATGAAAAACAATTGACTTTTGAAGAAATGAAAAAAACAGAGCTGTGTCCCCCAATAGTTACTTTGCCAAACATAAAAGATAAAAATTCTCTGAGCTTTGATGCAGACAAAATGGACCAAGAGATAATGGCAGTACAAAGCAATATTAAGTATTGGAGAGAATCTTGGAGGGAGAGAGTAAGTGAATTTGCTTTGGCTTGTAAAAAACATTTTTCAATTTAGTCGCATGTACGCAAAAAACTAGTCGTATCAAAAGCCACAAAGACTTGAAATTCTTACTGAAAAGCACTTATGTTTACAAATCCTAGGTTAACTATCATCTCCCACTTTTACAATAAACATGAGTGGGTAGATAATCAAATAAAACATTGGCAACAAATTAGTCCAAGTTTCAAAAATCGATTCGAATTTATATTGGTTGATGATTATTCAGATGAAGAATATTCGCTTCCTGAAAACGACATTAACATAAGACTTTTTAGGGTAACCGATGACATACCATGGAATCAGTCAGGATCAAGAAACTTAGCTACTTTCCATGCAACAGGAACAATAGCACTATTTATCGACATTGATCAGCATATGAAAATCGATTTTCTTGAAAGATTGGCAGGAGCTTCAGAAAATATTCAAAGAAATACAATACATTTTTTTAAAATTGATCCACCTATATTGAATATTCAAAATGGTGAATATTTAAATCATCATCCCAACTCATTTTTTGTAAACCTACAAGATTATAAAACTAAGGTCCACTACGATGAAGATTTCGCCGGCGGATATGGTTATGAGGATGTGTTTCTGTTTCGTGCCTGGGAAAAAAAAGGTGGCAAAATGACTTTTGTTAATGAAGAAGTCTCTAGTGATTTGCCTTTTGGGACAACAAATTTAGATCGTGATATCAAACGAAATGAAGAAATGATTAAGAAAAAGGTATTTGAAGAAGATTGCCGAATTTCACCCTCAATATTAAGATTTAACTGGAAAGAAGTGGGCGAAAAGTAGTAATCGAGCTGGTTCAAAAAATCAATAACGTGGACATAATTAATAAAAATGTCCTTATCGCCTTGGAAGTAACATTAAATGTTCATACCTAAAACCTTTCACATAATGGATCCAGGCTTGGCCGGAGTTGGTGGTCACTATTATTCTTTAAATCTAGCTATTGCCAAAGAGCTCCGTAATATCGGAATTGAAGTTGTTACTTACGGGAAGCAAGGAGCCGAGATAAAAAATAGTGAATTAAATTTCCGGCCGACTTTCAGATTTGATGTCTTCCAAGAGATTCCTGCGCAATCAGCGAATAGCTACGTGGTAGAAAACTTTTTTACTTTAAATAAAATATTTTTTGAAGACCTTAGCGGGATAGATAAATCAGGTTTGACGAGCAATGATGTTGTGTATTTTGGTGGGATAACACAAAATCAAATAAACGCTGTTGCCGATTGGGTCCTAACAATTCCCGAAAATTTAAGGCCTCAAATAATTATTACGTTAAGATTTTTAAATTCTCGGATGTTACACAATTTAAATAGAGGTTTTGCGCCTCAAATTGAATATCTCTACCATCAATCCTTACAAAGACTAAAACAAGTTCATAAAAATACAGTGCTTGTGGCCGATACAGAGGCACTAAAACAATCGTACCGGGTCATAAGCGGTTTAGAAGTTACATTGGTTCCAGAGCCGCTTGGTGGATTTGTATATTCTCAAAAAACAAATCAGGAAAAGCAAATAAAAGAATCAATACAAATTCTATATATAGGAAATATTTCGCCTTACAAGGGGATAGAACTTCTGCCTGAAATTGCCGACAAAATATTGTCAGCTACTAAGACAACTAATTTCGTTATTCAAATTAATGCAGATCCAACATCGGATAAAGCTCAATTAATGAAGCCTATTGTTGAAAAATTCCCCGATCGGATAAAAATTATTTACGGTGCGTTGTCAATGGAAGATTATTTAGCCACCATGAATAATGCAGATATAGTTTTGCTTCCTTATCATCCTGCTTATTATTCGTTTGGTGGGTCTGGTGTTTTTATTGAAGCGGCTTCTATGGGGAAGGTGGTTGTAGTAACGTCAGGAACATTTATAGATGGGCAAGCAAAAGAACATGACTTGCCTGTTTCTTTTGCCGAAAATTATTCGGCAGATTCATTTGTGAGCGCTCTTTCAAATGCCATTACTGATTTTCCCCGCTTTAAAAAATTGGCTAATATATCTTGCCCTCAATTCTCATCTCACAACTCCCCTAATAATGTGATAAAAAATTTACTAAGGCTAATTTAGTTCTTTATAGCCTTGGCTATCTTTAAATCTAGCAATCTAAGATAAATATAAATAGTTAATTTAATAGCGGCTAAGGAATAGAATAATAATAAGTCTCTGGGTGAAATTAATAATTAGTTTAATAAATAAAATAAGAGAAAATGGAAAAAATATTGGTAACTGGAGGAGCTGGATTTTTAGGTTCTCATTTGTGCGATCGGTTGGTGTCAATTGGCCATGACGTTCTATGTGTAGATAATTTTTATACAGGTAATAAATCAAATATTGCTGGTCTAATGGGCAAGAATAATTTTGAAATGATGCGACATGATGTAACTCTGCCACTTCAGGTGGAGGTAGATCAAATTTATAACTTGGCCTGTCCGGCCTCTCCAATTCATTACCAGTTCGACCCAGTACAAACGATAAAGACGAGCGTACAGGGAGCAATAAACATGTTAAATCTTGCTACAAGAGTTAAGGGTAAGATTTTGCAGGCAAGCACTAGTGAAGTATATGGAGACCCGGAAGTTCATCCACAACCTGAAAGCTATTGGGGGAAAGTTAATCCGATAGGAATAAGAAGTTGTTATGACGAAGGTAAGCGGTGCGCCGAAACGCTTTTTTTCGACTATTACCGCCAACACAATCTAAGTATCAAGGTTGTGAGAATATTCAATACCTATGGACCGCGAATGCATCCTAATGATGGGCGGGTAGTTAGTAACTTTATTGTGCAGGCGTTGCGAGAGGAAGACATAACTATTTACGGAACAGGAAATCAGACACGGAGTTTTTGTTATGTCGATGACCTTATAGAAGGCTTGATGCAGATGATGAATACACCGGAGAGTGTAACTGGACCAATAAATTTAGGGAATCCTTCAGAATTCACTATGCTAGAGCTTGCTGAGAAAGTTTTAAAAATAACTAAGTCAAAAAGCAAACTAGTATTCAAAGCCCTTCCTCAGGATGACCCTAAGCAAAGAAAGCCAGATATAAATATTGCCCAGGAAGCTTTGAAATGGCAACCTAAAATATCTCTGGATGACGGACTCGAACTAACCGTGGAATATTTTAAAAAAACAATTAAACAATAATTTCCAAGATTAAATTATTTTAATTTAAATGCCGCAACAGCACTAATGCCAAGTTATTAAATATGATGCCAATTAATAGGCAATAGAAGATCACTACGCTCTGTTAAATTAGCTCTATCGAGACTGTGAGGAAATGAGGTGCAAAAACCAGAATCTAATGCCCTATCTTTTCTTAATAAAGTAAGTTCAAAAACACGCGGAGCAATTACGCCGCCCAAATTCACTAACCCGCAACAGTTATTCGGGTGATTGTGTACAACATGGAAATTCTTGAGGAGTTTTTGAAAAAAAGTTTCAACACAATGAAAAAAAACTGATTGGCCCCAGCTCTCGACATCATGTATTTCAATAACAATGATCCTGAATCTCTTAAGTAATTCTTCGCTCGCTCCTAGTAGCGAAAGGTACTCGTGACCTTCAATATCCATTTGCAATAAAAGGTCACCTAGCTGTGCATATTCTTTTTGTCTGCTTACCCAAGCATCAATAGTAATGTGAGTTTCATCGTTTACGCAGCCTAAATACTTTTTGGTGAACGAAAGTGGATTGAACTGCATTGGTGGACCAGAAACAGAATAATCTGCAAGATGGGAATTAATGCCTTTGGTTTTTAATAAATCAATTTCAAAACTTGCATTAACATCAACGCCAGGCGAAAAACAAGCCAATATACCTTCAAGATCATTGGGTAGTAAGTAACCGCCGTCATTTTCAGCGCCAATTCTTATTAATTCATATTCAGTTTTTACTGGGTAAAGTTTTTTTATTAAGGCATTTAACTTTTCAGGAGAGGTCATTTTCTCAATGTAAATGCCTTGTTCAAATAAAGCATATTTATCAATGGCCATTTTCTATATTCTCATTTGATATTAAAGTCTAATTATAATTCACTCAATTTATTTGAGTTACAGCAATTTAAAAGGACTGCAACTTTTAAATATGAAGACATAACAAAGTTGGACATACAAACAAATCGTATAAATTTGCTTTTTAACTAGAACAAAATCAATTAACTATCTCCAGAAATTCTTTCAGCGCTGATAAATCAATTCTGTAGTCCATTTTAGGATCTTGTGTTCCTGGAAATACAGAATAATAATAATCAATCCCTTTCTCGGCACTCATCTCCGTGAAACACTTGTTGACATAATCTGTCGAAAAGAATTCATACAATTTTGTGGACTGATTGCAATATAAGAGATTAGTCAAGCCAGCCCCATGGGGTGCTACGATCACATTTGCAGATGCAAATAATGCCACTTGTTCTGAAAAACTCTTTCCTTCTAAAGTAACAATCTCGAAACCTTTGGGAATCAATATATTTATTATTTCAGTTTCATTGATAACGCGCCTGTGATGCGCATCGCTCCGGGAAATGTATAACTTTCTTGAGGAATGAGTCGTCAATGAAAAATTACTATATATAAAATCTATAAGATCTCTGGGTATATAGCCATCTAAATTTGCAGCTGCGGAAGGAATACTAATATCTTCATAACGAATCGGTTGTGATGGTTCTATGCGAACTTTGTGCAGGAGATTAAGTTTTTTAAGCATATCGACCATAAATTGCTTGGTGATATTAGGTAGGATTATGTGATCAAATCCGTCAAAAAAATCCTTATCTACGATACTAAGCGTAGTAAATAGTTTTCCTAATACGTCGACATGAAAATGGTAATAAGAATGCCACCATAAAGTTGATAAATAGAGAGTTTTACCTAACACTACTTCTCTGGGGTTAACAATTTCCATATCTGAAAAACGTGCACTCCAAAGAAATGGTTCTGTATCCCAATGTTGATAATCAATGTAATCAGACTTTACTATTTTTAAATTTTCACTAATCAAAACAGCTCCCATTGCTGATTTTTCATGAGGGTTGTGATGAATTTGCGCATTTTTCAAATTAAGTACAAATCGTGGGGTTGTCTGAACAGAGATATAGTCACGAATCTTAGGATGAGAATAGCCCATTATTGCTCGTGGAATATTTCTATCTATCGGCGAACGTGAGTAGTGAACTTTTTTGCTAATAGCGTAACGATCGATAAGTTCGCCAAAAGGGTATATCTCTAGATCTTTAATTTTCATGGTGGAAAAATTCTGGGATTATAAAAGCTAACACTCAGTTGTTGATAGGCAATTGAACATAGCGTAGTAGAGTTATGAGCTATGAATTAGTCTAAAGAAAATCTTCAAAGAAAATTCCGCAAATAAGAATTCTGTGTCAGACGATATCTGCTTACGTAAAGTTAAATTTTTTTAAAAGGGTGTGAATTTATAAAATAGGCTTTACTTTAGAATAAGGTTATGAAGAAAGTTTTGAATGTAGTAAATACTTCCAAATTGATTTCCATTTCTGCCAAAACAGACCGCACTCAATTTGGCGTTTTGCAGTTTTGCCTGAACTAAGTTCTTGGTTGACAATGTTAAAGGCATCTCCCCAGCTGTCTGCAACAACAAAAGGGAATTTCGTCTCGCCTAGAAACAAATAATTCCAATAGCCTGGGTTGAATGGGTGATGCTCACTATTATTCAATACAACAGGAATAGATCCTGCTTCAAGTGCTTCAAATATTCGAAATGTTTCGTTGTTGACGTGGCCCTGTGGAGAGAGTGTGTAACAAGATTTCGATAAAATCTCACAATACTTTTCTGTAGACAAATAATCATCACTATTGAAATGTTTGGTTTTATGAACAAAACCACCCTCAAGATTGTTAAAAGTGTTTACTGCCGTATTTCGGCTCTCTCCGTGAATACTTCCAATAAAATTCCAAGTGTGCTCCCGTTCAGCAAATGTATTGTTCTGAACGTATTTGTCAAAATGCTTTTTAAAGCCTAAGCCGACATGAGAAACTTTGCTGTTGTTATATAAGGAAGGATGAAAATAATTGCGTATTACGAATTTACACTCAGGTGCCTCAATGTACTCGCAGGTGTCTGTTAAAAATTCGTCACTAAGGAGAAAAATACCAAATTCAAACTTACGCTTTATGAGCAAATCTACATGTTGTTTGTAGTTAGTGTTGTAAGTGGTAACAATGAGTGAATTGTCAACGAAAGGGAAATCTGATTCGCCATAATATTTTGCGCTATGAAAATAGTCCCCTAGCAAAAATTTGAGCCAACTACCCTCCCATAAATTGCGAATATTTGAAGGTAAAAAAATGTTCATTTCTAACTCGCTTTGATTTGACAGTAATAAAAAAGGGCGACCCTCGCCACAAAATTAAGAGATTGAAAATACCCAAATCATATTGTACTTGTGATATCACAAGAGAAACTGAATTGTCTAATGACAGTTTATAATCAAGGTAAAAGAAATTATTAAAATAATTTCTAAAAACAGAAATGAAATCGCTTCACTTTAGTTGTCGATATAAAACTTTGGCTTTTATTGTAAATAAAAGTAATTTTAGTGATTGCTTATTAGGAAACTCTATTTTTTGGTTAAAGCAACATAACAACTTGGGCAGATATAAATGAAAGAAGAATGGTCAAAATTATCAAATGTTTTTAAAAAATACAATTTAGGTTGTGGGCCAAAAATATATGAAAATTTTCTAAACGTAGGTTTTTGGCAACAATTAGAGGCGGGTAGAATCTATAAGGATTTGAACGGTACGAGTAACACCTACATGTTGAATCATGACTTGCGTCTTGGCATACCCGCTGCTGACAACACGTTAGATTTGGTATACCACTCACACATGTTAGAACATTTAACTTATCAAGAAGGCATTCTATTTATCAAAAATTGTTTGAGAGTTTTGAAGCCAGGAGGGACGATGAGGGTATTAGTTCCTGACTTGGAGTTATGGATAAATGCATATGTGAATAACAACACATTTTTCTTCGATCAATATCGTAGAGATGGCGGCATTGATAAAGACATTTATATAACTAAAGCGGCAGTGTTTATGGGTATGTTGCACAATCATGAGCATAAATGCGGATATGATTTCGAATCTCTAAAGTGGTTGGTTGAATACGTTGGATTTGTTGATGTAAAAAGAACGCTTTACGCTTCTGGTGAAGTGGATGATTTGGAGATTATTGAGCCAATGGAACCACTGAAGATTATGGAATCGTTATGTATTGAGTGTAAAAAACCCTTAGCCTAGGCAGCGCATTCTATTTGGGTAATAAATTGTCTGGAAGAAAGTCTGAATCAGCCTGAGTGTATAAGAAACTTCTAAGTCTATAAATTTAGAACTATGAGACGGTGTCATGAAAGCAAATCAATATATCAAAGAATTTTTAAATGAGGCAGGCGGTTAGGCTGGTAAAGGAACGGGGAAATTTGAATGCGTAAGACGCAAGCAAATAATAGTTATTAGTAACAACCTCCATCAATGGATTAGGTTCAACACCAAAGGCTGAAAAGCTATTAACGTCAGACCATAATGCGTATTGAGGCAAATAAAGGCTGAAGTTTAAAGCTAAGGATAAGGGCGAAATCTTAAAAGCGCCCTGAGTACCTTGCTAAGACGTCACAATAAGGACCTAAATAACAAAAAAGGTTACCAATTAAGAAGATGGTTAATCAAAATGTTGAGTTAATGCGAGCAGATTTACGTTTAGATAAGAAATTTTGATTAGGCGCGCAGCAAAAAAGAGAAGTGTCTGTTGAAGCATATCAAGCAGTGCTTTATGAATAGTGCAATCTATGGTTATCGCAAGGTAAAAGATGTATTGCTCGATCTAAAGGAATATGTGGCTAACATTGCACTTACAGCTTGATGCGCAAGAAAAGTTATGTTGATAAAAAGTCTACCGTCAAGCGATGCCCATGGCGTCACTGGAGTGGCGGAGACGGCTCCCAATCATTTAGGTGGCCTGTTCAATATATTAGAGCCAAAACGTTTAAGTTTTAAGTATCTTAAGCCATACATAACACGGTGAATGTAGAGAAAAGGCAAAAGCATATTTAAACAAATGAGACATAAAATTGTTGTGCAGCGATTTAACTTAAATGGAATCTTGCACAGCAAGATCCATTTGAGTTCACAGAAAAAAGACTCGTTACCCAAAAGACGGCAGAGTGTATCTGTCGGGATGTAAAGGGTGAAAATGAAAATAATTAGAGCTGGAAAATGTGAAAGCTTCCCGTTGCAGTTTAATTATATAAAAAAACAAAACAAGTAGCTAACGCAAATTATGATCATTACGAGAACACCATTTAGAGTTTCATTTTTTGGTGGTGGTACAGATTATCCAGCTTATTTTAAAGAAAATGGCGGAGCTGTTCTGGTTACGAGCATTGATAAATACTGCTACATCTCTTGTAGAAAACTACCTCCGTTTTTTGATTATAAACATCGTGTAGTTTACTCGCGGATAGAAAATGTAAGAACAATTTCCGAAATTCAACATCCTTCTGTACGTGGAGTTATGGAATGGAAAAACGTAACAGACGGACTAGAGATTCACCACGATGCTGATTTACCCGCGAGAAGCGGACTGGGTTCGAGTTCTTCTTTTACTGTTGGATTAATTCATGCTCTACAAGCAATGGAAGGGAAAATCAGTGATAAAAAACAGCTTGCCACATCAGCAATTCATATCGAACAAGACAGACTCTTTGAAAATGTTGGTTCGCAGGACCAAATATCAGTGGCCTATGGTGGATTCAATCGTATTAACTTTAACCGAGACGAAACTTTTAGTGTTGAGCCGCTAATAATATCTAGTGATAGGAAAAAACTTTTAGAGTCCCATCTACTTCTTTTTTTCACTGGTTTTTCAAGAATAGCGTCAGAAGTAGCTAAAACGCAGATTGAAAATATAAAAAACAGGGAAAAGGAGCTCTTGCAGATGTATGAGATGGTTGAAAGGGGGGCTGACGTTTTGAGAAATCCAGAAAAACGTATAGAGGAGTTTGGGGAATTATTGCTACAGTCTTGGGAACTCAAGCGTTCTCTTTCTAGCCAAGTAACAACCCCTCAGATAGATCAGCTTTACGAAAGCGCACTTAAGGCAGGTGCGATTGGGGGAAAGCTTTTAGGTGCAGGAGGCGGTGGTTTTATATTGATTTTTGCTGCACCTGAAAATCATGGGCGTATAAAAACAGCATTAAAAAATTTAATCAATGTCCCATTTAAGTTCGAAAATTCAGGAAGTAGCGTAGTTGTTTATGAGCCAAACGGTCTTTAACTTATTGAAACAAAACTTTTTTAATAAAAAAAGATTACGTAGATGTAAATCACTTTAAAGATCGAAAATAATTGGATTTATTAAACTTCAGCAGAAAATTAGAAATTTTAAAAATATAAATAAGAAAGAATTTGCGTAGTGGTTTTGTCTCGAACTTAAAAAGAATGATGCTGCTTGAACAATAAAATATAAAATTTGATTAATGATGAAAATACTATTGATAGAGAACCGGCCAGAAGTTGGATTTGGTTCGAATTTGGATGTCATGCTAAGGGCAACAATAGCGCTCAACAAAATGGGAATTACCGAAATTTACTATTATTGGGAAAACATACTATATGGAGGGGTTGGTGAAAATCTGTTTAATAAATATATAAAAAATCAGAAGCAAATTTCAATTTCAGACTATAAACAGTTTCATGCAATACAGTTCGCGCAGAATCTTCTTCACTACGATTTGTCAGAAGAGCAAAACAAAGTACTAAAAAACTGGTCCTTTTTTGAAAGCGAAATTTTTGATAAAGTCAAAAGAGATGCTGCGAGTACAGATAATGCTGGAGTGGGGATACACGTTCGGAATCCGGATTCGGCTCACTTAATTTACCCAAAATTAGATACTTATTTTGAATGGGCTGATCGAGTATTGAATAATTATTATGACAAAAATTCAAATAAAAATTTAGTGTTAGTAACAGATCAGGATTCCACAATAGGAGCTTTTAAAT
>JACCDO010327500.1_pt1 | contig 12234 bp, 12 predicted proteins | sample 7446101 | NCBI WGS metagenome assembly JACCDO01 (sample SAMN15323440, study PRJNA562643) | freshwater metagenome | isolation source: river surface water | place: USA:Blue River Watershed | collected 2017-08-16 | reverse complement strand
TTTATTTCAAAAATTAGGTTTACATTCTACCAAAAAATCTGCTAAAACTAAAGCATTATCAACTAATGCTAAGGTGCTTGAAGAATTAGCATTTGAAGGTCATTTAATTGCCAACAAAGTTATTGAATTTCGCAAATATACCAAACTTAATAACACTTATTGTGATGCTTTGCCTTTACAAATCAACTCAGCGACAAACCGCATCCACACTACATTATCGAGCACTTCAACCCTAACTGGCAGGTTCACTTCTACTAATCCAAATTTACAAAATATTCCGATTAAAACTGCCGATGGTAAAAAAATTCGCCAATGCATTATAGCTAGCAAAAATCATGTTTTAATTAGTGCAGATTATTCGCAAATTGAGTTGAGAGTTTTATCTCATATCGCTCAAATTCCTGAATTAATTGATGCATTTAAAAGCGATAAAGATATTCATAAAATTACCGCTAGCCAGATTTTTTCAATTTCCGAAGACCAAGTTTCTGAAGATATTCGCAATAAAGCTAAAGCCATTAATTTTGGAATTATATATGGCATTAGTTCTTTTGGTTTGGCTCGCCAGTTAAAAATTTCTAACAAAGAAGCTAGTGATTATATTAAATCATACCTTGAAAAATATCGCGGTATCAAAGAATTTATGCAAGCACAAATAAACACCGCAAGAAATCAAGGTTTTGTATCAACAATTTCAGGAAGAAAATGTTTCATTAAAGACATAAATCATAATAATCCAATTATTCGACAAGAAGCCGAGAGACAAGCCATCAATGCCTCAATTCAAGGGAGCTCCGCCGATATAATTAAAAAAGCCATGATTAAATTTCATGATCAATTAATTAGTTCAAAATCGACCGCCAAATTAATTTTACAAATTCATGATGAATTACTTGTCGATTGCCCAGTAGATGAACAGCATGAAATTACTAAATTAATTAAAGAATGTATGGAAAATTCTTATAAAATTTCAGTAAATTTAAAGGTAGATGTTAGTATCAAAGATAGCTGGAACTAATCAAAAAAAATTTTAATTTATTAAAATTTTTTAAAAATTACAAAATCATGGTACCAGCTCCACTCTCGGTGAAAATTTCCATCAATAAAATATTATCAACCGCACCATTCAAAATATGAGCATTGCCAACACCATTTTCTAGAGCATTGATGCAGGTTTCAACCTTCGGAATCATGCCACCAGAAATTATGCCGTCATTTATCATTTGTTTGGCAGTTGCGGTATTTAGATGACTAACCAACTCACCATTTGGCAACATAACACCATCGACATCAGAAAGCATAATTAATTTTGAAGCACCAATTGCTGATGCGATGGCACCGGCAGCGGTATCGGCATTAATATTGAAGGTTTCGCCATTATCACCAATACCGATTGGGGCAATAACTGGAATTAAATCAGAATCTTCAAAGATTGATAAAAATTCTGGGTCAACCAAATAAGGCTCGCCAACAAAACCTAAATTCAAAATTTTTTCGATATTTGAGTTAGGGTCTTTTTTTACTTTAGTAGCTTTTTTTGCTCTGATTAAATTGCCATCTTTGCCACAAATACCGATTGCTTTGCCAGATGCTTGGTTAATTTCTTTAACAATCATTTTGTTGATTGAACCAGCTAAAACCATTTCAACAACATCGACGGTATCAGCATCAGTGACACGAAGACCATCGATAAAGGTTGATTTAATATTTAATTTATCGAGCATTTTACCAATTTGTGGACCACCGCCATGAACAATAATCGGGTTAATGCCAACTTGCTTTAATAAAACCACATTCTTAGCAAAATTTTTAATATTATTATCGCCTCCCATCGCTGAACCACCGAACTTAATTACAAAAGTTTCGCCAGCAAATTTTCGCATATATGGTAGTGCTTCACATAAGACTTCAGCTTTTTTAATCCAGTCGGTGTTATCATTTTCTTTTTGAACAGAAATTTTATCAATTGGAGTTATTTCTTGAGATTTTGCTGAATTAAAATTAATAATATTTGTCATGAATTAAAATTTAAGGTTGTAATTTTGGAATTATTAAAAGACATTTAATAATTTATTCAACATTTTTTTAAAAAATTTTCTAGAGTGATTATTTTAAAATTATTTTGTTTTTTAATAATAAAATTTTTTAAGCATTGGATAAATTTTTTATCAGAAATCGGGCTCGTTAAATTATTATTAACCACCACATAACTAAGTTTTAAATGGCGATTCATAATTGACTCAATTGCTGATAAAGTATGGCTAATTGCCCCTAAATAATTACTAGTAATTAAAATAATTGGAATATTTAAATCACTCGCTACATCTAAAAAAGTCTCTTCATTGGTAATGGGGCTTAAAATACCTCCTGCACCTTCAATCAAGAGTTTTCTTTTATTCTTTTTTGCCTCATTTATTGATATTTTACAAAAATCTAACAATAAACTATAATTAACTTTTCCAGCAAAATTCGGGGATAATGGTTTTTTAAATCGCCACGGAGAAATTTTTTTAATATTTCTGTTATTAATATCTAAATTCATGGCAGTAAGAATTTTGGCACTATCAGAGTTTTCGTTATTTTGAAACCCCGAAATAACTGGCTTTATAGCTATAATTTTTTGATTTTTTTTACATAAATTACTAACAAAAAAGGTTTTTCCAATATCGGTACCGACTCCTAAAACTAGATAAAACGAAGCTTCGAGCATTATTGTAAATTTGAGAATGTGCTGTAAATTGGGCCAAACACCGCAATGGCAATCCATGCAATCATGCCACCCATTACAACGGTAATTGTTGGCTGAATTAAACCAACTAAACGATCGATCGAGTCGTTAATTTCTTTGTCATAAAAATATTTGATATTTTTGAGAGCATTTTCCATGTTACCACTTTCTTCTCCGACTTTAAACATTCTGACCACAAGATTTGGAAAGAATTTAGTTGATGAAATAGAACCAGACAAAGATTGACCATCAGAAACTTGTTGGCGGACAAAAGCAATACCACTGCGGATTGCTCGATTTTTTAGGGCAATACTTGAAGAGTCGAGACATTCAAGAACCCCTAAGCCACTTTTAAAAGTCATCGAGAAAAATTGACAAAATTTGGCTGATTCAATTTTAGTAATAATTGATCCAAAAATCGGGGTTTTAAGTTTAAGATAATCTATTTTGACATGTATTAATGGAAATCTTTCTAAAATTTTAATGGTTATCCAAATTAAAATTGGTGTTAATAATATTTTGCCCCAATTACCTTGAATAAAATTCGAGAAATTAACCAAGGCGACAGTTAATAAAGGCAATTCAATACTTTGAGCAGATAGGAAACCAGTTACCTTCGGAACAACCACCGCAGTCATGACACCTAACACCAAAAACATCAAAATGATACCAAATAATGGACCAACAATCGCTTTGCGGGTCTTTCTTCGTATTTCGATATTCCATTTAATATCATCGACAATGTTGGCAAATGAAGCTGATAAATTACCTGTTTTTTCACCCATGGCAATCAAGCCAACATAAGTCGGCTTAAAAATATCTGGTCGCTTGGCTAAACTCTCAGAGAATAAACTGCCATTTTTGATTGATTCATAAATTTCTTGCATCAGGTTTTTAAGCTTTGTTGAATCGGTGGTTTCTTTTAAATCTTGAATTGAATCGATAATTGACACACCTGCCTTATCAAGCTGTTCAAGGTGAATAAAAATAGTTACTAATTCTGAACTAGAAATTGAATTTAAAAAATTTAGGGCGGTGTTTTTTTCTTCGCGATAGGATACTAACTCTAGCGAACTTGATTTTAGAAGAGACATTAATTCAGACGGGTTTTCAGCAGAGATTTTACCACTGATATATTTACCATCATTGTTAATTGCTTTATATCTAAAATTTGCCATTATTTAGTTTTTTTAATTTTTTTAAGAATAATTGCTTTTTTTAACGGAGAAATTCTATCGACAAAAGTTATACCATTAAGATGATCAATCTCATGCTGGATGCAGGTTGCCATGATACCATCAAATTCTTTGATTTGCTGATTACCGTTATAATCAAGAAACTTAACAGTAATCGATTCTGGTCTGGTTACTTCTGCTCTAGCACCCGGAAACGACAAACAGCCTTCTTTAAAAACTGATAATTCTTGTGATGAATTAATAATTTCGGGGTTAACAAAATATTGTGGATTAGTGTTAACAAAATGATCATGATCGCAAGAATCATGATGATGGTGATGATGAGAATGCTCGACTTCATAGTCAACATCCATAACTAAAATTCTTTTTAGAACACCAACTTGCACACTCGCCAAGCCAATTCCACCCTCATGATACATGGTTTTAACCATTTGATCCATAAATTCTTGAATTTTGTTATCGACTTTTTCAACAGGCAAAGATATTTGCTTTAATAAGGGGTCGGGAGCGATAATTAAAGGCAATATTTTCATATTTCGTGGTTTAAAATTTTTTCAGCAATAATTTTTAAAGTTTTTGGGTATATTTTATATTCTTCCTGATGAATTTTATTTAGCAAACTAAAATAATCATCATCTTTTTCAATTGCAACTTTTGATTGCAAAATAATTGAACCAGAATCGAGTTCTGGAATTACAAAATGAGTGGTACAACCTGTTATCTTTTCTTGACTAATTAGAGCATCTTTAACTGCATTTGCTCCTTTAAATTTAGGCAATAAAGACGGGTGAATATTGATTATTCTGCCTCGAAATTTATCAATAAAATCTTTAGTTAAAATTCTCATGAAACCCGCTAAACAAATTAAATCAATATTATATTTTGTTAATTCTCGAATTACTGCATTATCAAAATCAAGGCGAGCCTGATGAGGATTGTGAGAGTTTAAATATTTTTTATGATCAATGGCAAAATTTGCTAAATTATTTTTTTGGGCATATTTTAAACCTTCGGCATCGGGGTTGTTAGAGCCCACAACAACAATTTCGGCAGGAAATTCTGGAGCCTTTGTTGCCAAATGCAATTTTTCCATGTTAGAACCGCGACCCGAAATTAAAATAGCTACTCTAACTTTTTTTAACATAATTAAAAAAGATTATTTAACGACTCAAACAATCGAAAACCATCTACCGATCCTGTATTAATATCGATGGCTCTTTCAGGATGAGGCATCATCCCCAGCACATTTTTTTGCTGATTAAAAACCCCAGCAATATTAAAAATCGAGCCATTTGGATTAGAATCGTTGGAGACATTGCCAAATTCATCGACATAGCGAAAAGCAACAAGATTTTCATCTTCGATCATTTTAATTGTATCATTGCTGGCAAAAAAATTGCCATCCATATGAGCAATGGGAATTTTAATAATTTCTCGTTTTTTATATTTGTTAGTAAAATCGGTTTCGCAATTTTCAACCCTAAGATAAAGTTGGCGACAAATAAATTTCATTTTTTCATTACGAAGAAGGACTCCGGGTAATAATTTAGCTTCAGTAAGAATTTGAAAACCATTACAAATACCCAAAACTCTGACACCTTTTTTAACAAGCCTTGCGACCTCATTCATGACTGGTGAAATACTCGCCATTGCTCCACTTCTGAGGTAATCGCCAAATGAAAAACCACCGGGAATAATAATTAAATCTAAATCATTATTGAGATTTGACTCGGTATGCCAAATTTTTTGCACATTTTTAGATAGTTTTTGCAAAGCATCAATCGCATCACGATCGCAATTGGAACCCGGAAAAGTTATAACGGCAGATTTCATTGGATAAATAATTAATTTTTTAAAATTTCAAAACTGTAATCTTCGATGATTTTATTAACGAGTAATTTATCACAAATATCATCAATAATTTTTTTGACATTATCATGATTAGTTTCGGCGATTTCTAGATCGACAAACTTTCCTTGCCTAACATCAGATATTTGTGAATAGCCAATATTTTTATTAAGAACCGACTCAATTGCTTTGCCCTGAGTATCAAGAACCGCTTTTTTTAGAGCAATATTTATTCTGACTTTCATAAATTTTAATTAATTTTATTAATAGAAATTTTTAAACGATTTGCCACTTCTTGATATGCCTCAACCAAGCCTCCCAAATCACGGCGGAAGCGGTCTTTATCGAGTTTATCAAGAGTTTTTTTGTCCCATAATCGGCAACTATCTGGACTAATTTCATCGGCTAAAATAATTTCTTGAAGATTATCATCAGCAAAACCAAATTCAATTTTAAAATCAATGAGATTAATATCGATTTCATCAAACATTTTTTTTAAAATTTGATTTATTTTTAAAGCTTGAATTTTAATGTGTTCGAGCTGATTTTTAGTGATAATTTTTAAAACTTCCACAGCATGGTCATCGTTGATAAGAGGGTCTTGCAATGCATCATTTTTATAGCAAATTTCAAAAACTGGATTAGCTAATAATTGCCCTTCGGCAATGCCTAATCTTTTTGCCATTGAACCAGCTACGAAATTGCGAATTATTACCTCAAGAGGAATAATTGAAACTTTTTTAATCAACTGCTCTCTATCGTTAATCCTTTTTACAAAATGGTTTGCAATATTTTGCGACGATAATAAATGCATGATTTTTTCAGAAATCAAATTATTTAAAACCCCTTTACCAGCAAGTGTAGCCTTCTTTTGAGCATTGAAAGCAGTTGCATCATCTTTGAAATATTGAATTAGATATTCTGGAGATTGTGTAGAATATAAAATCTTGGCCTTGCCTTCATAGATGTTATTTTGAGCAGATAATAAGTGTAAATTTTTTTCAGACATTTTTGGTAATTAAATTATTTTTTATACATTGTTGGTTATAAATTGATAATTTCAACTATTTTTTAAAATATTTTTATTAATTAATTCCATTTAGCAATTGGGGGAAGCGACATTAAAATAGCTTCAGGATTGCCACCCGTCATCAGACCAAATCTAGTGCCTCGGTCATAGACTAGATTAAATTCTGCATATAATCCTCTTTTTTGAAGCTGAATTTCTTTTTGTTGTTCGGTAAATTTTTTTGACATTTGTCTTCTGACATTTTTTGGATAAATATCAAGAAATGTTAAACCAACATTTTTAGTAAATTTAAAATCTTCATCAAAATTATCGGTATTTAAATAATCAAAGAAAATTCCTCCAGCACCCCTTGGTACTCCACGATGTTTAATAAAAAAATATTCGTCACACCATTTTTTATATTTTTCATAATATGATTTATCAGCTTTATCGCAGGTTTTTTTAAAAGCCGAGTGGAAATCGATAGTATCTTGCGGGTTTTCAATTGCTGGGTTGAGGTCAGAACCGCCTCCAAACCATGATTTTTCAGTGCAAATAAATCTAGTATTTAGATGCACCGCTGGAACCAAAGGAGATTTGAGATGAGCAACTAAAGAGATACCGCTTGCCCAAAATTTTGGGTTATCTTTAGCTCCCGGAATTTCATGGCGGAATTCTTCAGAAAATTCGCCATAAACTTCAGAAAAATTTATACCGACCTTTTCAAAGACATTGCCTTTCATCATAGAAATTTCACCAAAACCACCATCATCTTTAGGCATTGATTTATCTAGCCTGTTCCAGTTTTTTCGCTCAAATTTTGCTGGGTATTTTTTTTCAAATTCTTCTTCGATTTTCTCAAACTCAAAACAAATTTTATCACGAAGAGTTCGAAACCAGTTTGAGGCTAATTTTTGTGATTCTTTAATTTTCATAAGCAAATAATCTCCACAAGTAAAAAAATCTAATTGATTTATAATTGAAAAAAAATATTTTATCTAAAGTATTTATAAAATACATTCTTTTTTTTATCAAACAAATTTTATTTCAATCTAATAAAACAAATATTTTATTTTGATTTTTTATAATTTAAAAATTTTATAATGCTAAATTCAGATTTATCAAATTCGGGCTTCTTACAAGAATTCATTGATCGTGGCTATTATTTACAATGCACTAATTTGGATGAATTAAATAAAATTGTAAATTCGCAAAAAATTACCGCCTATATTGGCTTTGATTGCACAGCAAAATCATTGCATGTTGGCAGTTTAGTTCAAATAATGATCTTACGATTATTACAAAAATATCAGCATCAATCAATCATTTTATTAGGTGGTGGCACAACCCTTATTGGCGACCCTTCTGGCAAAGATGAATCTCGTCAAATTTTAAATTCTTCGCAAATTCAGCAAAATCTTGATGGCATTTTGCAAACTTTAAAAAAATTTATAGATTTTTCCGATAATAAGGCAATGTTTATTAATAATATCGACTGGCTTAAAGACCTCAATTATCTTGAATTTCTCCGCGATATTGGATCACATTTTTCTATAAATCGTATGCTAAGTTTTGATTCAGTCAAATTAAGATTAGAGCGAGAACAAAACTTATCATTTCTCGAATTTAACTACATGATTTTGCAAGCCTTTGATTTTTATCATCTTCATAAAAATTATAATTGCCAATTGCAAATTGGTGGTTCTGACCAATGGGGCAATATTGTCAACGGTGTAGAATTAATTCGTCGACTTAATTTAAATGACAACACAAATAAACCCTCTTATGGCTTAACTACTCCACTTTTAACCACTGCAGATGGTAAAAAAATGGGTAAAACAGCCGATGGAGCAATTTGGCTAGATGAAGTTTTATTATCTCCTTACGATTATTTTCAATATTTCCGCAATACTCACGATGCTGATGTAATTAAATTTTTAAAGCTCTTTACCGATTTACCACTTGCCCAAATTGATGAATTAGCAAAATTAACTGGCAATCAAATTAATTCAGCTAAAGAAATTTTAGCTTATGAAGCTACTAAAATTTGTCACGGCGAACCCTCCGCCAAAGAGTCTCTCGCCAAGGCTCAAATGATTTTTTTGAATAAAAATAGTCAAGCTTTCGATGAAAAAATCCTTTACCTCGAAAATAACAATTCAATAAAATTAATTGATATAATTTTTAATATTAAAGCTTCAGAATCTAAATCAGATGCCAAACGATTAATTACCGGCAATGCTATTAAAATCAATAATCAAATTATTTCTGATCTTAATTATTCATTTAATCAACCTCAAGAATGCGAATTATCAGTTGGTAAAAAACAATTTTATAAAATAATTATCAAATAAATTATGCTCAAGCAAAACGACAATTCTCCAAAGCATAAAATTATCGGTATTGGCAATGCTATTATGGATTATTTTTGCTATGTTGACGATGAATTTCTAATCAAAAATTCATTAACCAAGGGTTCAATGACCTTAATTACCAAAGAACAATTTAGTAATTTAAACAAATTATCAATAGAAAAATTTTCCTCAGGTGGTTCGGTAGCAAATACTATATGTTCTCTTGCTCAACTTTTAAATAATTCACCAGAATTTATAACAGCCTTTATTGGTTCTATTGGCAATGATTTAGCAGGTCAACAATTTATAAACGACAATAAAAAAAATAAAATTGAATTTATCGGACAAATTAACCCAGATTTAGAAACTGCTTCTTCTTTTATTTTCATTACACCAGATGGACAAAGAACAATGTGCACCTACCTAGGATGCTCACCTTTTATAAATACTAAATCACTTCAACCACACCATTTTATTAATTGCAAAATTTTATATATCGAAGGATATTTATGGGACGATGCAAACACAATTGAGGCCATCAGAAATGCTATTAAGATTGCCAAGCAACAAAATTGTAAAATTGCCTTTTCTTTATCTGATTCTTTTTGTGTCGATAGACACCAACAAGAATTTCTTCAGTTCATCTCTCAAGATATTGATATTTTATTTGCCAATGAAATGGAAATAAATAAATTATGCGGAATTAAAGAATATAATAGTGATAAAATCCAAAATTTTATTGCAAAATTAAATCAAAATATCATGCTTGCAACAACATTAGGAGATAAAGGTTGTCAAATTTATATTCAACAAAATCAAATTTTGATACCGACTACTGCTATAAAACCACTAGATACCACCGGAGCTGGCGATAATTTTGCCGGCGGTTTTTTATATGGTTTTGTTAAGGGTTTTGAAATTAAAAAATGTGCCGAAATTGGCAATATTATGGCTGGTAAAATTATCGAAAAAATTGGAGCAAGATTTTCTTTCGAAGAAATTAACAATCTAAAAAAATTTTTTTAATTACGACCCAAATTTATTTAATAAAATTAATATTATTTTAAATTAATAATCTAAAAAAGTTTTTTTAACTATGGCATTATGGACATTCGAAGAATTAAATCAGGCTCTAAAAAATCATCTATTTCAAGATTTTATTAAAAATAATATAACTGTCGAAAACGTTGTTATAGATAGCCGAAAAGTAACCAGCGGATCATTATTCTTTGCCCTTAAGGGCGACAATAACGATGGTCATAATTTTTTAAATCAAGTCTTCGAGCTTCAAGCTTCATATGCAGTAGTCGAAAGAATTCCACAAGATTTAAAAAGCGAATTTAAAAATAGATTAATTGTTGTAAATAATACTTACAAATCGCTAGATGCCTTGGCTAATTTTGCCCGAGCCCGTTTCAAAGGTAAAGTTATCGGCTTAACTGGAAGTGTTGGCAAAACTACCACTAAAGAAATGCTTGGCACAGCTTTTTCATCTCTTGGAAAAACTCATTTGAATCACGGAAATTACAATAATCATATCGGTCTACCATTATCGGTTGCAAATCTTCCTATAGATGCAAAATTTGCAATTTTTGAAATGGGTATGAACCATCTCAATGAAATTTCGCACTTAACCAAAATTTGTCGACCCGACATTGCCATTATAACCAATGTTGGTCCAGTTCATATCGAGTTTTTTGCAAATGAACAAGAAATCGCTCTTGCCAAGTCTGAAATTTTTCACGGATTAACACCAAACGGTTCGATAATTTTAAATATCGATAATCCTCATTATGATTTTTTAGTAAAACAAGCTATCTTAAATGGCATTAAACCCAACAAAATCTTTAGTTTTGGCTCTAATATTTCTGCGAATTATCGTTTAAAAAACTGTCAATTTGATCATCATAAAATCATGGCAAACCTTGAAGTAGAGATAAATAATCAAGAAATCTATCGTTACAATATAAACTCTATTAATCAAGGACATATCACCAATTCTCTAATTGCTATTGCCTGCCTTGATTTATTGAAAGTTGATATTAAATCCGCACTAAATTCTCTGGAAAATTATAACAATTCTAATGGTCGCGGAAAAATTAATAATGTGATAATAAATAATAAAAAAATATCTATAATCGACGATTCTTATAATGCTAGCATCTTGTCGATGAAGGCAGGAATTGAAAATTGTTTCAATTTAAAAAAAATATTTAATTATTCGCGAATAATATTGGCACTTGGTGATATGCGAGAACTCGGAGAAAAATCTCTAGAAATTCATCTCGAATTGCTGGAATTTGTTAAAAAATATCCCGCCGATTCAATTATTTTGGTGGGTCAATTTATGTCTCAAGCAAATGCTAAATTAAAAATTCCAAATTCGATAAATTTTTTAGATTCCTCATCGGCAAAATCTTATTTTACAAATCTTCTCAACAATAATGATTTGGTCTATATCAAAGGTTCAAGAGGCATCAAAATGGAGCAACTCATTGAAAATATAATCCCGCAAAATCATGCTTAGTAGTTTATTAATTTTTAAAACTTTATGGATTAAAGCTTTAATTTGTTTAATTTTTTCTTATTTAATTGGTTTTTTTTCAATCAAAAAATATATCAAAATAATTCATGAAAAAAAACTATTTCAACCCATCAGATCCGAAGGTCCAGAAAGCCATCTAAAATCTAAAAAAAACACCCCGACAATGGGTGGTTTTTTTATTATTCTTTCAACATTAATAACCACAATATTATTTGTTGATATTTTTAATCGCTATATTTTGGTAGTTTGCTCAATAATGATATGCTTTGCTTCCATTGGCCTTATTGATGACATTCTAAAAGTTATCTACAAAAACACTAAAGGTTTTCGTGGATCTTATAAAATTTTAATTCAATTTTCGATGATTGGTTTGGCATTTTTATGGCTAAATTTAATCGACCCAATTCATGGCTCCTCTTTTATTTTTATTCCTTTTGGTGATTTAATAAAATTTTTCTACCTCCCACTACCTATCTATATAATCTTTGTATTATTTTTAATTGTTGGCACTTCAAATGCCGTAAATTTAACCGATGGTTTAGATGGCTTGGTTT
>JACCDO011795331.1_pt1 | contig 12235 bp, 7 predicted proteins | sample 7446101 | NCBI WGS metagenome assembly JACCDO01 (sample SAMN15323440, study PRJNA562643) | freshwater metagenome | isolation source: river surface water | place: USA:Blue River Watershed | collected 2017-08-16 | reverse complement strand
TCTTGTTGGATGCGGCGCGCTCTTCCTTCCACTTGCCGTCCCAGATGCGCGAGCCGCGGATGACCGCGTCGGGGTTGACGACGTTGACGCGCACGCCGATGGCGGCGCCCTCCAGCGCGATGCAGCGGGCCAGGTGGATCTCGGCCGCCTTGGCCGTGCAGTAGGCCGACGCGCCGGCCGAGGCCACGAGGCCGTTCTTGCTGGCCACGAACACCATGCTGCCGCCGATCTTCTGCTGCTTCATCAGGCGGAAGGCCGCGCGGCCCACCAGGAAGTAGCCGGTGACCAGGATGTCCTGGTTGCGCTGCCAGATCTCCAGCGTCGTGTCTTCCAGCGGCGCGGCCGACGCGATGCCGGCGTTGGAGACCAGGATGTCCAGGCCGCCAAAGCGCAGCGACGTGGCCGACACCACGGCCTCCACGTCGGCCTCTGACGTGATGTTGCCCTGCACCGTGGCGACGGCATCCTTGCCGCCGACCTTGATTAGGTTGGCATGAGCTTCGGCCAGCGCGCCGGCGTCGATGTCGGTCAGCATGACGCAGGCACCTTCCTGCAGCAGCTGGCGGGCCACGGCCTGGCCGATGCCACCGGCGCCGCCGGTCACCAGGGCCACGCGGCCGGCCAGGCTCTTGGGCTTGGGCATGCGCTGCAGCTTGGCTTCTTCGAGCAGCCAGTACTCGATGTCGAAGGCTTCCTGCTCGGGCAGGCCCACGTACTTGTCCACGCCATTGGCGCCGCGCATCACGTTGATGGCGTTGATGTAGAACTCGCCGGCGATGCGGGCGGTGGCCTTGTCCTTGGCGAAGGACAGCATGCCCACGCCGGGGATCAGGTAGATGATGGGGTTGGCGTCGCGAATGGCCGGGCTGGTGGGGCGCTTGCAGCGCTCGTAGTAGGCCGTGTAGTCGGCGCGGTAGGCCTCCAGCGCCTGGTCCAGGCCGGCCAGCAGGGCGTCGACGTCGGGCTTGGCGGGGTCGAAGTCCAGCACCAGCGGGCGGATCTTGGTGCGCAGGAAGTGGTCGGGGCAGGACGTGCCCAGCGCGGCCAGCGCGGCCAGGTCGTTGCTGGCGACGAACTGCAGCACGGCGTCGCTGTCGTTGAAGTCACCCAGCTTGCGCTCGCCGGCGCTGATGCGGCCGCGCAGCGCGGGCATCAGCTTGGCCGCGATCGCAGCGCGCTCTGCTGCGGGCAGCGTCGCGGTCTTGACGCCGCCGAACACCGGCTGCTTGATGTTCTCGGCCAGCCATTGCTCGGCCAGGCGGATCATCTGCAGCGTGATCTCGTAGCAGCTCTTGGCGGTGTCGCCCCAGGTGAACAGGCCGTGGCCTTCCAGGATGATGCCCTTCAGGTTGGGCTGCGACGTGGCCAGCGCTTCGAGCTTCAGGCCCAGGTCGTAGCCGGGGCGCTGCCACGGCAGCCAGCCCAGCTGGCCGCCGAAGATCACCTCGGTCAGGCGCTTGCTGTCGGCGCAGGCGGCGATGGCGATGATGGCGTCGGGGTGCATGTGGTCCACATGCGCCTTCGGAATGTAGGCGTGCAACGGCGTGTCGATACTCGCTGCGCGCGGGTTCAGGTTGAACGTGCAGTGCGGCAGGTAATCCACCATCTCGTCTTCATGCGCCAGGCCGCGATAACGTTTCTTGAGCGCCTGCAGCTTGTCCATGTAGAGCGTCGAGAAACCGTCGAGCTTGATGGAGCCCAGGTCGCCGCCGGAACCCTTCACCCACAGCACCTCCACATCCTCGCCGGTCAGGTGGTCGCGCATCTTGACCTTGGCCGAGGTATTGCCGCCGCCGAAATTCGTCACGCGCAGGTCGGAGCCGAGCAGGTTGGAGCGATAGAGCAGCAGCTCGGGCTCGCTCAATTTGGCCGCCACGGCGTCGTCCCATTTGGAGACGATGGGGGTATGGGCGGGAGTTTGGGAATTTGCGGTCATCAGCTTGCCTGTATTCAGTACGTATTCATCACCCTGGCCGCGGCTTGCGACCTGGCACCCCAGGTCGACGGGGTGAGCGGGCCGCAGTGTGGGCCGAAACGTCAGCCGCCGCGCAGGGCGTGCGCAGTAAATCAAAAGAATGAGCGAAAGCGCGCGTCTCAGGGTCTTCACTCAAGAAACGCTCATGGTCATGAGCGTTTCGTGATTGACCCCCTGTGGGGATTGACGTAATCTCCACTTGGAACGCTGTTTCAGTTGTTGCGTGAGCGGTTCAGCGCGCAGCGAGCAGGTTCACCGACCGGCGCCTACGATTGCCGGCGCAGAGCAGGCGAGCGGCCTCAGCCAGCCCGCCGAACGCAAGAGACGTCTGCGTTGGGGAAGCCTCCCGAGCGTTGGGCGACATAACGACGAGACAACGGGCGGCACCCGGTTCCACGGGGCACCCGACAAAGGTGATCCTCATGATCAATCACAAGCGTCACAAGCGTCTGCTCAAACTGCTGGACGAGCGCGAGCACGCCAGTGTCCAGCAGTTGATGGAATGGTTGTCGGCTTCGGCCGCGACGGTGCGGCGGGATATTTCGTGGCTGGCCGCGAAAAACCAGCTCACCCGTACGCGCGGCGGTGCTCAAAGGCTTGAGCAAAAGAAGAAGTCATACACGCTTTCGAGCGAATCATTTCAAAACAACGCGCAACAAAATACTTCAGCCAAACGCGCAATTGCCCGTTATGCAACGTCGATGTGCAATAACGGCGAAACCATCATCATCAACGGTGGCACCACCACGTTCATGATGGCGGAGTTTCTCGTCGAGAAACAGCTGAAGATTCTCACGAACTCCTTCCTGATGGCCGAGCGGCTGCTCGTCACCAGCGACAACGAGATCATCCTGCCGGGCGGGCGCGTCTACCGCGAGCAGAACGTCATCCTGAGCCCGTTCGAGAACGACGTGGCCCAGCACCACTACGCGGCCAAGATGTTCATGGGCGTCTACGGGCTGTCCATCCTGGGCCTCATGGAGGCAGACCCGCTGCTGATCCAGGCCGAGAAGCGCCTGATCAGCCAGGCCGAGGAACTGGTGGTGCTGGTCGACAGCTCCAAGTTCCAGCGCAAGGCCGGCCTGGTGCTGTGCGGGCTGAACCGCGTGTCCACGGTCATCACGGACACCGGTGCGCCGGACAGCGCCGTGCAGTTGCTGGAGCACTACGGCGTGCGCGTGATCACGGTGGAGCCCGAAGCGGTGGACCCTCGGGTGGTGGAGGCTTCGGCGATGAGTACGCATGACTATGCGGCCGTGCTGGAGTCGGGCGCTTACCACCACCATCACGCGGGGTTGATCTCTTGAGCGCTGCGGCCCCGGGCACCGTCGTCCTCGACATCGGCAAGACGAACGCGAAGCTGACGCTGATCGACGCGGCGGGCCGCACGATCACCGAAGTGCGCACGCCCAACACGGTGAGCCATGCCGGGCTCTACCCGCACCATGACACCGAGCGGCTGTGGGGCTGGATGCAGCAGCAGTTGCGCGAACTCTCGGCGCTGGCGGACATCCGGGCCATCGTGCCCGTCACGCATGGCGCCACGGCCGCGTTGGTCGACGACTCCGGCCTGGTGCTGCCCGTGCTGGACTACGAGCATGTGCCCGGTGATGCCGCCGATGCTGAACGTTATGAGGCGCTGCGGCCGGCGTTCGAGGAAAGCGGCTCGCCGCGCCTGCCGGCGGGGCTGAACCTGGGGCGGCAACTGGCCTGGCTGCAAAGCCAGTTCCCGGCGGAGTTCGCGCGCGCGCGGCATGTGTTGATGTACCCGCAGTACTGGGCCTGGCGGCTGTGCGGCGTGGCGGCCAGCGAGGTGACCTCGCTGGGCTGCCATACCGACTTGTGGCGGCCGGCGCAGGGCGGCTATTCGTCGCTCGCCGAGGGCCAGGGCTGGTTGCCTTTGTTCCCGCCGCGGCGTGATGCCTGGGCGCGCCTCGGGGTGCTGAGGCCGGCGGTGGCCGCCGAGACCGGGCTGCCGGCGGACTGCGAGGTGGTGTGCGGCATCCACGACAGCAATGCCTCGCTGCTGCGCCACCTGCTGACGCTGCAGCAGAGCGGGCCCTGCACGGTGTTGTCCACCGGCACCTGGCTCATCGCTGCGGCGCTGGGCTCTGCGACGCGGCCGCTGGTCGAGGCGCAGGACATGCTGGCCAACTGCAACGTGTTCGGCGATGCCGTGCCGTGCATGCGCTTCATGGGTGGCCGCGAGTTTGCGGCGATCGCCGGCACTCAGCCGGCGGTGTTCGGCGCGGCCGATGTCGAGCGGCTGATCGCGCGGCAAACGCTCGCGCTGCCCTGTTTTGCCGAGACGGGTGGCCCGTTCGCCGGCCGGCTGGGCCGCGTGCAGGGGCCGCCGGCCGAGAGCGATGCCGAGCGCGCAGCGCTGGCCACGCTGTACGTGGCGTTGATGGCCGACTACTGCCTGGACGCGCTGGGTGCCAGCGGGCGCGTCGTCGTGGAAGGCGCGTTCACCGCCAACCCCTGGTTCGGCCCGCTGCTGGCGGGGCTGGCGCAGGGGCGGTCGGTGAGCGTGTCTGACGACAGCAGCGGCACCACCTGCGGCGCCTGGCTGTTGCAGGCCTGGGGCCAGGGTGATGCCGGCGCGGCGGCCGAGCCGGTACAGCCGTGGAACCCCACCAGCTGGCGCGCCTACCGCGACGCCTGGCGGGCTGCGGCCAGCGCGGCCTGAGCCGGCCCGGCCCGCCGCTGCTTCACCCTGCGCGGCGGCGTCGCCCGGCGGCCATGACGAGGCCCGCCAGCGCGGCCAGTGCGAGCGAGCCCGGCTCTGGCACGACGAAGGCGTGCACGCTGTCGATCTGCGGCGTGCTGTAGCCGCTGCTGTCGCTGGCGCTGTCGAAGGTGTAGAGGCGCACCTCGTCGAAGCCGTTCGCATCGCTCAGGCCGACGATCCCGCCGATGCCTTGCGCGCCGAGGTCGGCCTTGCCCGTGCCCGTGAGCACGCCGTCCAGCCAGGTCTGCCACATCAGGTGGATGGTGGCGTAGCCGGAATCGACGGCGAACTCGATGCCGCCCAGATCAGCGCCGGCGCTGCGGATGGACAGGTAGGCGTTGTAGCCGGCGGTGGCGAAGAAGTTGCCCGAGAAGGCCTCGCTGTAGACCTGGCCGGGGTAGGCCAGGCAGAGTTCGCCGGCATAGCCGCAGCCGCCGTTGTCGGCCGCCAGGCCGCCCACCTGGCTGAACAGCAGGCCGCTTTCGGACCAGGGGCTTGCGAGCGCGGCGTTGGCCTCGAAATCAGCCGTGTAGGTGAGGTGCGTGGCGGCAGGCGTGGCGCTGCCGGCGCCCTGGGTCTGCACGACGCCGGCCGAGGCCGGCAGGGCCAGCGCGGCGGCGCACAGCAGCGGGAGCAGCGGAAAAGGCAGGGTGGTTTTCATGATCGCGTCCTCGGGTCAGGGCAGGGCTACCAGGTCGACGGCGTCGAAGGAGAGGCTGGGGCTCAGGAAGCGCGTGCCGGCGGTGCCGCTCACTGTGTTGATGGTCAGCACATTGGTGCCGACGACGAGCTGCGCAGCGGGGATGTCGAAGCTGTAGGTGCGGTTCACGCCGCGGTAGGTGCCCACGGTCATGTTGCGCGACACCTTGGCCGGCGCGGCAGGGATGGCAGACGTCCAGCTGTTGACGGTGACCTGCGGGCGGGCGCCGTTGTAGTCGGCCGTCGTGCCGATGCGCAGGCGCAGCGGCGCGGTGTTCTGGCCCCGCTTGAGCGTGAACTGCACTTGCAGCCCGTTGTTCACGTCCTTCCATTGGTAGGCGGGCCAGCCGGTGGCGGGCGAGGCGCTGCCGATCACATAAGGGCCGACGTTCCAGGACGCCATGCGCACGTCCGACGGGTGCATGAAGGTCAGCCGGTCGCCGTTGATGAACTCCTGCGGCGAGCCGTCCCATTCGCCGATGCGCCAGAGCGCGGGCGTGGCGCCCGGGTCGGCGGTGATGGCGATGGGGTTCATCGCGTAGTCGGCGTTGGCGGTCACCGTCACCTGCGCTGTCTGCACGCCGAGCTCGCCCTTGTAGAGCGTCATCGTGTAGACGCCCGGCAGCATGCCGGTGGACGTGAAATGGCCGTCCACCGGGTCGACGTCGACCCAGTACTGCGCCTGGCTGTTGGCGAAGCCCGCCGTGTAGGGAATGCCGGCGACTCGCCCGCTGACACCGGCGACGCTGACCGAGCCGCGCCCGAGGGGCGGCACGTAACCGACCAGGTTGACGGCGCCGTACCAGCTGGTGTCGGGCCGCACGGTGGGCAGCGAGCCGTCCGTGAACATCATGAGATAGGTGTTCAGCACACCCAGCCGGAAGGCCTCGGTCTGCGCCTCGCCGTAGTTGACCATGTAGGTCAGCTCGTTGGTCGTGCCGGTGATCTGCTGCAGCAGGCTGCGGTAGAAAGGGCCGCCCGAGTCACCCTCGTGGTTGTCGCGCCAGAACCAGATGCCCACGCCCGGGCCCGTGCCGCCGAGGATCTGCCAGTCCTTGAGCCGGCGGTTGGCGTAATGCTTGGAGCGCGACTGGCCGTAGCGCGGGTCGGTGCTGGCAAAGCCGAAGACATCGCTGGCCTCGATGGCGCCGCTGGTGCCGCGCAGGTCTTCGGCCCAGTAGCTCTCGCCGTTGTAGGTGACCAAACCGCCGGCCGTCGGTGCGGGCCCGCCGTTGGGCAGCTTGTCGATGGGAATGCGGGCGATGAAGCGCACGAGGCCGTGCACATCGGGCTCTTCGGTGAAGTGGGTGCCCATGTGGATGTTGGCTTCGCCCTTCTTGGCCAGGTAGTAGTGCGTCAGCACGCCCCCCTTGGTGCTCGTGCTGGTGAGCGTGACCTTGATGTAGTCGCTGCCGGTGACCACGCCACCGTTGCTCGTCGCGGCCGGTGTGACGCTGCCGTCGGCCGCCACGAGCTGGGCGGTCACGCCCACGGCGCCGACATTGCTGTAGAGCCAGTCGGCGCCGGAGTTCAGCTGCGTGCCGCGGGCCGGGTCGGCGTACTCGACGCCGTTGTAGACGAGGCTGGACAGGTCGCCCGCCGAGGTGGTGCTGGCGCCGTTGTCGTAGCCGCGTACCTTGAAGACGAGGCCGGCGTCCGTGTCGATGATGTACTGCGGCTTGGCCGGGTTGTTGCCGTCCCAGACGGTGGTGATGCTGAAGGCCGCCATCGCGGCAGGCGCCATGCTGGCGAGCACACCGGCGGCCAGCCACCGCGCCCAGTACGGGCGCGAGCTTGTCGTGTTCATGTTGTCTCCTGGTCTTATGACTTTGTTCACGGTCCCGCCGTGAACTGTTGCGGAATGTAGGCAGTGCCTCGCGCCGCGTGTGGTCAACCAGTTGAGCGTTTGAACAGCCGTCGGCTGTGCGCCGCTGTCGTCGGCTAGCGGATCAGTGCCTGGTAGGTGAGCGTCTTGACGCGCTGGTTCAGCGTGGAGTTGCCGGCCGGGCGCAGCTGCGTCATGAACAGGATGATCAGCCTCTCCTTCGGGTCCACCGCGTACTGCGGGAAATACGCGCTGCCCCAGCCGAAGGCGCCCTCGCTGCCCAGCTCCTCGAAGCCGCCGCGCCGCACGTTGACCCAGAAGCCCAGGCCGAAGCCGTCTCCGTCGCTGCGCGACTTGTCGCCGAGGTGGTCGGCCGTCATCAGCGCCACGGTGTGGCGCGACAGGATGCGCACGCCATCGAGCGCGCCCTGGTTCAGCAGCATCTGCAGGAAGCGCGCGTAGTCGCCCGCCGTGCTCAGCAGGCCGGCGCCGCCGGACATCAGCTTGTGCGGCCCGTTGACGAAATCGCTGCGCGCCGGGGTCTCCTCGAGCTTGAGTTGCCCGCCCTCCAGGCCGTAGACGTTGGCCAGCCGGGCGATCTTCTCGGGGGGCAGCACGAAGCCGGTATCGGGCATGCGCAGCGGGTCGGTGATGCGCGCCTTGATGAAGGCATCCAGCGACTGGCCCGACACGACTTCCACGAGCCGGCCCAGCACGTCGGTGGCGTAGCCGTAGATGAACTGCTCGCCGGGCTGGCTCTGCAGCGGCAGTGCGGCGAAGCGGTCGGTCCACTGGGCCAGCGTCTCGTCGTTGCCGACGAGGTACCAGTCCTTCATGCCAGCTGCTTCGTACGCGGCCTTGGCGGGGCCGGCGCCATAGCTCATGCCGGCGGTGTGCGTGAGCAGGTCGTGGATGGTCAGCGGGCGTCGTGGTTTTTCGGTGCCGCCGCCAGTCAGCGCGACCTGCACGTTCGCGAAGGCCGGCAGGTAGCGCGAGACGGGGTCCTTCAGCTGGAAGCGGCCTTCCTCGTACAGGATCATCGCGGCCACCGTCGTCAGCGCCTTGCTCATGGAGGCGATGCGGAAGATGGTGTCCGTGCGCATGGGCCGCGCGTTCTCGATGTCCTGCTGGCCATAGGCCTTGAACACGACCGGCTTGCCGTCACGCATGACGACCATCACGCCGCCGGCGAGTTGCTGGCGGGCGATCTGTTCGTCGATGGCGGCGTCCAGCCGCTTCAGGCGCGCGGGCGAAAAGCCCTGCGCGGTGAGGACTTCGGCCGCCTGCGGTGGTGCGGCGAAGGTGGTGGGGGTGTGCGCGAGTGTGGCGCAGGCGAGCGCCACGGCAAGGAGGGTGGATTTCATGTCGAGGTGATCTCAGTTGTCCGTTTCGTGGTGCTGCCACGCGCCGTGCATTGAACCGCTGGCCGAGCGCCGGGCCGCCCCAAGCATCGCCGTCCCCTCGGGGGATCGACCAGGCTTGCCGGCGTTGAGCCGGGCAAGACTGGGCGAGGGATGGTCAATCCCCCAGCGGGCGCAGCTGCGTGAAGCCGGGGCTGACGGCGATGTGGAACTGCTCCGGCGGCAACGGCCTGGCCGGGTCGACGGGGCCCAGATCATCACGCAGTTGCCCGGCCACCGGCACGCGGGCTTCCCGCAGGCCCAGAGCCACCAGGCGCGCCAGCTGCATGGCGCCGTAGTTGTTGTGGTGGGTGTTGTCCAGCTTGCCGTTGTTCAGCGGGTGCATGGCCTGCGATCGCTCGGGCCCGAGCGCGGCATAGAGCTGCTGGCTCATCGCGTTGAGGTCCACGAAGGCCAGCTGCATGTCCCGCGCCACCGTGCGGGCGGCGTCGGCGTATTCGAGCAGGCTGGGCTTGAGGCGGCCCTCGGCGTCGAAATTGCGGCGCTCCATCGACGACAGCACCACCGGCACACCGCCGCGCGCCAGGATGGCTTCAGCGTGCGTGCGCAGCTCGGTCTTGTAGGTCTCGGCGTTGCCGCTGCCGTCCTTTTGCTGCTTCTGGTCGTTGTGGCCGAATTGCAGCAGCACCGTGTCGCCAGGCTGCAGCGTCGACAGGATCTTGTCGAGGCGGCGGCGGTTCAGCGAGTCGCGGTAGGTCTCGCCCGACTCGGCGTGGTTGGACACCGCCACTGTCGGCTTGAACAGCGCGGGCAACATCTGCCCCCAGCTGGCATAGGGCTCGCCGCTTTGATCGGCGACCGTGGAGTCGCCCAGCAGATAGACGGTGGGCAGCTGGACCGGCTCGATGAGCAGATGGGTGAGCGCCGGCTGCGCGCCGTTGATCTCCAGCGTCAGCCGGCGGTCCCAGGCCCAGCCCTCGCTGGCGATCTCACGCTCCTTGAGCTTCACGCGGCCCGGCTCCACACCGTTCACGGCGGTGATGTTGGCGGTGCGCACGTTGACGATGAAGCGGCGTGTCTCGGTCTTGCCGGCGGGCACGCGGGCCGCGTCCAGCTGCAGGCGGCGCAGCTCGGTCTTGAGGGTCGTGTCGCTGGCGGTTTTGCCGCCCAGCGTGGCGGTGACGCGGTAGTTGCCCTCGGGCAAGTCCACCGAGAAGAAGTAGGGCAGGCCGGCGGCGTTGCGTTTGTCGTCGGCCTCGAAGCCATGGCCGCGTTCACGGCTGTAGGTCGTGTCGGCCGCGATGGCCACCTCGCCCTTGGCGGGCTGTCCGTCGAAGCTGAAGCGCCACGCGTCGGCGGCCCAGGCGGGTGCAGCCAGCAGGCTGGCGACAAGGAGGAGGGGCTTCATGTCAGGCGGTCACGGTGAACTTGCGGGAGGGGCGGCAGGTCGGACGCGGCCACGCTGTCGCCGCGCCCCCAGAGGCGTTCATACGGCCAGCCGGTGAGCGCTTCGACGATGCGCTGGTTCTCCTCGCTCTCGGCCTCGACGGCGCCGGCGCGCAGCCGCTCCACCTCGTGCACCAGCACCGCGTGCGTGCTGGCGTTCAGCCGAAAGCGCCACGAAGCCAGCGCGCCCAGGGCCAGCATCAGCAGCGGGCCACCCACCATCAGCGCGGTGACCGTCTGGATGGCCTCGGGCGTCTGCACGACGACCTCGCCCGGCCGGGTGCGGATGTAGCCGCCCAGGTCGATGATCCAGCCGCAGGCCATGATGGCGCCGCTCTGGGCCAGCTTGCGCACCAGCGTCATGACGCCGGCGAAGATGCCCTCGCGGCGTTCGCCGGTGACGGCCTCGTCGACATCGGGCAGGTAGTTGTAGACCGACCAGGGCACGAAGTTCAGCGTGCCCCGGCCCAGGCCGGCCAGCACGATGGGCACGAACAGCCAGAACGCCAGGCTCGGCGAGAAGTCCGGCTGCGTCGGGTTCAGCGCGCCGAAGATGTTGGTGCCCAGGGCCTTGAAGCCGTCGGCGAAGCCGGCCGGCTGCACGATGTAGAACACGAGGTAGAGCAGCAGCGCCGCACCGAAGAGCCCGGCCGCCAGCCGGTAGGCCAGCACGGGGCCGGTGCGGATGACGATCTGGATGGCCAGCATCACCGAGACGAGCTGGGCCACGTACATCACCGTCATCAGCTGCGAGATGGCCAGCGTGGCACCCATCAGCACCGTGGCGACGAAGAAGGCGAAGGCGCTGTTGAAGATGTCCTGCGACAGGTAGCCGCCCAGATAGATGGCCAGGTGCTGGCGGAAGGCGCGGATCTTCAGCGTCGAGAACAGGTCGCGGAACATCTTCACCGGGATCATCAGCACGGCTTCGAGCTTCACGCCGCCAAAGGTCTGCGACATGATGGCCTGCTCGCGCGTGCCGTAGGGGCGCTCCCAGGTTGTCAGCACGACGATGGTGACGACCACCGAGAACGCCACGCCGAAGATGGCGGCCATCCAGAAGAAGGTGTCGGGCGAGTCCTTGCCGCCGAACTGGTTGATCAGCAGCGTGGGCAGGTAGGAGGCCAGGATGGCCGAGCCCTGCGCAATGATCATGCGTGCGCCGGCGAACTTGGCTTTGCGCTTGTAGTCCTTGGTCATCTCGGCCGCCAGCGTTTCCCAGGGGATGAGAAACATCGTGTAGAGCAGCTCGAAGAAGATGAAGGCCAGCAGGTAGTAGGTGAAGGTGTGGCCGGTGCGGAAGATCAGCGCGAAGCTGGGCAGCAACGGGATGGTGATGAGCAGGAAGAGCTTGCGCCGGCCGATCTTGCGGCCCACCCAGGTGTGGCGCAGGTTGTCGGAGACGTAGCCGATCAGCGGGCAGGTGATGGCTTCCAGCAGCCGCGGCAGGCCGAGGATCAGGCCGGCTTCGACGGCCGACAGGTTGCAGAACGTCGTGAAGAAATAGAACAGCCAGCCGGTGACGACCGCCTGCGCGCCGGCGCCGAGCACGTCGCCACTGCCCCAGCCCCAGTAGTTGATCCAGGAGGGCTCTTTGGCGGCGGGGTGGAGGTTGCGAGGGGGATTCATGTCTCTTGCTGTCTTTTGTGCGCTCGTGTTCGACACGCTTGTTTTGTGCGGAGGCCCAGCGGGGATTTCGCCCCCGCGGGCGAGTCACTTTCTTGGGCGCCCAAGAAAGTAACCAAAGAAACCGCCCCCGATCCGCCCGCCCTGCGCTGCGCTTCGGGTTCCCTGCGGTACTCAGCCCTTGAGGCCTCGCGCGGAACTCGCTTCGCTACGCTGCGCTCAGACAGCCGCGCGAAGTCAGTTCTTGAAGCGCGCTGCGCGCGCGGCCCCAAGGCCTTCCGTTCCTCGGCGGGCTTAGAGGGGGGAAGAGGAATTCCTCGATGCGAACGGCTTTCGGGCTTGGCTGCTGGGGTTGGCTGTTCATTCACACCCCTTCTAAACCGCCGAGAAGCGCAGGAGCCCGGGGCGCGAGCGAAGCGAGCCTCAAGGACTGACTTCGCGCCCCTTTGTCTGAGCGGAGCGTAGCGAAGCGAGTTGGGCGCGGCCCCGGGTTCCGAGCATCGCAGGGAACCCCGAAGGGGCGGTTTTGCAGGGGCGACTCTTTGCCTACTTTCTGGTCGCCCAGAAAGTAG
>JACCDO010921108.1_pt1 | contig 12235 bp, 12 predicted proteins | sample 7446101 | NCBI WGS metagenome assembly JACCDO01 (sample SAMN15323440, study PRJNA562643) | freshwater metagenome | isolation source: river surface water | place: USA:Blue River Watershed | collected 2017-08-16 | reverse complement strand
GGAACCTACGGTTTCATTTTGAACCTTCCCTTAGTATGGGATCATAGGGGAACCTACGGTTTCATTTTGAACCTTCCCTTAGTATGGGATCATAGGGAAACCTACGGTTTCATTTTGAACCTTCCTTTAGTATGGGATCATAGGGGAACCTACGGTTCCCTTAGAAGGGCAACAGAATTTCTCTCCCAACATAATTGTGAATCCCGTCCACAATACTTTGGTTAAAGATTTCTTCTGGAAAAGCAATGGAATTGCGACAATCGGGTCTGCATCCAGGCAACACTTCATCAATCAAAAAAACCACGTATTTTTTATCCAATAAATGGTTAAGTATTAGGTCGTAATTGTCTATTTCCAAATGTTGTTCAAAAGTGATGACTGGGCGACATGTATCAATTATTTTATCACTCCCTAAAATAACCTTGAATTCCATTCCTTCCACATCTAAATGAATGTATCCGATGTTTTCAATCTCTCCATTCTCAAACAAATGATCCAGTGTGATTGCGTTCACTTTGTTTCGTCCTTGGACCCCTGGTTCAAATGTGCAATGGTACATATCGTCATTGGTTGACAGAGTTTCAATTTTATTGCTGACTGCGGTTTGAAATGTTTTTACGTTGTCTATTTCGTTATGTTTGCACATTTCATTGATGAAATTGCAGTTCTCTAACGATGGGTCAATTGCGTAAAGCATTCGCTTAGATTCGCAAATTCGCTTAGATTCGCAAATTCGCTCAGTTTCGCAAATTCGTTCAGTTTCGCAAATTCGCTCAGTTTCGCAAATTCGCTTAGCCCAAGGTATCGTATTGTCCCCTATCCACGCCCCCAAATCAATTATGTTGTTTTTGATTATGTCAGTATTCATCAAATAAGTGTGCATCCGTCTAAACAAAACCTCGTGGTTATCCCTGGATGCAAATGTTTGGGAAAATGGATGTTCTATTATTTTTATTGTGGTATTGTTATCATTGGTAAAAATACAACTCATTATATGTTTATAAAACATTACATCAGCGATGAAATGAACGAACCCTTGTAGGTTTCTATGCCAGTGTGGTCTAAATTAATGGTAACGTCTGCATAAACGTGCCCGCCCATCTTTTGCCATCTGTTGCAAAACAACCAGTCCTCCGATAAATAATGCCCATCTTCCACACCACAATCAAATAAAGCAAAAGCGAAGTCGTTCTCTTTACCTGAGAGAAAATTAACATCATCAACGTATTTGGTTTGGGGAAACGCCTTGGACATAACTTCAATTGTGGAGCGCTTAATCAGCATAAATCCGGTGGCCAAATGCTTAACCTTGGTAAGATTGTTCTCTATTTCAAGCATATTTGAGCTGTAATTGATGTTGTATCTCACCATATTGTGTTGAAAGTAATCTTTGTTTGAGAAAGCGTCCTTTAGTTGTGACTTGTTCTTGCGCGCAAGAATATCATTCACTGCACTGGGATTGGATACCAACTTGTCAAATTCATAGTTCTTGATTGGGTAAATTCCGCCCACAATGGGCTTGTCGGCAACAAGGAGTTTGAGGATGTCAAATGGGCTCCAGGTAATATCGGCGTCAATGAAGAGAAAATGGGTGGCAGTGGGAATACTCATCGCCTTGGCAATCAAGTTGTTTCGGGCACGGGAAACTAAGCTATCATTTCGGCAAAAGTGGACAGTTGCATTGATACCGAGGTCCTTGCACATAAACATGGTTTGCAAAAGGGACTCGGTATAAGTGACGTACATACTACTGTTGTAGCAGGGAGTCAAAATGACGATATGAGGCTTGGCTTTTGCAATATAATCAATAATAGGTTTGGGAATGCCGTTATTTGCACTTGATTGCTGGTCAGAATCAATTTCTTCAATTTGGTATCGTACGCCTTCGGACATTTTATAAGAATTATTGGTGCAAAATCTTTATGCTGTTTTTGTAACAAAATAAACCGTAAGTTTACAAAAAAGTATTTGAAAAAGTAACATTATAAAAAATGTTATTTTTTGACAGGTCAAACGTCATTGCATTTAATCAGTCATTGCATTTAATCAGTCATTACATTTAATCAGTCATTGCATTTAGCCAATGTAGGGAGTCGAACCCTAGACCTTATCCTTACTAAGGACATGCTCTAACCAACTGAGCTACATCGGCAAAGATTTGTTTTTTTTTGGTTTTTTTACAAACTGCACTCAAAAAAGAGGGATTATAGTGGGAAGCCCGATGGGCTTGACCTACGGTTTCCCTTAAGCAGAGGTGGCCTTGATGAAGTGGATCTTCAAGTACTTCTGGAGATTGAAGTAGGTGAGGACCTCATCCTTGCCAATCTTCAAGAGGGTGGCAAGCTTGGCATCAGGGTTAATCTGTCTGCCTGAGACCTTGTCCTTGAGGTTGTTGGCGGTGATGTAGGCATTGATACCCTTGCTGACCTCAACACGGGACATCATGGTACCAGCCTCCTTGCCAAGGAAGGTGATAAGCTCGTCACTGATGACGGAGGGCTTAACAAAGCCGGAGGGCTGTCTGTTGCCACTGGAAGCCTTCTTGGCTTTCTTGGACTTGGAGGCAGCCTTCAACTCGCGGGAAACCGACTTCTCAAGAAGTCTGTAGTCAGCCTTCATGGAGGAGAGGATGGTGGTTACCTGCTGGATCTTGGAGCCAAAGTCGTTCAACTTGGAAGCAAGGGTGGAAGCATCAACAGTGGCCTCGGTAGCAGGGGTCTCGGTGGCAACAGGGGCAACAACGGGAGTCTCAACAGGGGCGGGGGTGGGAGCAGCAGCAACCTTGGCCTTCTTCTCGGCCTTGGGCTTCTTCTCAACAACGGGGGTAGTATCAACAGTGACAGTGACAGTGGGGGTAGCGACAGGGGCATCAGACTTAGTAGTTTTGCGGACCATTTCTTATTATACACTCTATAGTGTTAGTTTTTTAAGTAGTTTTACGCATTTGTATTTATAATACATTGTTAATGCATATTCTGGTCTTGAAAAACATTTTGCCTAAATGTTTTTCAACAAAAGAAATCCGGATAATTTATTATTGTACAATTGAAAAATAGTTTTCATACAACCACGGCAATTGAGTTCGCGCATTCAAAGAAACCAGCGTCAGTCCCGATAAAAAATACATTGCACCCAATTGTTTATGCTCGTCGTCTAAACCACTATACACTAAAATTTCGGCCATTTTGACAACCATTGAAACGGTGAGATTCACTTGTCCTGTGCCAAACACTTCTGGAGAGAAGGGTGAAATGTAGGGGCAAATGCGGTTTCTCAATGAGTGTGGTATACGGTGCCATAATTGGTTAATTTTCAGAATCAGATAATAGAGACGGTCTTCATTCAGATTGGATAACCATTCTCTATTTGAATAATTTCCAAGACTGTCAATATGGATGAATAGACCAGTGATTCTTTGGTCCAATGACATTTGTTGCAAACCCTCATAAAATGTGAAAAATACTTGTTCACGTGTTTGTTGAACTTGATTCTCAACAAACAAGTTTGTTGACTCCTGAACAGTTCCAATTTCTCTGAACAAATCATTTCCAGGAAAGAGAATGTTGGTGAGTTTCACAACCTTTATCATTTTAGTTCCAAATGTGACTTTCATATTTTCTCTGTTGTATGGGTTCTCAAACTTCTTGTTTTTGGTGGCCAATGTGCAGAGAGATTTGATATCAAAGCCATAATTGACATTGTGTGTTTTGTCTGCATATTTTATAAAATTCAAGTATGGAATTTCATTTATTGGTTCCATAGTGTAGAAATCCGTCTCGTTTACACAGTTCTCTCGGGTCCCTTTTAATTTCATCCACTTATTAACCAGGTGCCTCCGAAATGTTTTCTGGATTATCACGGAGTTGACTTCATTTTTGATTTTTTGTTCAATCCGGTCCTTAATTTCAGACTTGTTTCCAGAAACCTTTATATTCAAGTCCTTTGCATATTGTTTTAATTCGGGTAATTTGGATTTGGATAAATCTATTTTTGAAATATCTTTATATGTCTGTGCGGCGGGTCTTGCCATCTTAGAAAGCATATTCTATATTGGTTGTATAGAGAATATTATAAATCACTTTTTCAATAAATAATTAAGGAGTTTAAAAAAAAATCTGAAAAAATCAGACTCCAAAAAAATCGTAAAATTGAAAAAATATTAAATCTGTGACTGTGAAATCATAAATATAAAACAAAAGTTTTAGAACACATATAAAGCCAAAGCACTATTAGAACTATACAAGAAAAGATGTCCTCCACTAAGTCTCAACCTATTGTCCTTGATGTTAACTCCTGGGTCCCTGATGCGATTCGCTTCACTCCCCCCAAGGTAAACGATAAGCAAGGAAAGTCAATCAATATTATCAGCAATCAAACCGGTCGTGGTCTCCACATTTCGTCGCCCCTTTTAACTACCTGGGGTATCAGCGATTTCGTAGACCAGCAGACGGGTGTTTCCGATGGAAAGTTTAGCATCTCGCTCACTTTCCCCAACGAGGAGTATGCAACCAAGAATTCCAGTATGTTTTTAGATAAGATTAAGGCATTTGAATCCGCCATATTAAACGAGGCAGTCAAGAACTCCGAGTTGTGGTGGGGTGAGAAGCTGACCTTAGATATTCTCAAGTACAGTTTCTTCCCTGTACTCAAGTTTCCCAAGATTAAGGGAACCAAGAAGCCTGATTTGTCCAAGAGTCCCACTATCAGCGCAAAGGTGCCTTTCTACGAGAAGGACAACAGATGGAATGTTGAGTTGTACGATACCAATGGCACCTTAATATTCCCCTGCGATAACGACGAGATGACTCCTGCTCACTTTGTTCCCAAGCTCAGTAATGTTGCCTGCGTTTTGCAATGCGGTGGCATTTGGATTGGTGGCAAGGGTTGGGGTGTTACCTGGAAGTTGGTTCAGGCAGTAGTCAAGCCCAAGGAGGTTGTCAGCGTATTTGGCAAGTGCCATATCAAGTTGTCGGAAGACGAGAAGCACACCATTGAGAATCACGATGTGGAGGCCGAGGAGGAGGTTAACTCGGTGCCTGCACCTGCACCTGTATCAACTATGGTTGAGGACAGTGATGAGGAGGAGGAGGCGCCTGCACCAGTAGTTGTTGCAAAGCCTGCAGTTGTTGAGAAGCCTGCGCCTGCGCCCGCGCCCGTAACTGCTTCACCAAAGCCTGCAGATGAAGCACCTGCTGCTGCCGAGAAGAAGGTTGTCAAGAAGGTTGTCAAGAAGGCGGCGCCTTAAATAAATGGAAAACGAATGAATAAAGGTAAGTATATATATTTGTGTGTTTTTTTTCATTTTTATTTTATAAAAAATATTAAAATACTTTTTTTATAAAATGCTTTTTTAACAAGTAATGATATAATGAAGGGAACAAACAAAAAGAACAGACGCAATTTAAAAAAAACGGTCAAACAATTGAATTGCAGTCCGCTCGTAAAAAATAAAAAAGTGGTTTCCAATTCTTGTATGACATCAGAAGTCCTTTTAAAGATTCGCGATGAATACAACAAAGACCACGATAAAAAAATTGTAGCAACAAAACCCGCACTCATTTGGCACGAACTACGGATGAAACTTGATACAAAAGATGAGAGAAAATGGGTGAACGAAATTGACGACCCCAAGTTGCGCTCTCAAATCAAAAAACAGCTTTTTGCACCCGAGTCCCCACCCGAATGGTTGAAAAATCCCAACGAATGGTTAACCAATTTTGACATTGATATGGTAATGGAGCAGTACGAAATGGAAAACAAAGATTTCAAATATTTAGGAACAACCCCGATTGATTATGATTATATTGTGGATACCCAAACACACACGTGTGTTGAAGATAACTTGTGTAAATTCAATTTGAAAGAACTGATGAGCCAAGGCAAACGCAGGTTTGCGTCCGTTTTTAATTTAGATAAACACGACCAGTCAGGGTCACATTGGGTCTCGGTGTTCATTGACGTGAACAAGCGTATCATAATGTTTTTTGACAGCGCGTCCGGGTCAGTGCCAAAGAAGATAACCGAGTTTGTTAATAGTGTTAAGGAACAGGGATTGAAACAAAACATCGTGTTTAAATACATTGCGGGTAAAAAGAGACACCAAAGTGGCGGAACCGAATGTGGTGTATACTCAATCCATTTTATTATTCAGATGTTGTCACAGCCGGACAAAGCAATGCAGATTTTTTTATACGGAAAAATCCCAGACAAGGAAGTAGAGAAATACCGAAAAATATATTTCAATGAGCCCGAAAATGTATAGCAATATATATAATGGTTAAAACGGTTAACAAAAAAAATAAAAGAAACAATAAAACCAGTAAAAAACTTAGTGGTCGCAAGCTTAGTGGTCGCAAGCTTAGTGGAGGCAAACCACTTTTTATAAAAACTGTCGCCCAATATAAGGACGGCATTTTGGTGAAATATAATATTCAGCGAAACAAAATGGATAAGGACCAGCAAGAAGGGTATGCAAAATTGCATAAAGTATTTTACCCTTTAAACGAACCTTCCGACTTTTTGGATATTTTCAAAATTGACCCAAAGAAAATGAAACTGTTGACCAAACCTTTTTTTTCACCATCCGACCCAAACAATAAAGCAGATGAAGAAGAATCCCAAACAATTGTCATTAATAGTTTGAAAGACAGAGAAGATGTTCGGGTTGCAAATCAAATAATTCAAAACATAAATAATGATACAACAATTCCCAAATCTTCACAAAAATATGATAGCGATATACCAACGTTTATCCAAGAGTATAAGAAATTGATTGAAACACACAAAAATATGCTTTTGGCAAAAACGGATTATACCAAGGGTCGGAAAATGTTAAATACACCCGTGTTTTTAAATATAATTGGGAAAAAGTATGAATATATTACAAACGAATTAACTGATTTGGAAGAACTCCAAAAACAAATGGATGCCCCTTCAATTGGAACTACAACTCCTGTACAAACTGCATCAGCAGCTGGACCAGCGATTTTAAAACCCGTAGTTTTACCCAAACATTTATTGTTCTCCAAACAATTAAAAGAGAGAATTGCTGCTGCTAAAGCATAATAAAAGCCTTTTCTCTCAACACCTTGTGTGGAAACATCCAATTTATAAAGTAATATGCGCCCGTGGTTTTTTCAAGGAATCCATTCATCATTTGCACAATGGTTTCGTTGTGACCGATGTCGTCAATCCATATCATTTTGTAATCCAGGTTTCGTTTTTGCAATTTGCGCAAACATTCCTGGAAACCTTTGAAAAATAGGTCGGGTGTGAGTCCATTGTTTATAGATGCAACTAGACGGAGTCCTTTTTTTACCTGAATGGCTTTTTCTCTAAGAACTTTTCTCTTGTTATTGCCTTCGTTATTGCCTTCGTTATCGCCTTCGTTATCGCCTTGTCGGTCGGCTTCGCCTTTTTCATAGAGTGTATGTGCATCCTCTATGAAATACATTGCCAATACGTTGCCTTTTTCGCAAAAAGCATACACAAACAATATCTCTGCATCAATCCTGGATTTGATTGCACCAACGTCTATTGCAACCACAAAATCATAGAGAACATTCGGTTTGAAAAGTCCGTGTAACGTATCAAACATAATTGCCCAATTCTGCCGATACACCTGAACAATGTTGCGTACTCTCTGTTTTGTCTTGCTCAAATTTATTTGGAACAAACTCGTAGAGAAAGTGAGGATAGGAACCGCACCTTCGCATTTGCCAACATCCTTTTTCAAAAGTCCAATGCGCACATCTGGATTGTGTCTGCGCACATTGTAGTCGTGTGTGGATATCAGATTGCGACTTATATTTTTGGATTTATAGGCGCGGTCAACAGAGATATAGGTCAAATAATTGGCTGGTTTACATTCATTGGCTGGATGATAAAAGGTCCGAACTGGATACGAGGCAATGCAACCCTTGGGTTCGGGGAACAATTGAATTTCCACATTGGTGCTCAAGATGTCAAATTGTTTTTCAGAAGACTTACCTGTAGAGACATAGTTTTTTTCGTTGTAAAATGAGATAAAAGGGGTGTCAAAATGCCCGCTAAAACGGGCTTTCACGTCTTTCTCTACGAGTGTATATAAAAAATCATCCGCTTCAATGTAAAAACACTGGAGTAGTTCTGCAAAATATTTTATATAGGTCTCGTTCAGTTCATAGTAATTTATGGTTTTTATTTGGATAGCATTAGAGAACTTGTTTTTATAGGGGAAAAGTTGCATTTCTCTACTTGTCTTTGAAAAAACATTGTGATAATCGTAGGTGTGATAGACCGGCATGTGGCACCAGAAGGGATATTTGATGCAGATATAGAAATATCGGACGACCAAAAATAAAAGTATTCCATAAAATACAATCTCTTGGAAATACATTTTTTCTCTATGCGCAGATTGTATTCTTGCAAAATTGAACTTATGTGAAAAAATAAAATGATAAATACAAAATATTATATTACTTATCATTTAATTGAAAATGCAAACCCGAAGTCAAACGAGAAAATTATTGCAGGCGCAGGCGCAAGCGTTAGAGAAGGATCCAACGAAGGATGCATCAATCCGTGTTCTTCCGGATTCTATCAAAAATGTTTCGTATGAGTCTGAACATACATTGTATATGCCACAATATCTAAAAAAACCGCTATACGACGTGGACATTGATTTTGACGAAGCAAGCGAGGCGTGGCGAGCCAACAAAACCTCCATCGGAAATGGTCAGTACAAATACAAGAAACGTGTTAAATTTTAGATCCAAATCTCGCATTGAACCTCCTTAAACGTTCAACAGATTCTAGATATTGCATAATTGGCGTCATGTATTTTGTTTGCATTTCGGAAATTTTAAAAACTTGTGAAGTACTTTTTCCAGCGGTTGATTTTAGTTTTTCTTCCTCCTCATTTCTTATTGCGGTTATTTGCATCATTGAAAGTTGGGTTCCAGCGCGTTTTGAAAAATCAATGGTTGATTGTCCGCTATTTGTTTCTTTATCATTATTGGGGTCTGACTCGTATATTATTTTAAGTTCTTTTTCATCAATTTCCTTTAATGCCGGATTAATATGTGGAACGGGAACCAAATCAAATCTGGATAATTTTCTTGAAATGTATTCAGTAAAAACTGGGTTTAATTTCCAATACCCACCGCCGATTCTCAAACTCAACATTGCTTGCCATTCGTATAAAAAATAATTTAAAAATCTTCTAAATCCATCGTTCAGAACTTTTTCAATTTCTTTTGCAATACGCTCATAATTAGTATCAATTATTTTGGATGTTTTGTTTTTTTCGTATTTATTTTTCTCAATAAATTCTTTAATTGTTATAGTAGAACGTTTTCCGTCAAACAAGTCTTTTTCATGTTCTTCAAGAACAATTGGATAATCACTAACTAAATCGCAAATCCATTTGGGTTTCTTATCTGTCTCTGAAAGTTCATCGGTGTTGTTCATAATAAATGCCATTTTTATCAAAAATCCGTCACGTTTATCTTCTAAATATTCGGGCATTGTTGAACTATCCTTTATACCTGCAATTGGAAACCAAGAACCTGTGAAAATTTCAGAATTCTTATTGCTTCTTCCACTCGTCCGAAAGTAACAAATATTGGGATTTGGCCACAATGCGTCATTATTGACTGGTATGCTTACTAACAAACGATATGAATAACTATGCTCATGCAGAATAAACGTATCAACTGTGCTACTAGATAGGTTAGCTTTTGGTGATGCAGATTTTGATGATGCAGATTTTGATGATGCAGATTTTGATGATGCAGATTTTGATGATGCAGATTTTGGCGTTTTAGATCTTGGTGAAGTAGATTTTGCCGTCGTAGTTCTTGGTGAAGTAGATTTTGCCGTCGTAGTTCTTGTCTTAGAAACTCTTTTTGACATTTCACCTTTTGGTTCGCAACTATTTGTTTCTTTATTGTATTTCTCTCCATTCGGACAACGTTTTCTGGTTTCGCTCATTTATTTATACAATATCAGTATAAATAAAAAGTTATTTATTGAATTTCTTAATAATAAATATATCTTTCGTCAATATTTAGGGTGTTTACAGATTTTCTTTTTTAACTGCAGCATTTATTTTGTTTTCTCTCGTTTATATATAATGTCCCAAACAGATAATGACGGATTGAGTAATGTCGTTGCAAATGGTAGAACTAAATTAATGACTGAATGTCGTACGAAAAATAAACATAATTCAAGAATAAGAGTAAAACAACTATTGCAGGCAGGTGCCGATGTTAATGCAGTTGATAATCGTAGAATGACCCCATTAATGCACGCTTTGGATATTCATGACAGCATTCTTCGTGAAGAAAAACTTGTAGATATAGTGGCAATATTGTTGGATGCAGGTGCTGATGTTAATGCAGCTGATAATAGTAGAATGACACCATTAATGTACGCTTTGGATATTGATACTGAATACGTTAATGAAGATACACTTGTAGATATAGTGTCAATGTTGTTGGAAAGAGGTGCTGATGTCAATGCAGCTAATAATCATGGAGTAACCCCATTAATGTACGCTTTGGATATTCCTACTGAATACATTAATGCAGAAAAAATTAAAGATATAGTGTCAATGTTGTTGGAAAGAGGTGCTGATGTCAATGCAGCTAATAATAATTATGGAATGACCCCATTAATGTACGCTTTGAATGTTGATAATGAAATGAATGCTTTGAATATTGATAATGAAGATGAACTTACCGAAATAGTGACAATGTTGTTGGATGCAGGTGCCGATGTTAATGCAAGAGATTTTAGAGATGATTCTGTGATTCAATATGCCAGAGCCTCATATGATAGTATAATAGATTTGTTATATGAAAATGGTGCTAACGATGATGATGATGATGATGATGATGATGATGATGATGATGATAGTTTACCATCGCCTCAACAAGAAATGCCACATGGTGTTGCATTTGAAGTTCATCATTTCTTTAATGATTTTTTGTTTGATAGATTTATGCAAATTATAAGGAGTGAACTTGGAAAGCGTGGAATTAGCCTATCAAAAATTGGAAATGAATTATTGGAACCACTTATTAATTCTGAAACTATTATTAATGTACCGGAAAAGGTTGATGCACTTAATAGAATAAATACAAAAATAAAAAATTATGAAGGCACAAATAAATTAGCAGTTAAAGATACTATTAAATATATTTTAACACAACCTAAAGAAATTATAAATCAATACGTTGATAATTTGATAGTTGACTGTTTACAAGCATATAATACTGGAGATCCTGAGAGTTGCACTAAAGGTCAATATGAAAGAATTTTTTTGTCATTAGAGCATGTTTTTTTCGCAAAGTGTAAAGATATTGTAGATGAAAAAATGTGTCCTCCTCACTACCGTGAATTATTACGTTGTTTTCCGCCGGATTACAATGGTTTATTTCAAGTATGGTATGGAACACAAGACCCTGACGCCGAAGGATTTCCTGAAATGAACAAAGAAGAAAAAAAAGAATATCTTATTAAAAAAAAAGCAGAATTGCGTAAATATATTGTTGATACAATTGAGATGGATATAGAAGGAATTGATAAGTATTTAAATAAGATTGATAAAGGAAAACCAACATTTGAAGGTTTTTATTATAGTATGTATGGCGAAGGTAAACGCAAAAAAAATAAAACGAAAAAAGGCGTTTTGCGCGCAATTCATACAAAAAAACATAATAAAAAGTCCACGAATAAAAAGTCCACGAATAAAAAGTCTAAAAGAAAATAAAGTTATTTATTGAATTTCTTAATAATAAATATATCAAAATCGCTTAAAAAATCTTTTCCATAAAGGTCGGATGACAATGACCGATAATGGTCCGATGAAAGATGCCGATAATGGTCAATGTATTCATCGGGTGTGAAATCGTGATCTAAAGTGAAAAGCGTCATTATGATTTTTTTCTTGTTATACCAGTATGTTTTGCGGATACTTTTTGCATCGTCCTCTTCCATAAAATCATTGATATATTCCTTAAATGAACGCTTGTCCATTTTTTTCACATTCTCTTCGTGGTCTTCCACTTCGTACATGACTTTTTCCATTTTTTAATAAACAAAATAGTTGAAAAATCTTTATTATCTTTTGAAAAGTATACGACGCAAAGTATACGACCGAGCCAAAGTATACGACACAAAGTATACGACGCAAAGTATACGACCGAGCCAAAGTATACGACGCAAAGTATACGACGCAAAGTATACGACG
>JACCDO010995533.1_pt1 | contig 12237 bp, 3 predicted proteins | sample 7446101 | NCBI WGS metagenome assembly JACCDO01 (sample SAMN15323440, study PRJNA562643) | freshwater metagenome | isolation source: river surface water | place: USA:Blue River Watershed | collected 2017-08-16 | reverse complement strand
CCCGGTGCTATTAAACCAACAGATGTACCAAACGTAGATTTTGTTGCTAACATAGCTCTTGAAGGTCTATTTTCAACATATAAAATGGCACATAAAATTGACTTTGATGGTTTCAATGAAAGCAGATTTATAAATTTAAAACCAAAAAAAGTTATAGTGTCAAGATATGATGAAATTAGTGTACCTATGGCCGATGGTACTACAAGGATATTTAAAAACATAGAAACACCAGATTATATGTTAACAAAAGATGGTTCAAAACCTATGTTTATTACTAAAAAAGCCGATTTTGCTTTAGCAGAAGTCACAGACTTTGGTGACGAAGATGCAGAAGACCCAGATATTGTATATGGCGACCCAATTACTGTTGCATCATTAGGTGTAAAAAAAGCTGCAAAAACAGGAAAATTAAAAGGTATTTCACCTACTGAATTATATGTTGCTGATTTAGAACGTTTTGAAAAACCAAAACATATGAGAACCAAAATTGTTGGTGTTATTAAAGAAGTTAAACGTAAGGCACTAAGAACCAAACACGCTTTGAGCGGTGAAGATACAATACAATCAAGCTCATATACTGGTTATACTGTAGTAAATGATAAATATATTACATTATTAAACAAAACAGCTAAGTATTATCCAACCAAACTAGCTTCAAACGAAAGAATGCCTACACTATCAGATAACTCAATTCTCGAATTACCACCAATAATTCAAACATCCGATATTGATATTGATAGTGAGCAGTTGGAAATGATTAAAAAGTTTGCCAACACAAGTATAACTATGGACCAACTACAAAAGCCAATTTATATGTATACTTCTTCTTCATTTACTGGTAAACCATATTATAAAACCTCTGACGGAATAACTGAGCTTGTTAACACTCTAATACCAAATTATAAAGTAGTAAGCACAACAATATCCTCAGAAAACGATGTATTTAATCAATTTTTCAAAACAAAAACTACAAAAAATTCTTCAACTAATTTGTATATGAATGTCTTTGCAAACTTGTTAAGTCGCCAAAGTTTTTATACAGATATGGTTAGTTTATCTGAAGATGATAAAGATGATGACATTAGAGAGATGTATTATGCTCTATCTGGCTCATATCAAAAATTTAATAATAAAATGGGTATTATACCATTTGAAAATATAGGGGATTATATAGGTTTTCAAAAACAAGCATTAGAAGAATTTAGAAATGACCCATGTGCAATTCAAGATGAAAGTGACTCAAACAGTAAAAGTGCATTAGCTGGTTTGATTAAAATACCTACTGTTAGATTATTGGTTCGTAACCATATTATGAAATTTACTAATATGTTTATGAATACTCTATTTTTGTTTAAACATCAAAGACTATATGAAAATAGTGAATTATATATTCAATTTTTAATTCAAACGTTCAAACAAGATTTGCAAAAATTAGCAGTTTTGGGTGGAGATTTATCCCTAAACTTCTATAATATTTATTTTGAATATTTAGATGAATATTATGAATCACAAATAGTTTTGAATAATGGTCTATATGACCCATTAAGTGGACAAAAAATTTCATTAGACCAAGAATTTAGTGAAGATTTTAAACTAAATTATATTTTTAAGCTTGAACTTAAGATAATGCAGGAAAGATATAATAAGTTATTTAAAGAATTTGATAATGAAGATTTACATTTAATGTCAATATTATCTGGTAAGTTTAATGAATCATTCTATAGAAAACAAATATACGTTGATTTTCAAGTGCTAAAGGATGGGATTGAACAAACAAGAGCATTTAGTGCAACCTCCAGACAATGGGAATATGCATGTTTTATTAAAATTAAAGATGGAAACAACACATACACATTACATAAAGTTTCTATAAATGGTGGAACCAATGTGAGAAACACTCTACCAACTCTTTCTACAGAGAGAAAGCTTGAGTTGTTTAAAATATTGCGTGAAACAAACGAATTTAAATTATTATTTGATTATTGTTTTTCAATGACGAAAATAATGTCTTTGATTCACGTAGAAAACTGTATGGAAATATGTCAAAAAGACCAATTTGCCAACATGATGATTATCGCATCAGACGAAGCGATAAGAAACTCAGCAGTTGCAGCTTATTATTCTAATGATAATGAAAAGACAGATTGTTATAATCCTAATGCGGGTCAAAATGGACCTGCATTTGAAATGCCAAAACTTAGTGGTATGTTGGCAAAGATTATATTACAATTTTTAATTAAAGCTCCAATAATAATTTTGAAAGCAATTGTTGAATTAACAGACCCAAATATTTCAATTGCTTCTAAGTTAAGAACAGCTACATCAGCGTTGACTTGCACACCATTACCAGTATTGCCATTTTCTTTGGCACTATTACCATTCACGCTGATACCTTCGCCAATTTCAATTGGCCCACCAGTTATACCACCGCTAGGCCACATATATCTTGGTATAGATTTAGCCGAATTTGTATATGCACTAGCAACTAGTGATAGAGGCAATTGCGCTTCACTAGACCTTAATATATCAGACCTTGGAGATATGACCGAATCCAATGCATCATTATGTAAAAAAGGCTGTTCTGAGGCTGCATGGTCAGCACAAAGAGGTGGTTCTGGAATTGATTTACGTATTGGTACTGACGGATGTTAGGAGGATTTTAAAATGGCTTATGGTCCAAGATTACCGCTAGATATCGGTACTAGATATGCACATTATGATTTGATAGATGAAATAGCACAACTGGCTAAACAAAATTTAAAAATGATTATTCTTACATCACCGGGAGAAAGAACTTGGAATCCAGATTTTGGTGTTGGAGCAAAAAGAGCTTTATTTGAACACAAATCTAGAGTACAATCATATTTGAACAACAACATTAGACAGCAGGTTGCTAAGTATGCTCCATATATAACAATAAGAGGGATAAGTTTTAACTCAGACGATGATTACAACTCAGCTACTATAACTATTAATTTTATAATAACTGCACATTCTATCGAAGAGATATTAGAACTTTCGATTTAACATCTATTTATATTAGGATTTTATGGATGGCAAAAAAAGTACCAATTAAATACACATCAAGAGATTTTAATTCTATCAAAGCTGATTTGGTTGAATATGCAAAAAGATATTATCCAGATACTGTAACAGACTTTTCACAAGCATCATTTGCTTCTCTAATGCTTGATTCTGTTTCTTATGTTGGAGACATTTTATCTTTTTACTTAGACTATCAAGTAAATGAAAGTTTCTTAGATACAGCTATAGAAAATGAAAATATCTATAGAATTGCTAGACAGATGGGATATAAAATCAACAGAAGACCAGTTGCCTATGGTCAAGTAACTTTATACGTATTGGTGCCAGCAACAACCGATGGATTATCAGTAGATACTGCATACGTACCCATATTGTCTAAAGGTTCAACATTTGCCAGCACCTCTGGTCAATCTTATACTCTGGTTGAAGACGTAGATTTTTCACAATCAAATAATGAAATAATTGTTGCAAGAACAGATGTAAACACAGGGATTCCATTGTATTATGCTGTAAAAGCACATGGAACGGTAGTTTCTGGTAGAACCGTATCTGAAAATGTTGTAATAAGCTCTTTTGAAAAGTTTAAAAAAATTAAATTAAAAGAAGAGAACATAGTAGAAATTATATCAGTAATAGATTCTGAAGGTAGAGAGTATTATGAGGTTGAAACACTTTCACAAGATTCGGTGATGAAAGAAATAAAGAATCTTGGAAACAACACGGACGAACCAACAAGTATAATGAAGATGGTTTCTGTACCAAGAAGATTTGTTGTAGAAAATGAAATAAGAGATACCTACTTACAATTCGGATATGGGTCTGACGATACCATAGAGGACAATGTTCTTATAGACCCAGCACAATCAATAATTCAATTACATGCAAGAGATTACATTTCTGATTCATATTTTGACCCATCAGACATTAATAAGACAGATAAATTTGGTATAGGACCAGCAAATACTACATTACGTATAATATATCGAGTAACATCTGAGTCTGATTCAAATGCTGCACCAGCATCTATAAATCAAAAAATTTCTACAATTTTAAGATTTAAAGACCAAAGTGCGCTTTCGCCTACTGTTGTATCTGTAATAAGAAACAGTATTGAAGTAACAAATGAGCAGCCAATAGTTGGCGATTTAACAAATATAAATACAAGTGCAGAAGAGCTAAAAGTAAGAATTAATAATTTTTACGCCTCACAAGGGCGAGCAGTAACAATTCAAGATTATACTACCTTAGTATACTCAATGCCAGCTAGATTTGGTGCAGTAAAAAGATGTGCTGTATTGCAAGACAATAATTCCTTCAAAAGAAACATAAATATTTACGTTATATCACAAGATTCCAACTCAAGATTAGTACAAGCAAATTCTGTAATTAAACAAAATTTAAAAACATATTTATCAAATTATAAAATGATAAATGATACTGTTGATATATTAGATGCTAAAATAATTAATTTTTCAATTGATTTTGAGGTAATTGGTTCTTCTGAATTTTCTAAAGCACAAATTTTATCTAATTGCTTGATAGCAATTGCGGATAAATATAATAATAAGCTAGATATAGGTGAGCATTTGAGCATAAATGAACTTTATGCTCTTCTAAACAGAGTAAATGGTGTATCAGATGTTATTTCTGTTGAAATGAGATTAAAAAATGGAAGTGGATATTCTAGTACATTCTTAAATTTTGCTAAACAAACATCTCCAGATGGTAGATTCATTCGTTGCCCAAAGAATGCAATTTTTGAGTTACGTAATCCTGCTGCCGACATTAAAGGAATCATAAGATAATGGCTATAAAAAGATATTATGCCTCTGCTGATACCACAATAACAAATGCTTTTAAATCAAATGGTATCTATCGTGGTGTTAGCGGTAATATGGGACAATCTGACATATTAGAAGTGTTTTCTTTATATGATGAAGTATCTACTGGTAGTAGAGAGTTGTCTAGAATACTTATACAATTTCCCATATCTGATATTGTGCAACATAGAAATAGTAATATGCTACCAGCTAGCGGTTCTGTTTCATTTAAATTAAAACTTTATAATGCTCCAACAAACAAACCATTAGCTACCGATTATGTACTTGAAGTAAAAGCTGTGTCTGGCTCTTGGGATGAAGGTCGCGGTTTAGATATGGAGGAATACACCGATATAGATACCGCTAACTGGTTAAATAGAGCCTCTTCAAGTTTGGGAACTTCAAGTTGGGTGACGAGTGGAGGAGATACACACGCTTCCCCAATATATACACAATCTTTTACTGGTATTGAGAATCTAGATATCGATGTTACTGGACTAGTAGAACAATGGATTTCTGGTACAAAGAATAATCATGGATTTATGGTTAAAATGTCTTCTTCAATAGAAGAAGATGATGCTTCTTATTATACAAAAGAGTTTTTTGCTAGAGGCAGTCAATTCTTTTTTAAACGCCCAATTTTAGAGGCTCAATGGAATTCTGCTAGAAAAGACCAAAGAGGTTCTTTTTATGCAAGCTCTTCATTATCCGACAATAATAATAATACTATATACCTCTATAATCGAATCAGAGGCCAGTTAAAGAACATTCCAACAGTAGGTACTGGTAATGTATATGTTAGAGTGTATGACGCTCCTACGGGCAGTAGCTTGGTCACAAACACGGTTATTACTGGTGGGTGGGTATCTACTGGTATATACACGGCTTCTTTTGCTCTTAACACCACCTCTTCACAAGTATTTGACAGATGGTTTAATTCTGGTTTGTCCATTTGTTACCATACTGGTGCAATCGATGTAATCCAACAGGATGCAGAAGATTATGATTTAACAACAAATTATGTTGTTTCTTTGATAAATTCAAAACCTTTTTATACTCAAGATGAAACTGCAAGATTCCGTTTCTTTATCCGCAATAAAGATTGGAATCCCACTATTTACAATGTAGCCACTAGTGAAGTGGAAACGTTAACTATAGAGAGTGCGTCTTATAAGTTAGTCAGAGTATCAGATAATTTAAAAGTAATTGATTATGGAACTGGCTCAAATTTACATACTATGTTAAGCTACGATGTATCTGGAAATTATTTCGACCTTGATATGAATATGTTAGAGCCAAATTATATGTATCAAATTTACTTGACATTTTTTGATTCACAGACTAATTCATGGAGAGAGCAAAAAAATAGTTTCAAATTTAGAGTAGAGAAGAATGAGCCTTAAAGAACTATTCCAAACAACCGTTAAAAACGAAAAACTTACAAACGAAGAAATAAATTCTGATTTACGTTCTGATAATTTTATTGAAGAACAAATAGAGAATCAAACGTCTTTCGTTCCAAACATAGATTTTTCAAACCCAGCAAATTTTGCTTTTTTTGGTTCTGCTGAGAAATATTATTCAGACGCATTTGACAGAATATTAAATCTATATCCATACGATGGTTCAACTTCTGAAAAGCTAAAATGGCGCAATGAATCCACTTTAATTGATAAATGGGTATTTGATAATCAATATCCAAAATCTACTGGTTATGCTACGTTTTCAGCAAATGGTTGGGGGACTTTGGTTGGTTCAAAAGTTTCTGGCTATGGTCTTCCATCTTCTCAAGAATATATCTTTGTAAAAGGCACATTGAATACTGGTTCTACACAAGCCAATAGTCTCAAAGACAGCTTTGATACATCAAACAAACTTGATTCAACAAATAACAGATTATCTAATCTATATGTAAATGGTTCTACTGGTTTTACTTTAGAATTTTGGTTAAATAAAAATTCTTTTGACACAACAAAAACAGAAAAAGAAGTCATATTTGATTTGTGGAACAATGAGGATACTTCTAGTGTTTCTTATGGAAGAGTTACGCTAGCACTAACTTCATCTGGTGGTTTTTTACTTACAGTTCGTTCTGGTTCTGATGGTGTTAATAATCTACAATTAGGCTCTGGCTTAAGTGTTCTTGGCGGCTGGCATCATTATGCAATAAACGTAAAAAACTCAGATTCCAGTAACTTATCGGTTTCTTTGTATCGCGATAGCCAAGTTTATCAACAAACAAATTCTGGCACCGATATAGAATCACTAGCTGGTGCAATTACGGCGCACATAGGGTCACTCAGAACTGCTATAGATGGTACTTCTACTGCAATCGGATACGGCAAGCTAAGTGCATCATTAGATGAATTTAGATTTTGGAAATCTTCAAGAACATCTCAAGACATTGGAAGATATTGGTGGACCAATGTAGATGGTGGTTCAAATACTGATGATTATGCTACCGATTTGGGTGTTTATTATAAATTTAACGAAGGTATAGTTGGTACAACAAATCGCGACCAAGTTGTAATTGATTACTCTGGTCGTACCACAAACGGCTATTGGTATGGATATACAAATACTTCAAGAAATACTGGTAGTGCTATAAATCTTTATGGTTCTAGTTTCACAGAAATTGGTGACCCTATTTTATACTCAACTCACACAAATGTATCCAACAAATTAACTGAACTTCAAGCTAGTGGTTCGTTACACGATTTAAATAATTCTACATCCTTATATAAATTAATTCCTAGCTGGATTACTGAGGAAGATGAAGAATCTGGCGAGCAATTAAATAATTTAACACAAATAATTTGTAGTTATTTTGATACTGTTTATTTGCAGGTTCAATCTTTAACAAAATTAAAAGATAATCTATCAACGTTATCTAAAGTCCAAGGTATTATTGAAGGCGACTCTGAATTAAACGAGGTTATTGGTACTTTTCAGACTTCAAATAAGCCACTACCATTTGCCAAGACATTATTAGTATCAAATGGCATAATCACTCCAGAGTTATTTGCAGATGCTAGCATTTTAGAAAAATTTCTAGACAGAAATGAAGATATTAATTTTGAATCATCATTATCAGATATAAAAAATAATATTTATAACAATATCTATTCATCGTTAATTAATGCTTTTAAAACAAAAGGAACCAAAAAATCCTATAAAAATAAATTGCATTCTTTTGGTATTGATGAAAAATTAGTTAAAATTAACACATATCCATCAAACACAACTTATACATTTGATAATAATACTAACAATATAGCACAAAAAAGAAAAGTAATTAATTTTAACGAAGCAGATAGATATTCTGCCACTATTCATCAATATTATGATTCAAGCAACTCAAATACTCGGTCCTTTATCACAGGCTCTGTAGTTAGTAGTTCAATTACGGTCGAATGTGAAACAATATTCCCATTAAAAGTATTTAATGATGAATTATTTGATGATACTCCATTTACTCAAACGTCGGTATTTGGTTCACATACCAATAACGGTAGTAATACTAATTTATCTTGGGCTACTTTTGATTATTTTAACTTTGTTGTAAAAGCTAATAGAAATGGTGCAGAAAGTAAAGATGCGTATTTTCAATTAGATTCAACATTACTTACTTCTCCTTTAATAACACCTGTTTTTTATGATGTGTATAATAATGAAAAATGGAATTTTATAGTAAGAATATCACCAGCAAAATATGAAAACTCTTCTTTAATAACATCATTAAATAGTGATTATACAATTGAATTTATTGGTATAAATTCTTTTGGTAATACGGTACAAAACTCATTTACACAATCAGCAACCATAAGCAGTATTGCAGCAGAACGAGCAATACAGGCAAACAAATCTTTGTTTGTTGGTGCATATAGAAATAACTTTACCGGTTCGATAATAAACTATGCAGATTCAAAAGTTTCTTATTTAAGATTTTGGACAACAAAATTAACCGACGAAACAATTTTACAACACTCGTCTGATTCGTACAACTATGGTACAAAAAATCCAGCCAACAACTCATATTTAAACTCGTCAAATATTATACCAGAAATAGATACGCTTGTATTGGATTGGTCATTTAATCAAGTTACAGGGTCAGATGGAAGTGGACAATTTATTGTACAGGATTTAACTTCTGGTTCTATAAATCAAAACAAGGGTTATGATACTTGGTTTAATAATATTTCAAAATATCAATATACTGGTCGTGGTTATAATTTCTTAGCAAACGATAGCTCTTTTGTAAGTAATGAATATGTTGTTGCCGATAAATTAAAGTTACCAGATACTATTAATAGCTCGGATATGATTAATATTTTGACAGAAGATGATGAATTATTTACATCCGATTCAAGACCAGAAATTTATGTTACAAGATTTGAAAAGAGCATGTACCAAACAATCTCTGAAGAGATGATTAATATGTTTGGTACTATGGTTAAATTTAATGATTATGTTGGTAGACCAGTACACAAATATCGTGCAGAATATAAAGATTTAAGATACTTAAGAGAATTATTCTTTGCAAAAGTACAAAACGAACCAGATTTAGACAAATATTTAGAATTTTATAAGTGGTTTGATGATGCAGTTGGTGTATTTTTAGCCCAATTAACACCAGCAACTGCACAAATTTCTTCTAAACTTGAAAATACAATTGAAAGCCATATTCTTGAAAGACAAAAATACCAACACAAATATCCTAAAATTAATTCTAAAGCTCAAGACCCAGAAGATGGTGCTAATGGTATTAATGCACATTTGTTTAATTGGAAATATGGTTCACGCCCAATAAATGGCTCACAAACAACAAACAATTTGTATTGGAAAGAGTTGGCCGAAAGAGATTCGGCAGATGTAACAAGAACTGCAATTCATTCTGCTTCTTTACAGGTTTTAAACAGAAGATTTTCAACTGCCTATAATTTCAATGCTGTTCAAGATAAAACATTAAAAGGTGGTGTAAATTTTGAACAAAATAAAAGACTTGATTTTGTTAAAGTAGTTACCGCCCCTCACGGAGCCTTAGACGAGACTGAATCTTCTCCCGGTGTTTTTCCACCCGCAAACGTATTGTTTATGGGTGTAGAAAATTCATCTTCTACTTTTTTCGTACCAGAAGACCCAGTTAATCCTTTAAAGAAAAGAAAATATAACTTTACCACTATCAACGTTAAAGACTATCAACCAAATGAACTTTTATATACTCATAGATTGGATAGCACACTAGTCGCACCATTAAATCTTATAAGTGCTAGTGTCCAAGGAGGATATCAAACTGACGTTACCAACAACTTCTTAAGCGGTGTTGTTATAACAAATATACACAACGATACTTATGGCGATTCTGGTGAAATCCCAATGCAAGGCCCATTTACTTCACAATGGGTTGGTGGCAATCAATCGCGCCATATTGATTTAAATACTGGTAATGATTCATATCTTACAAGACCAGAAGCTTGGAAAATAGTTTATGGTGCAATAAACTTACCAGATGCTGATGGAAATCCAACTCAAACAGAATTTCAACAGGCTATTGGATATGTTGGAGCGGATTATCCATATCCAGAAGGTAATGATTTCCTACCATCTTACCCAGTAGTTGCACACAAAAGAGCAACATATACGAGAGAAGAATTAGCTAAACGTCCTGTTAATATCAAAAATATTCAAACTCTTACAAGTTCTGCTGCTAGAATTGGTAATTATACAAGTAACTATGAAGTTGTTCACACATTTGGAAGAACAAACAATAATAGAGAATTAATAGATGCTATTAATCCATCGATACAGACAGAACTATCTGGTGTGTTCAGAAGCAACTTTAATGATGGTAGAGTAGATTTTACTTTACCAACAAGACAGATATTAAAAACTGTTGTTGGCTGTAGATTTTCTGCCCCCGGTGGATATAGATATTCATCAAGAGGATATATGAATAGATATGCTGAAGAATTATCGGCATATAATGCTATGTCTTTTAGAAATAGAGAGTTAATTGGAGTTCCTCACGGAGTTGGCAGTACCCCAAATGTTGAATTAGTTAGTGGTATTTTAGGAATTGGCTTACTCAATCATTTAACTACTCACTCGGAAAGAGGCTATTATGGTGTATCTGGTGTTTATGAAACATCAGCTTCTTTTCACAAAACAAATAAAAACACCAAATATAAAGTTTCTGCTCCAGAAGATGCTAAAGGTGCAGATTTAGAACCTGTTTATGACAATGGTTTTATAACTCACCAAATTCCTCAAATAGATGCTAACTATTCTTGGTTACGTAATTCATTGGTTTCTGGTGCCGTTAGTGGAAACATTGCATATATGGGACACGATATTGGATTAACATATCCAACTGGTACAAGAAACTCGGACACAATTTCATATTCAACAATACAACAAGGCATTATAGGATTAAATAGTGGTGCCTATGGCGACGTATATTATGGGGATATAAGTGGAACTTCCTTTATACCAGTAGATTTTGTCGGCCTTCATACAGTTGTTAAGGATGAATTAAGCGGCAATTTTTATCCAAAAACTTTAGGTCAACCATCTTTGGATAACTATCTGTTTGATGGATTGGCAATAAATGCAGATATTGTATCAATTGAGGATACTTCTATCAGTTATGTAAACTCAAACAAATATTTTTTAAATCAAGTAAGTGAAAATTCTTTTTCTAGTTCTTTTATTGGGTCTGATGGTACTAAATTGTATGCATTAGGAAGAAATACGAGAGCATTGTATGAATACAACCTAACAACGGCGTGGGACACAAACACAGCAACTTATGTGGGTAAAAATAAAGTTATTAGTAGTTCAGCAATCCCAGAAACAGGTTCTGTTGGAATTTATTGGAAATCTGATGGAACAGTATTGTATTTGTTGGGTCTTCAACAAAGTAAAATATATGCATTAACTGCTTCTATTGCATGGGATGTTACTAGCTTAAACACATCTACTATTGCCAATACCTGTTCGCTAAGTCAAAGTGCGCTCGCGGGAGGTAGCTCCTTTAATGAGACTACTTCTTCGCAAATGTATTTTACTAATGACGGATTGAGGATGTATGTAACAAATCAGTCAGCAAACTTGATACATCAGTTTACCCAATCTGGTACTCCTTGGAACTTATCGACATATAGATATGATGGTAATCTTAATATCAATACTGCAACTTCTGGGCGTCCCGGTGGTCCAATTTCAAATGTATTTGATATTCAATTTGTTAATAATGGAAAATCTTTTTATATTTCTGATTTAACAGGTTCATCTGGTGTACCACAGATTTATAGATTTAATATACCAAATCCATTAGATGCATATAATATTAAAGGGACAATAGTTGAAGATG
>JACCDO010153408.1_pt1 | contig 12238 bp, 12 predicted proteins | sample 7446101 | NCBI WGS metagenome assembly JACCDO01 (sample SAMN15323440, study PRJNA562643) | freshwater metagenome | isolation source: river surface water | place: USA:Blue River Watershed | collected 2017-08-16 | reverse complement strand
ATGGCCGGCTTTGTCATCGCCAAGAACGCCAAGGTCACCGGCGAAAAAGTCCGCGCGTATCTGGCTGACACGGACCTTTCCAAGCTCAATGAAAAGGACCGCGCCAAAGCCCTCAAGAAACTCGCCGACTACATGAACCAGCTCCCTGCCGACGAGCGCCGCACCACCCGCATGGATCGCGAGTGGGAAAAGTGGTTCAAGACCATGAGCGACCAGGAAAAGGGCGACCTCATTGAGAGCACCATGCCCACCGGCGTTACGCAGATGCTCACCGCCTTCGAGCAACTCCCGCCGGAAAAGCGCCAAAAGGCCGTGCAGGAAAGCCTCAAACGCCTGCGCGACGCCCGCAACGACCCGCGCAACGCCGGCCAATGGCAGGGCAAGGAAGCCCCGCAACCCCTCAGCCCGGAATTGCAGCAACGCGCCGCCGCCGCCGGGCTCGGTGCCTTCTACTCGCAAAGCTCCGCGCAGACCAAGGCCGAACTGGCGCCGCTGCTGGAGGAAATCCAGCGCTCAATGGAAAGCGGCCGGCTGATGCGGCCGGGGAGGTAGTCATGGCGGCCCAAGGCGATCGAAAATCAACTGTCCAGCCCGGTGCTGCGTTTACGCTCATCGAACTCCTCGTCGTCATTGCCATCATCGGCGTGCTCGCCGGGCTGCTGCTGCCCGTGATGAGCAAAGCCAAGGAAGCCGGCCGCGGCACCGTCTGCCTCAGCAACCTCCGTCAGCTTGGCATCGGCCTCCAACTCTACGTCTCCGAAAACAACAACCGCCTGCCCTTCATGCGCGACGCGTTGCTGGGCACCAACTCCATCCCCCCAACCAACGCCGTGCCGCTGAAGTCCCCCGAGCGGGTCCTGCTGAGCTACACCGGCGGCAACTCCAACGTCTGGCGCTGCCCCTCTGACCGCCTCGACATCTTTCAGCAGACCGGCACCAGCTACGCGTGGAACTCCCTCCTCAACGGTCAGGACGCCGACCGCCCCATCGTCATGCTCATGGCCTTCAACCCCCACCAAATCCCCGTCTTCTACGACAAGGAAAACTTCCACAAGGACCGGGGATCCGGCAAGGAAGTGAACTTTCTCTACGCCGACGGCCACATCAACAAGCTCCTCGAAGTTGGAGGCACCCGGTGATTCACATCCGCGGCCTGAGCAAGCAATTCGGCGAGCGGTGGGCTGTCCGCGACCTCGACCTCTCCGTCGCGCGCGGCGAAATCTTCGGCCTCCTCGGCCACAACGGCGCGGGCAAAAGCACCACCATCGGCATGATGCTCGGCCAGGTCTGGCCCACCACCGGCGAACTCCGCATCTGCGGCCATGACATTACCCGCGACCGCGCCAAAGCCCTTCACCGCGTCGGTGCCATCTTCGAGACCCCCGTTTTTTACGACTACCTCAGCGGCCGCAAAAACCTCGAAATCCTCAGCCACTACACCGCGCCCACCCCGCCCGAACGCATCACCCAGATCGTCGAATGGGTCGGCCTCACCGGCCGCGACGGCGACAAGGTAAGCAAGTATTCCCACGGCATGAGAACGCGCCTTGCCCTCGCGCAGGCGCTCCTGCCTGACCCGGAACTGCTCATCCTCGACGAGCCCAGCGACGGCCTCGATCCCGAAGGCATCCACGAGATGCGCCTGACCATCCAGCGGCTGCAAAAAGAAATGGGGCTCACCATCCTCCTCTCCTCGCACCTGCTCAACGAAGTCGAACAACTCTGCACCCGCATCGCCGTCGTCAACCAGGGCCGCAAAGTCTTCGAGGGCACCCTCGCCGAAGCGAAGCAAACCAAGCAGTGGGTCCGCCTCAAAGTCGGCGACTTCGCCCGCGCCACCGCCGCGCTCCTCGCGGAGAAACTTATCACCGACACGCGGGACAACCTGCTCATCGCTTTGGCCGACGGCGTCAGGACCGACGTCATCATCCGCCGCCTCGTGGCGCTGGACATTCCGGTATTTGAAGTCGCGCAGGAGGAGGAAACGTTGGAAAGCTTCTACCTGAATCTCATGCAGGACAGCCGCGGGAAGGGAAAGAGCTGAAAGCTGAAGGTTGAAAGTTGAAAGCCAACGAACCCTGAACCGCCTCAGCCACCCGAACCCTGTCTTTCGACTTTCAACCTTCACCCTCAACTCCGTCATGTTCTTCCTCCAACTCCGCAGCGAACTGGCGAAGCTCTTTGGCAAGAAGCGCACCTACATCGGCTTCGGTGTCTTCCTGCTCGCGCAGAACCTCATGCTGCTGGCCTTCCGCTTCTCCAACTGGCAGAAGGGCACCGCCAAGCTCCTCGAATCCAACGGCTACATCGCCACCGAGTTCATTTCCGCCCTCACGGTCGCCGTGGTGATGCTCATCCCGCAAATCCTGCTGCTCATGCCGCTCTACGTCACCCTCGTGGGCGGCGACCTCGTGGCCAAGGAGGCCGAGGACGGCACCCTGCGGATGATACTCTCACGGCCCATTTCGCGCTTCCGTCTGCTCTTCGTCAAATGGCTCACCGGCGTCATTTTTGCCGCCATCCTCGTCACCGCGCTGGGGGCCATGGCCCTCTTCTTCGCGCGCTGCTGGTTCGAGTGGAAGGGCATGTTTGTCTTCATTCCCATCCCTGGCGGCTCGCCCATCTTCAACGTGCTGGACGCGGCGGATGGCCTGAAGTTTTACACGCTCGCGCACGCGTTCCTCGCCCTCAACGCCGCCACGATGTTGAGCCTCGCGTTCATGTTCTCGTGTTTCAACATGAAGCCGGCTGCCGCCACCATCCTGGCCATCTCCTTCCTGTTCCTCAGCGTCGTCATGGAGAACATGCCCTTCTTCGCCGACTGGAAGGACTTCGCCATCACGCACCACTTCCGCTCGTGGATTCTGGTCTTCAGCAAGCCGATGCAGACCGCGCAGATGGCCGAGTCCTTCTGCGCGCTGGCGGGCATCAACGTCACGGCCTTCGTCATCGGGGCCACGCACTTCCACATGCGGGACATCAAGTCGTGAAAACGGGTTGCGTGGGACCTGCGTCATGAGTTGACTCCGTGGTCATGAACCTCCTCGCCATGCTGGGCTGGGCCGAGCTTGTCATTCTCGGCGTAGTTGTTGGTCTCGGTGTTGGCTGCTGGCTGGTCTTCAGCCGGAGCTCGGACGAGAAGAAGGACCAGTCAGCCACCACCCTTAGCCAGCCATGTCCGTCATCGGTCTCCTCCTGATCGCCCTGTTGGTCGCCCTGATCATCGCGGGCTGGTTTGCCTTTTCGCGCTCCGACAATGAAAAGAAGGACGAGTAAGCCCGCCGCCCCAGTGCCGCCAACTGCCGGTCGTCGGCCGGCGTTGGTCCGATCAGCCAAAACCGCGATGGGAGAGCGGCAGTTGGAAACCTTCCGCATCCGCCCCGCCCGGCTCGACGATGCCGCTGTCATCGCCCGTTTCAACCGCGCAATGGCAGTTGAAACCGAAGGCCGGAACCTCAGTCCGGCCCGCGTGCTGCGCGGCGTAAAGGCGCTCCTGGCTGACCGGTCCAAGGGCGTTTACTTCGTGGCGCACACGGGCAGCGGGATCATCGGCCAGCTGCTGATCACTTACGAGTGGAGCGATTGGCGGAACGGGAACTTCTGGTGGATTCAGAGCGTGTATGTCGCACCGGAGCATCGGGGGCGCGGTGTCTTCAAGGCCATGCATGCCCACATCGAGGAGCTTGCGCGCAGCCGACGCGACATCTGCGGTCTGCGCCTCTACGTGGATGCCCACAACACCAAAGCCAAGGAGGTTTACGCCCGGCTCGGGATGCAGCCCACGCACTACGAGCTGTGGGAAACGGACTTTGTGCTGGGCTGAAACTCCGGCTCAGGCCAGCAGCGCCTTCACCACGTTCCCGTGGATGTCCGTGAGGCGGAAGTCGCGGCCCGCGTGGCGGAAGGTCAGGCGTTCGTGGTCGAATCCCAGGAGATGCAGGATGGTCGCCTGCAAGTCGTGCACGTGGACGGGGTTCACTTCGGCCTTGAAGCCAAACTCATCGGTTGCGCCATAAACCGTCCCGCCCTTCACGCCGCCGCCGGCCAGCCAGGTGGTGAAACCGTGGTGGTTGTGGTCGCGGCCGTTGATCTTGCCCGCGTTCGAGCCGGGTGTGGGCAGCTCCACCGTGGGCGTGCGGCCGAATTCGCCGCACCAGATGACAAGCGTCTCGTCCAGGAGGCCGCGTTGCTTCAAGTCCTTCAAGAGTGCGCCGATGGCCTGGTCGCACTCCTTCGCGAGGCGGCGGTGGTTCACTTCGATGTCGTCGTGACTGTCCCACGGCTGGCCCGCGCCGTGCCAGACCTGCACGAAGCGCACGCCGCGCTCAATGAGCCGCCGCGCCGTGAGGATCTGCCGCGCTTGCGTGCCCTCGCCATACATCTTGCGGATGTGCTCCGGCTCCTTGCTGATGTCGAAGGCGTCCGCCGCCTCCATCTGCATCCCGTAGGCCAGCTCGAAGGACTGGATGCGCGCCTCCAGCTGTGCCTCCCGGGCGCGGGCGGCAGCGTGACGCTGGTTCAGCTGCTGGAGCAGATCGAGCTGCGCGCGCTGCTCGGGCAGCGTGATCTGCTTGTTGGAAATGTGTTCGATGAGCCGTTCGATGCGTGTCTCGGCCGTGTTGATGTAGGTGCCCTGAAAGACGCCGGGCAGGAACGCGCACTGCCAGTTCTGCGACTCCTGGATCGGGTAGCCCCCCGGGCACATCGCGATGAAGCCGGGCAGATTCTGGTTCTCCGTGCCCAGGCCGTAGGTCACCCAGGATCCCATGCTGGGGCGCGGCAGACGGGCGTCGCCACAGTTGAGCAGCATCAGCGACGGTTCGTGGTTCGGCACGTCGGCGTGCATTGAGCGGATGACGCAAATGTCATCCATGTTCTCCGCCGTGCGGGCAAAGATCTCGCTGACCTCGATGCCGCTCTTGCCGTAGGGCTGGAATTTATAAGGCGAGCGGAAGGCCGTGCCGGTGCGGCGTTCGGTGCGCAGCTCGTAGGGCAGCGTCTTGCCATGGAATTTGTCCAGCGACGGCTTGGGGTCGAACGTGTCCACGTGCGAGGGGCCGCCGTTGAGGAAGATGTGGATGACGCGTTTGGCTTTGGCTGGGAAGTGCGGCGCCTTCGGCGCCAGGGGGGACGCGCCGTTCACCTCCGCGCTTGCGGAAGACAGCCCCAGCTCGCCGAACAAAGCGCCCAGGCCAAGCGCACCCATGCCCATGCCGCAACGCGTCAGCAGTTCGCGCCGGGTCAGGGCGAGATGGTCGGGGCGAATTCCGTGATGACTCATGCGAGAAGGTTGACGGCCATCGGTTCGGGCTGCTTCAGCACTGGGCTATTCGAACGATAGGTGCTTGTAGGGATGATGATCCAGCAGCGTCGGGTTCCAGCCCTTGAGCTTGGGCGAAATGAGGTGCTGCCGGGTGTAGAAATAGATCGGAATGATCGGCACCTCGTCCATGAGGATGGCCTCGGCCTTCTGGAAAAGTTCAAGCCGTGCGGCGGGATCAGCCGTGCGCGCGGCCTCGCCGATCAGGCGGTCATACTCCGGGTTGCTCCAGCCGGTTTCATTCTGTCCGCCGCCGGTGAGCCACATGTCGAGGAAGGTGTTGGGATCCGCATAGTCGCCCGTCCAGCCGGCGCGGCAGATCTGGTAGTTCATCTGCCGCTGCGTGTCCAAATACACCTTCCACTCCTGGTTCAGGAGCCGGACCTCGATGCCGAGGTTTTTCTTCCACATTTGCTGGATGGCTTCGGCGATGATGCGGTGCGCTTCCTGCGTGTTGTAGAGCAGTTCGATGGGGGGCAGGCCCTTGCCTTCGGGGAACCCGGCTTCGGCCAGCAGCTTTTTCGCCTCGGGCACGCCGCCGGCGAGCTTGCCCCGGGCCGTGTAGCCGGCGGTGCCGGGGGGCGTGATGTTGAAAGCGGGGATCTGGCCGGCCTTGAGGATGTTTTCCGTGATGGCGGCGCGGTCGATGGCCAGTGCCAGCGCCCGGCGGACGCGCTTGTCGGTGAGCGGCGGCTTGGTGACGTTGATGCGGTAGAAATAGGTCGAGAGATACGGATCAATGCGGATCAGCTCCGGGTTGTTCTTGCGGTAGCCGGGGATTTTCGCCAGCGGCACGGTGTCGGTCACATGCAGCTGGTTCGCGCGGAACATGCGCTCCTCGGTCTCCTGGCTGGAGATTGGGTGGAAGGCCAGGCCGTCGAGCTTCACGGTGGCGGCGTCCCAGTAGTGCGGGTTCCGCTTCACGGTGATGACCTCGTTGACTTTCCATTGGTCGAGCGTGAAGGGGCCGTTGCCGACGAAGTTCTCCGGACGCGTCCACTTGCCGCCCCGCTCGTAGGGCTTGCCGTGCTTGGCGATGGTGGGCAGATGCACGGGCATCCACGAGGTGTGGTTGATGAGCGAGAGGAAATAGGGCGTGGGGCCGATGAGCGTGACTTGGAACGTGTGGTCATCAATGACCTTGTAGCCGACCTGCGAAAAGTCCTTCAGCTTCCCCTCATTGTAGGCCTGCGCATTCTTCACCACGTGGTGCATGTAGGAGTATTGAGCCGCGAGCGTCGGCTCCAGGATGCGTTTGTAGGATTCGTAGAAGTCGCGCGCGGTCACGGCGTCGCCGTTGGACCACTTGGCGTTCTTGCGCAGGTGGAACGTGTAGGTGAGCTGGTCGGCGGACACCTCCCACCGTTCGGCCACGCCGGGCACGGGATGCAAATCCTTCGGGTCCTCCGCCGTCAGGCACTCGAAGAGGCCCATCAGGATCATGTGCTCCGGCACGCCCGTGACGATCTGCGGATCAAGGTCCGCCGGTTCGGATCCGTTGCCGCGATGTAAGATCATTTTGCCCGGCGAGACGGCGGGGCCGGAGCCGAAGCCCGCCTCGGGTTTCGCGTTGCCCGCACCGCCAGGCTGGTCGGCGCTTTTTTTGCAACCCACGAGCAAGGCGGCGAGACCGACGGCGGCAAGCAATGCTTTCATGGCGGAGAGCCTTCCGATTTCACGCCGCACAGGCCAGCGTAAATTTGATTCAAAACGGGGAAGCTGAAGAGTTGGCGACCCTACGGGGATTCGAACCCCGGTTACCGCCGTGAAAGGGCGGTGTCCTAACCGCTGGACGATAGGGTCGGCCTCGGACCTGGCCATTTAGGCGTTGGGGGCCGTGGGTTGTCACGAAAAAACTCCCGCCGCCACCGGCCAGTTTGCCCGTTTAACTCTCCCCAAAGACCGAGAGGTTGTGCTGGCGGAAGAGGGTTGTATGCAGGAGTTCGGCCGTGTCGGTGGCCAGCCGGAGGGCTTCGCGGAAGCGTTCGAGCAAAGCGAGCTCACGGCTGCGAAGTGCGCCGTCCGCCATGGCTAGGGCCAGCAGATTCGCATAAAGGCAGCAACTCTGCGCCGGGGTCAGCGCGGGCAACCGGGCCAGCAGGCCATCCAAACCGCCTTTATCCAGGGCGCGCTGTGCGGCTTCGACGGGATCCGCCTCGGTGGCGAGGGCGCGGATCATTGCCAACTCGCATTCGCCGGCCTCGCCGTCAGCCTGGCTCATGGCCAGCAAGGCGGCGTGGAATGTCCTCAGCGCCTCGGTGGCCACCAGCCCGTCGGCGGCCAGAAAGACGGCCAGGTTGTTTTTGCAGAGCAGCACCTGCTGAGTCCGGGCGAAGTCCTCCGTCGACACCTGCCACGCGGCACGCAGTTGCTCGAGAAAGTCCTGTTCGGCTGTCGTAAGTTTGCCGTCAACCATGACGAGCGCGATGGCGTTGGCGAGCGCGCACCAGCGTTGGTCGGGGTTCAAACTGATGCCGGCAGCGGCGATGGTTTCCTCGGTGCCATGCTGCTTCCAGTAGGCCAGGCCGTCTTGAATCCCGCGCGGGTCCTTGAGGGCGCGGGCCAGAAACAGCTGCTCCGGCGCGCTGGGATCGTCGTCAAGCTGCATCGCAGCGTGGAGCGTGGCGCAGAACAAAGTCACCGGTGTGAACGGGACTGCACAATCCGCCTCCCTGCCCACCCGCACAGGACGCCCCGTGGCGGAGGCCCACATCGTGGCCAGCTGGTTGAGCACGGGACGGTCCCAGCCCGAGAACTTGAGCTTGTGACGGCGGGCTCCAAGGTCCAGGTCGAGCTGGCAAAACGAGCCGTCGGCCAGGACGGAAAAGGTGGTTATCTCCGCGAACGGCAGCGAGTAGGTTCGCCAGGTGCCGCCAAGCTTCCGGCTGAACACCATCAACCGGTCCGGCGTGCCCGTTACGTAGGCCTCGCCCAATCCACCCTCCAAGGGATACAAGGCGCGCGCCACTTGGCCGGGCGGCTGGCCGGTTTGGTGCATGAATTCCTCGGCAAGTCTGGCTGGAAGCGGCATGGATGGGTTGGCGTGCGACCAGATTAGTGCGCAAGGTGCCGCGCCAGCAACGGGGAAGTGTCGTCCGGCCCGGAAACCGATGCCATCGCCTCGGGAAATCCCCGACCCGGAATCTAGCCCTTGACCCCGAATGACGGCCCGCTACCTTCCGTCCACTTTGGCAGCCGGGCTACGTGGCTTGGCTGCCTTTTTGGACAACACTCGAATACGCAAATGAAATCATTCATTCTGACCCTCACTGCTGCCGCTGCCGTCGCGGGCACCGCTTCCGCTGGCGATGTCACCGGCAAGATCACCCTCAAGGGCACCCCTGCTCCGGAGAAGGAAATCCCCATGGATCCCGCCTGTGGCGCGCTCCACGCCGGTAAAAAGCCCACCACCCGCTTCTACGTCGCGGACGCCTCCGGTGGCCTCGCTGACTGCGTGGTGTATCTCGAAGGTGCCAAGGGCGCCCCGGGCACCGCACCGGTCGTGATTGATCAAAAAGGCTGCGAATACCTGCCCTACATCAACACCGCCTCGGTCAATCAGACCATCCGCGTGCTCAACTCCGACCCCGTGATGCACAACATCCACCCCACGCCCACCGTGGATGGCAACAAGGAGTCTAACAAGGCCCAGCTGCCCAAGGGCGCTCCCCTCGACCACTCCTTCGCCAAGGCGGAGAAGTTCCTCCGCTTCAAGTGCGACGTGCATCCGTGGATGTTCGCTTATGTGAGCATCTTTGAGCACGGCTTCCACGCCGTCAGCGGCAAGGATGGCAGCTTCAAGATCACCGGCGTGCCGGACGGCAAATACAAGCTGGTTGTCGAGCACCGCAAGGGCGGCAAGGTCGAGAAGGACATCGAAGTGAAGGGCGGCGCGAAAGCCGACTTCACCATCGAGGCCAAATAATTCAGCGGTTTTGCGCTTCAGCCGCCGCGGCCGGCAACGGTCGCGGCGGCTGCTGGCTTTGGGGGGGGCGAGATTAACTCGCTCACTGCCTGAAATCAGGCTTCGTGAAAAGGTTTTAGCGCCCTTGCCAGCGGCCAGCCGCCGCCTATCAATTCCCCATGCCGCAACCGGCTTCCCATCTCTGGCTTCACCGCTTCGCCCTCCTTACGGCGGCCGCGACCTTTGTGCTGATCAGCATCGGCGGATTGGTGACGAGCCATGGCGCGGGCATGGCGGTGCCGGACTGGCCCAACAGCTATGGTTACAACATGTTCACCTTCCCGGTGTCCATGTGGGTGGGGGGCATCCTCTATGAGCATTCGCACCGGCTGGCGGGGTCGGTGGTCGGATTCCTGACGCTGGTGCTGGCCCTCTGGCTCAACGGCCGGCCGGCGGCCAAGTGGCTCCGCGGGGGCAGCTTGGCCGTGCTGGCCCTCGGGCTGCTGGCTTCCACCAGTCCAAAAGTGAAGCTCGACAACGTGCTCTTCCTCGTGGGCACCGGCCTGGCGGGCCTGGCGGTCAGCTTTTTCTGGCCACGTCACGATCCCGTGGGACCAAGGTTGGCACGCTGGGGTGCGGTTGCCCTTGTATTGGTCATCGTGCAGGGCTTGCTGGGAGGTCTGAGGGTTACGGCCTTGGCGGATTGGATCGGCATCTTCCATGGCACGTTGGCCCAATGTTTTTTGTTGTTGGTCTGTGCGATTGCATTGGTGACGAGCGACCGGTGGGCGCGCTGGCAGGAGGAGTCATCGGTGGTGCCTGTGCCCGACAAATTGCGGCGATTCTTGCTGGTGACGACGTTGCTGATTCTGGGTCAGCTTGCCCTTGGAGCCTCCATGCGCCACCAGCACGCGGGCCTGGCCGTCCCGGATTTTCCGCTCGCGCACGGTAAACTATGGCCCGCAACGGACGCCGCTGCTCTGGAGAAATACAACCAGTCCCGGTTGGACCATCGGGATTTCAAGTCGATTACCGGCGGTCAAATTCACCTCCACATGGCGCACCGGGTGGGGGCGCTGATAGTATTCGGGCATGTGCTCGGCTGTTTTCTGAAACTGCGTCGGGTCGTGGGGTCTGGGCATCCGTTGGCGCGTTTGGCGGCCGGGTGGCTGGGATTGATCTGCGTCCAGTTCGGTCTCGGAATCTGGACGGTTCTCAGCAACAAGGCGGCTGACATTGCCACGCTCCATGTGGTCGTGGGGGCAACCAGCCTGGTCACCGGCGGGCTGCTCACCTTGCTGGCGACCACGGTGTTTCGGGCCCGCAAATCGCCGGCGTGATCGGAATTATGACCATGATTAAGCGCAGGACTAAAATGGGTAGGCTCCGCCTTCGCACTTGCCCTAGCAGGGTAGCCATCGCTTAATCTTCCCCTGATCTTGGTGAAATCCACCGCCCAAAACGTGACTGAAAGCGCAGCCGCCTCGGAAAGGGCCGGCGGCCTGTGGGCCGAGCTATTCAAGGCCAGGCTCACCAGCCTCGTGCTGCTGACCACTTTGGTGGGCTTTTATCTGGGACAGCGCGGCGGATTGAACTGGCTGCTGCTGGTCAACACCCTGGCCGGCACCGGGTTGCTCGCGTGCGGCGCCGCCGCCCTCAACCAGTATTTGGAACGTGATTTTGACGCGCTCATGGAGCGCACGGCCGATCGGCCTCTGCCGGCAGGCCGTATCCAGCCCCAGATGGTCGTGGTGCTCGGCGGGGTAATCTCCGTGGCCGGACTGCTGTGGTTGGCGTTTGGGGTGAACTTGCTCACGGCGGTGCTCGGGGCGGTGACGCTGATCAGCTACCTGTTCATCTACACGCCACTGAAGCGCAAAACTACGCTAAACACGGCCATCGGCGCGATTCCCGGCGCGCTGCCCCCCTTAATGGGCTGGACGGCGGCGCGGGGTGACCTGTCCATTGAAGGTTGGGCGTTGTTTGCGATCCTTTTCTTCTGGCAGCTGCCCCACTTTCTGGCCATCGCATGGATGTATCGCGAAGACTATGCGAAAGGCGGATTTGTGATGCTGCCGCTGGTGGACCAGGACGGATCTCGCACCGGACGGTCGGCTTTCAGCCATACGCTGGGACTGCTGCCGGTCAGTCTCAGCCCGTTTGTCTTTCAGGTGGCCGGTGGCCTATACTTCTTCGGCGCGCTGATTCTGGGGCTGGTGTTTCTGTGGTGCGCGCTGCGGTTTGCGCGGCAGATGGATCGTCTGAGTGCCCGACGACTGTTCTTTGCCTCGATCTTGTATCTGCCGCTGCTGCTGGGACTGATGGTTTTTGACAAGCGTTAGCAAGGCAAAGCCGAAACACCGCAAGAATCGCAAAGCAACATAGTCCGTAATTGACATTCAATCCCGCGCCGATAGACAAAACGGCTTCTGCGCGGGCTTAAACACGCAGAACGAAACGATTTATGCAGGCCACGACACAGACTCACACGCACGAGGCGCACGACCACGGGCATCATCATGATCCCGGCTTCCTGCGGTCCTACGTCTTCTCGACCGACCACAAGATCATCGGCATCCAATACGGTTTCACGGCGCTGGTGTTCCTCATGTTCGGGTTCCTGCTGATGATGTGCATGCGGTGGCAGATCGCAAAGCCCGGCGTGCCCATCCCGGTCGTCGGCGGGTTGCTGGAGTCGCTGCTTGGTGACGTGGCCAAGGGCGGCGTGATGTCGCCGGATCTCTACAACTCCTTCGGGGCCATGCACGGGACCATCATGGTGTTCTTGGCGGTCGTCCCGTTGGCGTTTGCTGCCTTTGGCAACTATGTCGTTCCCCTCCAGATCGGGGCCATCGACATGGCATTTCCGCGCCTGAACATGGCCAGCTTTCAATGTTTCGCGGCCGGCGGGGTGGTCATGTTTGTGAGCTTCTTCATCCCGGGCGGTGCGGCGCAGGGCGGTTGGACCTCCTATTCCCCTTTGGCGACGGTCATTCCCACGCATGGGCAGACCT
>JACCDO010454649.1_pt1 | contig 12239 bp, 8 predicted proteins | sample 7446101 | NCBI WGS metagenome assembly JACCDO01 (sample SAMN15323440, study PRJNA562643) | freshwater metagenome | isolation source: river surface water | place: USA:Blue River Watershed | collected 2017-08-16 | reverse complement strand
TCGCAGGCCGGATCCGGCAGCTGCACAGCCATGTGGAACGACTTCGCATAGTTGTAGTCGCCGAGCAGCACTGCGACCTCGACGCCTTGCACGTGATTGACCGTCGCGATGCGGCGACGCATGCCGGCGCCATCGAGCACGTCGTCGTGCACAAGCGTCGCGGTGTGCAGCAACTCCACCACCTTGGCGACTTGCACGACGTCGTCGTTGATCGTCCCGCCGTGCGCGCTGCCCTGGGCAGCCATCGCCGACAAGAACACCATCACGGGCCGCAATTGCTTTCCGCGGTATCCGCTGACGTGCTCGACGAGCGGGAGCAGGTCGCGCTGTTGCGGCGCAAGGTCGAGGACGAGTTCGCGATTGAGCCGGTCGAGCTGGGGTCGGACCAGGTTGACCAGATCGTTGAGCGGCAGGGTCTCAGTCACGGTGCGATTCGTTTCGAGTGCGTGCCACGCTCGGATGCCGATGGACGGACAAGACTCCAAACGCGGGCGGCCATGCTAGGCAACGGCCAAGGCGAAGCCAGATTTCGCGCTGCGCAGAAGCCCATTCGCGCAGCGCAGAATCCCAGGAGCGGCCCGGAACTCAGTTCTTCTGGGCCGGCGTGTCCTTGCCATCGCCTGCGCCCTTGCTGCCGTCGCCATCCTTGAGGCCGCGCTTGAACTCGGTGATGCCCGAGCCCAGCGAGCGCGCCATGCCAGGGATGCGGTGGCCGAACAGGACCAGCACGACCAGGAGGATCGCGATCCACTCCCAGCCACCAGGCAAACCGAATGCAACCATTGTCGTGTGCTACCTCGAAAGGGGCGGACATTATGCGCCGCTCGCCGCAGTCCGCCAGACGGGGCGCGAACTTATCGCAGCGCCCGGAAGTGCGAAGCCGCAGCCGTTAGCTGGCTGGCGGCAGGATGCCGGCAAAACCGAACTTCGCGCGCAGCACGCGGAAGAAGTGGCCCGGGCCCGATCCGAGGTGACGGAAGCGCTCGTTTGCAGGCCGAATGCGGACGCGCCAGCCATCCGCGACCTGCTTGCGGATCTGGCCGTCGAGCTGCAAGTAGACGAAGCCGCGGCCCGCCGTATCGACGGCCTCGACTTCGAGGCCAGCGTCGACCGGCAGCACGATCGGCCGCGTCGTCAGGGAATGCGACGCGAGCGGCGTCAGCACGAGCGCGGCGAGATCCGGCGATAACACGGGCCCGCCTGCAGCGAGCGAATACGCGGTGGAACCCGCGGCCGTGGCCACGACGAGACCGTCGCCGCGGTAGGCCGCGACTTCTTCGCCCTTTTGCCAGACGCGCAGCGTGATCATCGCGCCCTGGGTCTCGCGACTCAGCACCGCGTCGTTCATCAACAGCACCGGCGCATTCTCGCGCCCATCCGCATCGACAACGCATGCGTGGAGCAGCATGCGCGGCTCCTCCGGCAACTTGCCGAGCAGCGCCAACTCCGCAGCTTCGCGCGCCTGCGGTTGTTCAAACGCAGTGAGGAACCCAAGGCGGCCGACGTTGATGCCGAGCGTGGGCCGTTGGTTCTTGCCCATGCGCCGCGCGGCGCCGAGCAACGAGCCATCGCCGCCAAAGACGATCACGAGGTCCGCGGCACGGTCCTCCAGCGACGACTCGCGGTCGAGCACGATCTCGACCGCGCAACCAAGTTGCCGAAGCCACGTCGCAAACTCATCCACGAGCCTGCGACTCGCTCCTTTGCGCTCGTCGCCGAGCAACAAAACGCGCCGGGAAGCTTGGGTCATCATCGTGCGCAGCCCGCAGTGGGCCGCAGGATCTCAGCGAACCGGAGCGCGACGTTCCGCGAGGAACCGCGCGACAATGTGCTCGGTCGAGAGGCCGCAGTATTCGAGCACTTGCTTGCGGCTCATGTGCTCCAGGATCTCGTCCGGAACGCCCATGACCTGGAACTGCGCGCGCACCGGACCGTGCTCGGCGATGCACTCCAGCACCGCGGAGCCGAAGCCGCCGCGGATCGAGTGGTCTTCGAGCGTGATCACGCGATCGTGGCGATCGGCGAGCGCGAGGACGCCCTGTTCGTCGAGCGGCTTGCAGAAGCGCGCATTGACGACCTCGATGTGGATGCCCTGCTTGTCGAGCAGCGCAGCGGCTTCCATCGCGGGCTGCACCATGTGGCCGTACGCGAGGATCGCGCCATCGGAACCTTCGCGCAGGATCTCCATCTTGCCGAGTTCGATCGGCTTGCGCTTGCCGTGCCAACCAACGAGCTCGCCGTGGCCCGGCGCGTTGCCGCGCGCGTAGCGGATGCCGGTCGGAGCCGGATGCGACAGCGAGAACTCAAGCATCTCGCGCAGCTCGGGCCCGTCCTTCGGCGACATCAGCACCATGCCCGGCATGCAGCGCAGGTATGCGATGTCATAGAGACCGTTGTGCGTCGCGCCGTCTTCGCCGACAAGGCCACCGCGGTCCATTGCGAAGACGACCGGCACCTTTTGCAGCACCACTTCCTGGAAGACTTGGTCGTAGCCGCGCTGCAAGAACGTCGAGTAGATCGCGCAGACAGGCTTGAGGCCCGACGTCGCGAGACCCGAGGCCATCGCGACCGCGTGCTGCTCGGCGATGCCCGCGTCGATGAAGCGATCGGGGAACTTGTCGCGGTATTCCATCAGGCCCGTGCCGTCTGGCATCGCGGCCGTGATCGCGACAACGCGCGAGTCCTTCTGCGCCAGTTCGATCAACGAATCGCCAAACCACTCGGTCCAAGAGCGACCTGGAGGAGTCACGGGCACGACCGGCTGCAGCACGCACGGCTCAACCGGCACCTTCTCGGCCTTCTTCTTCGGCTGCGGCTTTGCAGCATGCGCGCGGTCGTAGCGGCTCTCGCTACCCGGCACGCCCTTGCCCTTCTCGGTCTTGACGTGCACCAGCGTGACGCCATCGAGTTGCTTCACGTTCTCCAGCGTGGTCACGAGCTCGTCGAGGTTGTGACCATCGACCGGACCGATGTAGCGGAAGCCAAGCTCTTCGAAGATGTGCCCCGGAACGACGATGTTCTTGAGCATCTCGCCAGCTTCGACGAGGCCGGCATCGAGGTCCTTGCCCACCAACGGGATCGACTGGATCACGTGGTGAACGGCTTCCTTCGCACGGTTGTAGAACGTGCCGCTGCGAACTTGGTTGAGGTAGCGCGACAGCGCGCCGACGGTCTTCGCGATCGACCAACGATTGTCGTTGAGGATCACGACGAGACGCTGCTTCTCCAGCGAACCAGCGTGGTTCAGCGCTTCGAACGCGACACCGCAGCCCATCGCCGCATCGCCGACGACGGCCACCGAGTGGCGATCCTTGCCGAGCATGCGATCGCCGATCGCAATGCCGAGCGCGGCGGAAGCCGCCGTACCGGCGTGCCCCATCAGGTAGGCGTCATAGATCGACTCGTGCCGATTGCTGAAGCCCGAGAGGCCGCCCTTTTGCCGCAGCGTGTGGAAGCGATCGCGGCGCTCCGTCAGCAGCTTGTGCGGGTAGCACTGGTGCCCGACGTCCCAGACCAAGCGATCGTCGCGGAAGTCGTAGAGGTAGTGCAGCGCGATCGTCAGCTCGACGACGCCCATGCCCGAGCCGAGGTGGCCGCCGGTGACCGACACCACATCCATGATCTCGCGACGCATCTCCGCCGCGAGCTGAGGCAGCTGCGAGCGGTCGAGCTTCTTGAGTTCGGCTGGGCTGTTGGCCCGATCCAGAAGGGGCGTTGGGGACGGTGTTTCCAATTGGGCTCCGTGATCAGCTGCGCCGCTCGACCGCGGCGAACGCGAGATCTTGCAGCAGCGCGTCGATGCCGTCCAGCGCGTGGGAATGGGCTCCGCGCCATTCCTGTGCAGCGTGCACGATCTGCGGCGCCAGCGAAGCCGCCTCTTCCGCCAGTTCGCGGGCCATCGCGAGACTGCGTTCTAGCCCTACGACGGAGGGCCAGGTGAGCTTGTCGTGATCGAGATCCGCGTTCGGGTTCTTGCCGAGTTCCTGCGCCGTTCCGGTGAGATCCAGGCAGTCGTCTGCAATCTGGAACGCGCGCCCCAGGCAATCGCCGTAGCGCCGCAACTTCGCGGCGAACCCGCGCGGCAACTCCTCGCCAACGCCCAGCGCAGCCGACGCGCCGACGAACAACGAGCCCGTGATCAGCGCGCCCGTCTTGCGGTCGTGGATCCACTGGACCTGCTCCAGCCCGCCAGTTCGCGGCTTCCCCTCGGCTTCGAGGTCGGCCATCTGCCCGCCCACCATCCCGCGGCTGCCCGCGGCGATTGCCAGTTCGCGCACGGCCAACACTCCCGCAGTCGCCGCCGCCTCGAATGCGAGCGTCAGCAGCGCGTCGCCGACGAGCAGCGCAGTCGCCTCGCCGTAGACCATGTGGCATGTAGGGCGACCGCGACGCAGAGCGTCATCGTCCATGCACGGCAGGTCGTCGTGCACGAGGCTGTAGGTATGCAGGCACTCGATGCCAGCCGCCGCGACTAGCGCACGTGCGGGGTCGCAGCCCGCCGCGGCGCAACCGACCAGCGCGAGCACCGGGCGCAAGCGCTTGCCGCCGGGAAAGAGCGCGTAGCGCATCGCGGCATGCAGGTTCAACGGAGCTTCTTCCGCTGGCGGCAGCAACTGGTCGAGCGCCTGCTCAATGCGATGCCCGTAGTGGGACTGGAACTGCTTCAGCGCAGCTCCGCGCACGGCGGAGCTCAACGCTCCACCACCATGCCCATCAGAATCGAAGATGCGCGTTCAGGAGTAAGGTTCGGCAGCAACATGCGGTAGCCCTCATCCCCGATGCTCGACTCGGCGCCCGGCCGACGCAAGGTTCCGTTGCGAAGCCGCAGCGAGACAACGCGGGCCCGAGCATCCACCTCGATTGCAATCCCTTCGCAGTCCGCGGTCAAAGCCAGCAGGTTGCGATCGTCGTAGCCGACGAGGCGAGCCGAACGGAACTCGCGGTCCGCGATCTGCGCAAAGCCCGCGATGCGCAACTTGTGCTCTGCGCCTGAGTCGACCAGCAGCGCATCGAGCCGTTCGAGCCACGCGGCGCGCGTCTCCGAATCCAGCCTAGGGTCGCGCTGCGGCTGCGCCGATGCGTCCTCGTAGTTGCCCTTGGCCTGGACCAGATACGGCAACCGCTCTTCCCACAGCTTGCCCGCAACGGGCTCGAGCACGACCTTGTGCCCGCTGTCATGCAACTCGGTGCGGATGCCGTCCACGCGCAGCGCACCGCCGTAGAACTCCAAGGTCGCCGTCTTCGTTGAGCGATCGAGCGTCACGAGCATGCGCGATGCGACCACGAGTTCGGTGCGCCCTGTCGCGCGATCGATCGTCAAGAACTCCACATCGCGGAGTTCTCGCTCCTCCAAAGCTGCGGCTCGAAGCAGCTGCATGCCTTCGAACCCATCTGCACGCAGACAATCGCGCAGCGCGAGGATGCATCGTTGCACTCCGAACGGCGGCGGATTGATGACGAGCGCCGACGCAGCTGCGGCAGCGACTGCAGACTGCTCACGACGCGCGCCCTCCGCGACCAGCGCTTCGCCGATCGCTTGCGCCCAGGACAGCGACGCATCGAGTTCGCGTTCGAGCCGCGCAGCATCGGCCTTCCACCGCTCCAACTCGCGCCGCGCCTCATTGCCCTGCTCGATCGCAGTTGCGCCAGTTGCGCGCGCAGAACGGAGCTCGACCTCAAGCAAGCCGGCTTCTTCTGCGGAACGGAACGCCTGGAGGAGCGACGCGCCGGCGATCGCCACGGAGGCCAGAAGAAGCGGAAGTCGAAGGCGCATCACCGAGAGTGCTAGGACGCGGCAACCGCCTCAGGCTTCCGCATGAGCCGCAGCATCGCCTCGGCGAGACGATGCCGCAGGCAGCTCACTTCCATTCCTTGTTCTTGTTCTTGTTGTGCCACTCATTCCACTCGGGGAACTCGTGGAAGGTCTGGCCCGTAAGGCGGCGCATCGCGTCGTTCCACTTGCCCGAGATCACTGCGAGCCGCTTCTGCATGTTCTGCGCCTCGAGGTCCGCGGGATCGATCTGCCGCGAACGGCTGTCGATCTCGCCGTAGCGGATCAGCAATCCGCTCACGATCTCCTTCTTGATCTCTTGCTTGCTGTCCTCGTAGTTGCCGAGCGCTTCGCCAGCGGCGGCTTCGAGCTGAGCCTCTGGATCACGGCGTGCGATCTCGATCAAGAACTTCACCTTCGTCTCGTCCTTCGTCTTGCCGAGCGCCTTCAGCAACTCGCAGCGCAGCGGGATCCACTCTTCCTTCTTCGGGAAGCGCTTGTCCTCATAGACCGACTTGATCGCGTCCGCTGCATCGACGCCGAGTTGGCCCAAGGCAACGGCCGCCGCGGTGTAGAGCTGCGCCTTGTCGCTCGGCCGCAGCTTGCCCTTCAGCATCACGTTCTCGATGCCCTTGACGACCGACTTCTTGTCCTTGTCGCCGAGCCCGCCTTGCCACTTCTGGACCAGAACCGTGATCACGTCGAAGCCCTCGCCGTCGCGCGCGAACTTCTTGTCGTCGACGATGTCCTTGAGTTGGTCGAGCTTCTCCGCGACTTCCTTGTCGGGCTTGATCTCCGCAGCGGGCGCAGGCGTGGGAGCAGGCTTGTCCCCCTGTGCGCTCAGCGGCGACAGCGAGGCAAAGGTCAGCAAGAACGTCAGCGAGGCGATTCGCATCATGAGAGTCTCCAGCAGTGGCCGGACTTGTTCCGGCGCAGGGTATTGTCGGCCCAGCAGCGGTCTCCGACAAATACCGTTCCAGCAACCTTCCTGCGAAGTTCTCTAGCGAGACGCTGCGGCAAAGGCCTGCCCGCGCAACGTCACGGCAATTCCGCCAACAGCCGACTTGCGGCGCGGCGCACCACCGCTGGGTCGAGCCGATGCCAACGGGATACCGCGGCATCCTCCGGCGCGACACCCTCCTTGACGAGCGCGTCGATCAACTCGCGCCCGAGTTGCGTGAAGCCGCGGACGTGCGGCGAGCCCTGGTCGTCCTCGGCGAGGAACTCGCTGATATGCGCGAGCACAACTTCAGGTCGTTTGCACAAAGCGAGCGCAGCGAGTTCGGCGCGCCGCTCCATCTCGGACTCGATCGCGTGCGGCGAGAAGCCGAACTGCACGAGGAGCGCGATAGAACGCCCCAGGTTCGACTCGACCGGCATGTAGTAAAACGAGTCGACGAGATGACGTCGCTCGTGCAATCGAATGCACTCGAGCACTGCTTCCGTGATCTCAGTGTCCTGCATCGAGGACGACGCCGACAGACGGAAGTTCGCATCGAGCGGGTCGAGCAGATCGCAATCTTCGGGCAACGGGTCGGCCAGCGCGGCACCGCCATCCTCAGCCACAATGCGCTGCCGCCGCGCGATCGACTGCGCCCACTCGACGACCGCGTCGTAGTCGACGATGTAGTGGTTCATCAACGCGACCCCAGCGAGGTCGCCACCGAGCACGCCCGACAACGACCGCACCGAGCGATCGATGCCGAGCACTTCGCGGCAGCGGCCGGGCACGGGCAACGCGGGATCCGCGGGCAGGTCGCGCAGCGACAAGCGCGCAAACATCAGGCCTTCGACCGTGCCGCCCGAACGGCGCCCCACGACGAGGTGACGGTTGTAGCGCGCGAGGTGACGACACAGGCCTGCGGCGAACGGATCGAGCATCTCGCCGACGAGCGGCACCGAGAACCGCACGTCCTCGCCGACGACGTCGCGGCCAAGCGTCGCGAGCGATGCGCGCCGCGCATCCGCGAGGAACATCCCAAGGTCGCGCGATTCCTCCTTCGCGTAGCCTCGATAGAGCAGGCGACGCACTTCGTTCTCGAACGCGACTTCGCGCCGGATCTCCTCGAGCAACTCGCGCGGCACGCTCGACGCGCCGTGCCTCCGTTGCGCGAGGACTGCGACCGTCTCGGCCTCGTTCAGCATGCCGACATCGCGCAGTGCCTCGACGTAGCGCTTCGCGCGATTCGCATCGCTGCACGGGTCCTCGCCATCAAGACATGTCCCGAGTAGCGCGCGCCAGATGGATCGCACCTGGTTGTCCTCGGCATCGAGCGTCCGCGCCGGGATGTCGCGCAGCAGTCGTTGGTGGAATGCGCGCGTATCGCCCACTTCAAGCAACAGCCGTCGCAAGTGTGCCGTTGCCGCGGGCGCGCGATCCGCATCGGGGATCGCTTCCAGCGCAGCGATGCCTGCTTGCGGATGACCGAGCCGCGGCATCAACGCAGACAGGATCTCGGCACCGGGGCCACGCGCAAACGCCTGCCATCGATCCGTCGACGACCGCAGCACATCAAGGCACTGCTCGAGTTGATCGTCGGGCACGCCGGCTCGCATCGACTCGCGAACGATGCTCTGCACTCCTGGATCGCTGGGCCGCTCCGCGATCGCGACGAGGAACGCCGACATGGCGCGCATGCGCTCATCGCCGGTCACACCCATCGCAAGCAAGGTCTGCGCAAGACCGAGGCTGCCAATGCCCATCGCCCTGCCGCCCTGCTTCGCGAGTTTGTCGTAGATCTCAACCGCCTCGCGCAACTTGCCGCTCGAACGCAGCGCGCCGGCGTAGGCAATCGCGACTGCCTGCATCGCGTCGCTCGCTTCGTAGAGCCCGGCGTAGATGCGCAGTGCCCTTGATGGGTCGCGTTCGCGTTGCGAGAACGCAAGCCCGAGCCACGGCCACACCGACTCCGGCGCGAGTGCCACAGCGCGCGCAAACGTCGGCCCGGCCGCCTCAGGAGTTTGCACCCGGCCGAGCAGGTAGTGGGCAAGCCCAGACTCAGGCTGGGATCGGACCCGCTCCTCCGCCTCGATGCGCAGCGCGCCGAGCCGTCCCCGCTGCCGCAACAGGTCCTGCCGAAGGCGTTCCAGTTCGACGGAGAGCCCCAAGCTCCGCGCTTGCTCCAACTCTGCGATCGCGTCGAGCACAAGGCCGGCATCGACCTTGGTCTCCGCCGCGGACACGGCGCGCAGTTGTGCCTCGTGGGAACTCGACCCCACCTTGCCTGGAAGCCCTGGCACCGCGCGGGTCGCGCACGCAGCGAGCAGGAGGAGCAACCAGAGGGACGAGGCGCGCATGGCCCGCGTGCATACGGAACCCGCGTGCAGGACTCAAAGAAAAGGCAGTCCCGCGGCGGCGCATGGGCACCGCGGGCGCCCGGCCGCGGGCGGCCCCCCCAGGCCATCCGCTGCGGCGCTCGCACGTCGCGTCGTGGCCCCCCGACCACTACGCGCCGCCGTGCAGCCCCCCTGATCCATCGCACAGGCTGCACGACACCGCGTTGCGTCCCCCCAAGAACTCACGCGATGCGCACCGTTCCTATCGTCGGGAAGTTGTCGCGTCTTGAAGCCTTGCTGCAGGCAACGATGCCATGGGAATCCCAGACGCAACACGACTTGCGAAGTCCCAGTCCTGCACGGCACCGAGTTGGGCCAACGCGCACCGTGCGGTCGATGCCAACGGCGAGTCAGCTACCTGGGTCGCAGGCGCTTGGGGACGCGACGCGCTCGACGCATCGCGGAGGCAGCTGCGGAAAAAACGCCGCCTCAGAAAAAAAAGACGCCGACAACCCAGTCCGGCCTGAGTGCTTCTGAAACCCTCACTTGAATCAGAAGCGCCGGGAGCCGGGTTGCCGGCCATTCCATGCGGGAGACTAATAGCGAAGTGCGTGCCAAGCGATCAGGGTGACTCGCCTGGAACACCCGAACTCGCAATGGCATGGGGACTTAAAGTTGCCAACTGCCCCGCTGGGGTGCCCCGAAGGCCCCCGGAAGCCCCCTGGATTGGGCAAGAAAGGCAAAGCAGGGGAGCCAACCTTGCAAAGACTGCATTCACTGCAACCGGAAACTCGCCGTCTTGGAATCGACCCCTGGCTCGAACGCCGTCAGCTCCAGAACGCAGTTCTTCTTGCCCTGCTCATCGAGGTAGCTGCGGCGGAACGGAATCCGAAGTCCATGGACCTCGCGCCAATCCTCGAGGCGCGCGCGGCGCGTGATGGACGAGCCGGTGACACCGTGGCGGAGCTCCGACATCCCGGCTGCCGGGTCGGCTGCCACGACTTCGACGAACGGAACGACAGCGCCCACGATCGGCGGACCAACCGAGTCCGCGCCCCCCATCGCCTGAAACCGCCAGCGCGATACGCCGCGGTCCGCGGGGTCGGAGGACGGCACAGTCGGGACCGCGACGAACTTCGCCGCGTCGCAAAGCACCCAGGGAAACCGCGCGTGCAACGCGAACCGGTCGAGTTCCTCGGCAGCTTGCGGCTCCAACGTCGGCCATGGCACACCGTGACGCTGTGCCTGCACCCGCCCGTTGACGCGCGCGTAGAGCCTGCCGTCCGAGAACTCGAGTCGCTCTCGTTCGGGATCCGCCGTGTCCGTGAGTTGCACGACGTCGCGTTCCGCGAGCACGGCACCATCGCTCCCGAATAGGCGAATGCGCCACTGCAGGCGCACGACGCCGAGCGAACGAAAGCGCGCGGGCTCGCCTGCGCTGCCTAGGCACGACGCGAAGCTGCTGGCGGTCGACGGAACCGACGACGCGGATTGGGCAGGAGTCTCCACGACCATCGGCTTGGACTCCCCCATCGGCGCGGGCTGCGGCACGACCACGGCAGGCTTGTCGTCCTTGCGCGTGGGAGCGGACTGCGCCGGGCGACCGGCATCGACCGGCCAACCGTTCTTGTCGAACTCCACGCCGAGGCGAGGAACCGACGGTTGCGTGCTCTGCCCTTGCGGGGACTGCGCCAACACGACCAGGAGTGCGAGGATCACGTCGATGCCATCGGCACCTTCGGCCCTTCAGGTTGACCTGATCCGCGCCTTCCCCGGGCCCCGCCTCGGGGGATCCAAGGAACGCGCGCTTTCCGGCACAGGCCGACGCGGCGATGCTCCGCAGGTGGCCTCGACGCGCAACTGCTTCTTACGGATCGCCCTTCTGCTCGCGATCGGTTGGACTTCGTGCAGCAGCCAACCAGTCGTGGTCGGCAACCTCGAAGTGAACCGCAGCGTCGACTGCATCCGCCGACTGCCCGCGGGCTCGATCGTGCGCCTGGTCGGCAGCGAGGGCGCCCCCGCAGCAGGCAACACGGGCGAGGTCGCCGACGGCTGGTTGCGCGAGGCGCTGCGCCAATCGTCCTGGCTCGACATCGCAGCCGGCCCAGTCCAAGGTCCACCGACATGCGCAGCGAGCGTGCGCATGCTGTTTGACGCGCGCTCGCAAACCGTGGAGGCGCGCCTCGCGGACGACCGCACGCTCTTGGCCACCGCGTCGCTGGTTGCACGGCCCGTGCACGCCGCCATCGACGAACTGGCGGTGCGCATCCGGCTCGCGCTCGGCGATCCAATCGCGGAACCGCCGGCCCCGCTGCAACGCATCTACAGTTCGGACGCGTTTGTCGTCGCCGCTTGTGAAGCAGCGTGGTCCATGCTGCACGAAGGACGCTTCGTCGAGGCGGGTCGCACGCTCGCAGCCGTTCGCCGCAACGATGGAGCGTGCGCCTACTTGTTGGACCTCGCCGCAAGCGCCGCAGCGATGCAGGGCAATCCGAGCGATGCGCGCAAGTTCGCGCAGGAGGCGCTCTCGCTGCCCTCCCGACTCAGCCCCACCACGACGCACCGACTGCTGCGCACGATGCTGCTCGCGCGCGCATCGTTGGAGCCGCAGTTGGCCGCTCGCTACGACGAAGAACTGGCGACGCTGGCCCAAGTCGGCATGCGCGAACGTCCGCACGACCCGGAGCCGCGACTCACGGAAGTCATCGCCGACAACTTCTGCGCGCGATTCGAGCATGCGCTCGCAATGGCAGAGCGACTGCTTGCACGCCTGCCGTCGCACCCCGCCGTGCACTACCACGCAGGTTGGGCAGCGCTGGGCGCGGGCCAACACAAGCGCAGCGCGGACGCATTCCGAATTGCAGCTGTGGCGATGCCGATGGGCGCGACGGTCGTGCCGCGTTCCATTGCGCTGTTCGAGGCAGGAGCCCAGACAGAGTTGGCTGCATTGCTCGAAACCACCGCAGCGGACCCGTCGGTGCAAGCAAGCCCAGCGCTTCACGAAGTCGTTCGCATGCAAGCAGCGCATGCGCTGTTGACCGGCGATCGAGAACGCGCGTTGGCGCACGCATTCGCAGACTTGGACTGGCTACGCCAACGGCCGGCGACGCAGTCTGACAAGGCGGGAGAACTCGCCGAGACCATCGAGACGCTCGTGCGACTCGGCGCCGGCAATCGCGTTCGCCCCTATCTC
>JACCDO010277518.1_pt1 | contig 12242 bp, 9 predicted proteins | sample 7446101 | NCBI WGS metagenome assembly JACCDO01 (sample SAMN15323440, study PRJNA562643) | freshwater metagenome | isolation source: river surface water | place: USA:Blue River Watershed | collected 2017-08-16 | reverse complement strand
TTTATTTTATTTTTTTTATTTTTTTATAAATTAATAATTTATATAAAAGTTATAAAAAATGATTTAATAATGTTTATGCGGTTAATTATAAATAAAAATATATTATTTCTAAATAGTAAATAAAAATGAATAAAGAAGTAATTAGTGAACTAAATTATAATTTTGAAATAAATAATTTAAAATCTGATATTCAATTATGGTTTGATGATTTAAAATTAAAATATGATAATAAAAATCATACAATTGACGATAATAAAAATGAAGATATTATGAATAATATTAATAAATATAAAGATAAAAAAGATTTATATAGACAACAAATATTTAAAATTAAAAATGATGAAAATATTGTTAAAAATTTAGATTTAGAAATTGTTTTTTGTAATACTCCTGAATTAATGAATCAATGGTATTATTATAAAATAGCAACAAGTTCTGCTAAAACATCAAATAAAAAATTTAGGAGTTTAAAATATATGGTTAAAGATCGTATTACAAATACTTATTTAGGAATTGTTGATTTAGGTTTAGATGTTAAATGTATAAAAGATCGAGATGATTATATAGGATGGACACCTGCTCAAAGAGATACAAAAGTTAATAATTTCAAAATTGATGGGTTTAATATAAATGATAATTGTAAAGAAGGTATTCAATATAGGTTATCATATATTACAAATATAAATACTTGTGTTGGATTACAACCTGTTGCTTATAATTTAAATATTGGTAAATTACTTGTATCATCTGTTTTTAGTAAAGAAGTAATTGAAGAATATTATAAAAAATACAATAATTATTACGCTTGTGTTGTAACTTTATCATTATACGGAAAAAGTATTCAATATGATAGACTAAAAGAGATAAAACACGTTGGTTTTACAAAAGGATATGGAACATCACATATTTCTGACACTATTTATGATAAAATTGTATGTTTTATGAAAAAATATCATAATGATGAATATAAATATCTAATGAGTGGATCATCATCTAAAATGCGATTAATATCAAGATGTTCTCAAATATTGGGTATAAATGATAATATTATTTATCATGGATTAAAAAGAGGTATATATGTTGGGTTTACATCAAATGAATCTCGTGATTTTTTACAAGGAAAAATAAACACATTTAGTCTTAATAATATAAAATCATTTAATACAATTGTAGATGATTGGAAAATACGATGGGCAGAAAAAAGATGGATTCATCTAAATTTAACAAATCGCGTTAAAATTAAATTGGAGTTATATGATATGACAAAAAAAGAGTTAAAAAATGAAACTGCTAAACAATATCAATTTGAAAAAATGAAAGATAATAATTGGGTTTCTGAAAAACGTGAAAAAAATAGAACATATTATTATGATCACAAAGATGACTTATTAAAAGAAATAATAATATTATATGTTGAAGATATTAAAAATGAACCCTATATTGATTCATCTTATGTTGCAGGATTTTTTGATGGTGATGGTTCAATTTATATTAATAAAGGATGTTTAATGGTTCGATTTACACAATGTGTTTTAAATATTTTATTAAAAATACAAAAAAAATATGGAGGTAGTATATATAAAAGTGATAGAAAAAAAGAAAATCATCGAATACAATATGATTTAATCATCGCAGGTATGGATTGTTTAAAAATATTAAATGATATGAATAATTATTCGATTATTAAAACTCATCGTATAGAGTATGGTATTGAATATTTAAAATATTTAAATAAAAAAAATGATCAAAGTAAAATTGAGTTAATAAAACAATTAAGAAATTCAAATAGTTATAAAAATGACGATTTAATAATCATTAAAGAACGTTTAAATTGGAAATATATTACTGGATTATTTGATGCTGAAGGATGTATTACAATGCATTATAAAGCATTAGAGGAAAAAAGATTTTATCCAAAATTATCAATAGCACAAAAAGATACTCCAAATTTACTAAATGAAATTAAAAAATTTATATGTTCTGATTTTAAAGATGACACCTTAAATATTCATATTTATGAATTGGCTTTATGTATATCAAAAGCATCTATTATTGAAAAATTATATAAAAAAATGGAACATTATTTAATTGTTAAAAAATATCAATATAGTTTAATATATGATATAATTAATGAATATAATAATGATTGTGATTTTGATATTATTAAATCATATGCTGAAGAGATAAAAAATAATAAACATAAAGATGTTATTTATGATATTGATTTAGATAAGACAAATATGATATATTATGTTAAAAATAAAATTGAAAAAAATATTGAAAATGAAATAAGTAAAATAATTGATAATGAAGTAAATACAAAAGTTGTTCAAAGTTTAAAAAAAGAAGGTATTTTAAATCCTAATTATGGCCAAGAAAGAAGTATTGAACATTGTATTCATATATCATTATCTCAAATAAATGCTACAAGAGATGAAAAATTATCAAATGAACGAATTCGAGAAATTTTATCTTTTAAAGATAAAATAGATGAAGATGGTAAAAAGATATTACAAAAAGATGTTGCTAATAAATATAATCTACATAGAGATATTATTCGAAAAATATGGCAAGGTAAAATGTTACCAACAGATGATGAAAATATTGTTGAAAAGTTAATAAAAAATAAACAAGAAAAAGAAATAAATAAAAATACTTTATCATTTAATGAAAAAGTATCTAATGGAAAAAGACAATTAGAAATGGATGAAATTATTGAAATTTTACGATGGAAAAATAAAGATAAAATGGATGATGGTAAAAAAATATCTTCTCCAAAGGTTGCCAAATATTTATCAAATCAATGGAATAAAAATATATCTGAAGATATGGTTAAAAATTATTGGAGTGGAAGAACTAAATTAACACAAACGAATTTTACAAATACAAATATGACATATGATGATTATTTACAAATAATTAATAAAAAATAATACAATTATATATCATAAATATATCTTTTTATTTTTTTATTATTTTTTAAATAATATATAAAATTTTTATATATTATAAAATCGAGTATATGCCTAATCTTAGGATTAGATATACTTTTAATATTATACTAACAAAAAAATAAAAGTAAAATAAAATACAATGTTTAGTTGGAATATGCTAATCCACCCATACCACTGATAATACGTAACACATTGTAATTTACTGCGTATACACGGATCTTTGATCCGAGAGCAGCCTTGGGGGTAAGTTGGAGTTGGAGGGTAGCATTGTCGATACGAGAGAAGTTGCAGGTACCGCTGGGTTGGTGTTGTTCAGGGTAGATAGCAAAGGAGTAGACGTTGATACCGGTGGGGGGAACGTTGGTGTGGTGTTGGAAGGGTTGGACAAGGTTAAAGTATGAGCCAAGACGTTCTTGGAAGCGATCGTGACCGTTAAGTTGGAGCTTAGCACGGACGGTGGGGTTACGACCAGCGTTGATGGGACCGAAACCAGCATGGTCGGAGTAGTCAGCAGCAGTGGTGAAAGCACCGAAGTCAGTGGGAGCAAGGTTGTTAGCATTGGGACCAGGACCAACGGGGAGGTTCATGGAGCGAACAGCAGCGCTAGTGGAACCATTGAGGAGGTTACCAAGATCAATACCAGCAGCAGAAAGTTGAGCAAGGTAAGCAGCATCAGTGTTAACACCAACGAAGGGGAAGATGTTGGAACCACCTTCAACGTTGGTGAAAACAAGTTGTTTAGGATCAGGGAGGTTACCAGCACCAACGTTACCTACACCACCATCAGCATCGAAGTCATCAGTGTAGCTGTTGCATTGGTTGTAGCCGAGCTTGACTACATCATCACGTTGAACCACCCAGATGAGTTCCTTGACGGGGTGGTTGAAGTTGAGTTTAACTTTAACATTTGTGTTAACAGTTGATTCATCACCAGTGAATTGGAGTTGTTCAATGAGGTATTCGTGTGAGGTTTGAGCGAAACGACGACGTTCATCAGTGTCGAGGTAGATGTAGTCAATGTAAAGGGAAGCGTATTCGAGGGAAGGAACGCAGAAAGCATCAAGACCGTTGGTTGATACACCGCAGGCTGAGAGGGAGCCAGAGGTGGATACATAGAGTTCAGACTTAGGACGGATATCCATTTCAATCTTTACTTCGTGGTATTGGAGAGCAATGAGGGGGAGAGCAAGACCTACATTGCGGCAGAACCAGAATTGAAGAGGAACATAGAGAGTAGTAGCTTCAGTGGAGCTAAGACCAGTGCCGGTGAGGGCAACGGTGTTACCAACCATGTTATCGTAACCGGCACGGAGACCAGTGGGCATGGTAAGTTCAGTCCAGATGTTGAGCCAGTCACCGTATTGTTTGTCAATGCGTTGACCACCGATTTGGACTTCAACTGATTTAATAAGCATGTGACCGACATAGTTGACCCAGCGGAAGAAAGCACTTGAAGTAGTGGCTTCAACACGGGGAAGGGTTACTTGGAGGTACATGCGGTGGATAAGATCACCGTTGCGGGAGATAGTGCAGGTTACCTTCTTACCGAAATCAGCTTGGCCGTTGAAAACTTGTTCAATGGCTTCCATGCTGAAATTTGTGTGGCGACGGTAAACGGCCTTGAAGTATGTAATTTGAGGATTACCAGTAAGGTAAACATCTTGAGCGCCATAGGCTACGAGTTGCATAAGACCACCAGTCATTTTTGCGTTGTTGTTTTATATACTCTAAGGTTAGAAAAAAATTTTGGAAAAAAACTCAAATTAATTTAATTAAATTAATTTTTTTTTGTTTTCTATTTTTTTAAACTTTTCACATACTTTACTCTTTTAATACCCATTTCTTACCAAATAACTATGCTTTTTATAACTCTTTCACGAATTTTCATTTTTAAAAAATAAAGATTCAAAAACTCCTAACTTCTTTATATTTGTTCTTTAAGTCATTTTCCTATATTTTTGATTTTTCAGATTCTATTTTTTTAAAAAATTCCTTAATTTTTTAAAAAATTGAAAAAAATAAAATTTCCTATATAAATATTTTTTTCTAAATTTCCTATACTTTTTTATACTTTTTTTAATATTTTCTATTTTTTTTAACTACCGTATTTTTACTTTTTCTTCTCATCTTTCTCTTTTTCACTACGTTTTCCCTTGAGAAACTTTTCAATACTCGAGTTACTTTTTAAAAAATCATCTAAAGTAGAGTGATTGGAAATATCTTTTTCATATGTTTCTCGATCTTTTGTAAATTCGTACTTTTCTATACCAACACGTCGTACAGTCCAACCATCATTTAAAGCGTTACTTACAAAGATCATGCGTTGAATTTCTCGAATTGATATTTTATATTCGTCCATTGAAAATATTATGGATTTTTTTCTATATATTTTTCTTTGATTTCTTTTTTTTAATTATTACGAATTAAAAAAAAGTTATATCCTTAAATATTTGTTTTAAAATATTATATTCTACGTAGTACTTAGTATTAAAGTACTACGTAGAACTTAAAGTACTAAAATTTTTTAATACTTTTTATTTTATAAATTATAATTTATTTATAATTATATATTTAAATATTTGATCCATGAACACACTTTTTATTTTTTATAAAGGGAGAATAAGATTTGCACACCCTATAATTTTTAATAAAATAAATAATTTATTTGTTTATAAAGGGTATCATTATCAATGATACCCATTTTTAATAAATTATTTATTTATAAAGGATATCATTTTTACCGATATTATTTTTTTAATAAATTATTTATTTATTAAAAGGTTATAAATAAAATTATATCCTTTTTGTGAATATAAAGGAGTTTCACTTTATTTAAAATAGAATATAACAAAATGGACATCCTTAAAGCATTTGTAGATGATGATATTAATTACAATATCAATATTTTAGGTACGTTTGATGAACCTTTATTTCAAGCAAATCAAATTGCTAAAATATTAGGAATTAAAAATGTAAGTCAATGTGTCTCAAAATATGATGAAACTGAAAAAGTTTATAAAAAAGTTCAAACAAATGGCGGTGTACAAGAAATAATTTTTTTAACAGAATTTGGATTATATAATATGATTTTTAAATCAAAAAAATTATTTGCTAAAAAATTTAAAATTTGGGTATTCAATATTATTAAAGAAATACGTAAAAATGGAAAATATGAATTAGATATAGCAAGAGAAATAGATCGAAAACTTTTACAAGCACAAAAAGAACAAGAAATTCAAGATTTTATTATAGATAATTTTAAAAATAAACATGTTGTTTATTTAAGTAAAATTAATGAAATAGATGGAAAACTATTGATTAAAATTGGTTCAACAAGAGATATTAAACAAAGAGCACCACAACTTTCTTTAGAATTTGGTACATCTACAATAATTAAAGCATATATATCAAATCAAAATAATGAATTTGAATCATTTTTACATAAAGAATTTTTGGAATATAGACATAAAGAACCAGTAAATAATAGAATATCTCGTGAATTATTCCTTCTTGATAACGAAAATTTTGATAAACTTATAAAAGTAATTGACAGTACAAAAGGTAAATTTAATAAAAATACGATTGAACAAGAAATCGAACTTAAAAAAACGGAAAATGAATTAAAAAAGACAGAAAACGAATCAATTCGTCTTGAAAAAGAGAAACTGATGATTGAAAAAGAAATTAAAAAAATTGAATTAATTAATCAAAATCCATTTTTACTTTTTAATAAAGACGTAAAAAAAGAAAATGAAAATATTGATTCTGTAAAAGAATTAGAAGATGTACAAATTGAAGAATTACAAGTAGATGAATTAAATACAGAAGATTCAGAATCTGATATAGATGATAATGAAGATGATGAAACTTATCAATTATCAGCATTTCAACCTAAAAAATATACAAATCGAAAAGTACATAAAGTTCAACAATATCATCCCGAAACATTAGAATATATTAAAACATTTGATTCAATTATTGAAACAGTAAGATATTTTTATAATGAACTTCATATCGAAACATTTTCAAATAAAACTCTTAAAGATGCGTATCGTGGAAATTATGTATATGCTGGTTATCGATGGAATATTATTAAATATGAAATGGAAGATAAACCATATAAAATCCCCAAAACAGTAAAAGTTTTTAAAACACGACGTGATCTTTTAGCTCGTATTAATATTGATAAAACAAAAATTCTTGAAATATATCCTTCTCAAAAACACGCTGCTATTGCGATGAAACATAATAGTCCTTCTGCTATTTGTAAAGCCCTAAAACTTGAAACACTTAGTCAAGGTCACTATTGGAAATTTTATGATGAATGTGATGAAAAGTTAAAAAATGATTATATTAAAAGTGGAGGTGTTATTCCAGAAGTTGCTAAAACAATTTCCGGTGCCAAATCAATTAAACAAATTGATTATGAAACAAAAAAAGTAATACAAACATATTCAACAATTAAAGATGTACAAGTTAAATATAATATATCACGATCCAGTTTAAAAAATGCGATTGAAAATAAAACACCACATAACGGTTTTTATTGGGCATATGCTTAAAATATATTTTTAACAAATATTTAATTTATAAAGAATTTTATAAAATGAATATAAAGGAAATAGAATGATATATAAAATATATGATTTATAAAATAAGATAAAGAAAAATGGTTTTACGATTCAAGTCTTCGAATAAAGGGAATCACAAAAGTGATCCCAATGATTTATCAAATATTACAATTGAAGGAAAGCATAACTCAATGGTACAATATTTTCAATCGTTACAAAAATCTTTACCTGAAAAGAAGAAACAATTAAAACGTTTGATTAAAGAGTACAAAGAGTTACGAACGCTTGTACTTCAAGATAAAATGAATATTGAACTTGTTATGAAAAAAAATAAAATGCGTGAAGAGATTGAAGAACTTCAAAAAGTAATTGCTTCTATCGAAAATAAAGAAGAAGAACATACTTATTTTATGGAAGCAGGAAATATATTAAATCACTATTTTGATAATATTGAAATTACAAAACAAGAGACAAAACAAGATAATGAAGATATCTTCTTTTTATATGATCAAAAAAATAATGTACAAGATCAAGATGACGAAGATGAAGATGAAAATCAACAAGAAGAGGAAGAAGATGAAAATCAAGATCATCAACAAGAGGATGAAGAAGATAATCAAAAAGAAGATCGAAAAATATCAATTAAGGATTTATTAAATGAACCTTCTCCACATCGTTTTAATGAAAATATTTTTAAAGAAAAGAGTCATAAAGAACCGAATCCCACAAAAGATTTAAAAAAAAATAATTTATATGCTTCCACTAAAATTACCGACTTTGTTAACCAAGAGTGTAAAATGAATAAAAAAGAATTACTTTGCGAATATTTACAAAAAGTTGATAAAAATTATACTCCTAAACTTAAAATTGATACAAGTATTTATCGTTGTACAAATTGTGATGTTGAAATGTTATTATATCTTTCTGATGGTGTTCAAATTTGTGATAAATGTGGATTAGAACAACAAATATTAATTGAATCCGAAAAACCATCTTTCAAAGATCCTCCCTTAGAAGCAGTTTTCTTCTCTTATAAACGTATTAATCACTTTAATGAACTTTTAGCACAATTCCAAGCAAAAGAATCTACTGAAATCCCCGAAGAAGTTTATAATACTATTCTTGGAGAGATTAAAAAAGAACGCATTAAAAATCTTCAAGATTTAACCACCGATAAAATCAAGAAATATTTAAAGAAAAATGGTTTAACCAAATATACCGATCACGTTGCTCATATACTTTACAAAATTAACGGTGTTCCTCCTCCACAATTGTCAAAAGATTTAGAAGATAAATTACGTTTAATGTTTAAAGAGATTCAAGGACCTTTTATGGAAGTTTGTCCAAATGATCGCAAAAACTTGCTTAATTACTCTTATGTACTCCACAAATTCTTTGAATTACTTGAATTAGATGAATTTAAAAAACATTTTCCATTACTCAAAGATCGCGAAAAATTATATCATACTGAAATGGTTTGGAAAAAGATTTGCGAAAAGTTAGGTTGGAAATTCATTAAATCCATTTAATTATATCGTTTTATTTACTTCTTTATTTTATATATTATTTATAAATATATTATGTTTGCTATATTATTATTACCTTATATTGATAAAACAATAGATAATCAAGATGTATGTGATAATCATATTTATAATATTATTGATATAAAAAAAAGACCGTGGTTACATAATGTAGATCCACAATTTATTTTTACAAAAAATAATATTTCTTATGTTTTTGATGATGTTTCTATATATTATTATTTAAAATATAAAAATATAAAATGTGATTATATTTTTGGAGATGATATAAATATCAATCAAAAAATTGTAAAGTATACATACGTTTTTTTACTCTTTTTTGATCAAATACAAGCATTTCATACATTATCAAATGAATCATTACAAAAAATAAAACCACTCTTCTTATTACCATATATATTTCCAAAATATACTTTTCAACATTTTATATATCATAAAAATATTTATTTTAACTTTTTACAAAAAGAAAATATACATATATTACCTTTTTTATATATATCTTTGAATCAATCAAATTATCATGAAAAAATAAAAAACTTTTCTATTCAAAATCATGTAAAAAAAGTTTATATAAAACCTATTTATGGACAAAATTCAAAAGATCATCACTCTTTTCATTATGATGATCTAAAAAGTTTAGATCATTATATTTCCACTATGAAAAATAAATATAATGCGTTTATTATTCAACCTTATATTGATTACTTTTATCATCAATACGAATATCGAAATTTCTTTATTGGAAATCAATATGTATATACAATACGTACAAAACGTATAAAAGATAATAGTAAAGAGTGTATTGAAGAGTATGTCAAAATGGAAGATTGTTTATATATAGTTGAGTATGCGAAACGAGTTTTTCAAAAAATAGAAAAAAAGTTTTTTCAAAATCATAAAAATCTTATTTTACGAATTGATTTATCATATGATGATTCAAAAAAGTTATTTGTTTCTGAAATTGAGTTTGTTCCCTATTTATTTACTTATATCAAAGAAGTAAATAAATTATATATTGATCAACAAATTGGAGATCAAATGATTCAAATTATTTCAAATAAAAATAATATTTTAACATATTTACCATTATACATCATTATTCTTACATTTCTTATTATAATTATCATCTTTATTTACTTAAATATAAAATATAAAAATATAATATTAGTGTAATGTGAGAGAATCTTCGAAGTAAGATAAGTTTGGTACGGGATATGATTTATAGAATTGTTGTGGATACATATATGGTTTTCGATAAATGGGGAATTCATAAAAGTTAAAAGGTGTTTGTCCGACGTCATAATTATCGTAAGGATTTCGTTTATAAAGACCAAAGTGTTCTTTATTTTGATTTTGGTAAAAATAGTAGAGTATAAGCAATAGTATAAAAAAGAGAATAATATAATGGAATGATATACACATTTTTTGAATCATCTATTTACTATATTTATAAAATATAAAAATATTTTATAAAGTAGAATTAAATAAAATGAACAATAATCAAGTTTATAACAAACCTTCTTTTTACGCACACATTTTTACCGGAGTCGCCATTCTTATTACACTTTTATTACTCTATTTTTACTACAAAAAAATAAATTTATCACTTTATCAAAAAATAATTATTTTCTTACTTCTCACGATTATTATTGGTATTCACGGATTATCTCACCATTATTTAGAAATTTACTACAACTTTAATCCACTTCAATAAAAAAATATATTTACATATTTATTAACAAATTGTTTATTTGTTAAGAAATTACTAATTTTTTAATAAATTCAAATCTTTAAATTATTTATTTTTTATTTTTTTTTATCTGGTATTTTTCCAAACGCATAATCTTTACCAATAACACCAAATACAATAAAAATATATATAATAATGGATATAATAAATGTCATTGTATGATGTAAATAATCAAATTGTCCCGATGGACTCTTCATCATGATTCTAAAGAAATGACCTGTTACATAACTGTTTGATGAAATGTCTCTATAACCATCTTTTGGATCTACAAAGATTTCTGAATATAATGATCGATTACCATTGAGTTTAATTAAATATTTGAATAATGTTAAACCCATTAAATCCCAAGGAGCAGTATAACTTTCAGGTTTACTGAACTCTTGTCTCATTTGAGGTACAGTTGTTTGAAGTCGTGGATCATTCATATACATATTTCTTATAAAATAATATAATGGATAGCGCAAATAACGTGCCATCATTAATATTAATGGATATCCCATAAAGAGTTTAATACCCATATACCAATTAAATATCCATAAAATAGGTAATGCTAAAATAGCACAACTTGCCATAACACCTTCTACAATACCTTTTACTGGACCACTTTGTGGTTTATTTTGTTGACTCATATAAATAATAGTTACTGCTAATGCTACTAAAGCATAAATAGCAAAATATCGTCGTAAGTAACGATCAATATATTTATTTGAAGATACAGATGAAATATCAGTAATATCATCACCTTTTAACCAAACTTTTAATGGACGAGATATACCATATGCTGAATCAGTATCATCATCACCCGCGAAACTTACAATAGGTGCCCAATAGAAGAGTAAAAATAGTACGGATGTGAGTACTAAGAATAAGATAGAGCATATTAAAATCTTTGTAATGGGGGCATATTTACTTCTCATAATGAAGTAGATTAAAGCAATACATACAAATACAATTAAAATGAGTGATACTACTAATGTAATATCTGAACTCTTCTTCTTCTTTTCAATATCTATCTTTTCACCATAAGGAACATTCGATATATCGTAAGTTCCAAATTTATCATTGGTTCTATTAATTTGTTGTTTCGCAACAATCATTGAAATAATTGCGGGTATAGCAATACCAATAAAAGCACCGATCATAAATGTCCAAGATGGTGTACTACGATTAGATACTAAAGAAGCAATATTAAAACCTAAATCACAAGATGATAATGTTCCTTGAACAAGTAAGTAAATAGAAATTGCTAAAATACCAAGTAATAAAGGTCGTAATGATTTTAGTTTTTGAAAAACATCTTTTAAACCATAAAACATTCCGCCTTGCATTAAATCTGCTAAATCATATTTACGACTTCGCGACATTATTGTTTGACAAGCATTATATAATGTTTGATTGTTTGATGAATCACCAATATCAGCAG
>JACCDO011220933.1_pt1 | contig 12244 bp, 8 predicted proteins | sample 7446101 | NCBI WGS metagenome assembly JACCDO01 (sample SAMN15323440, study PRJNA562643) | freshwater metagenome | isolation source: river surface water | place: USA:Blue River Watershed | collected 2017-08-16 | reverse complement strand
GATTGAGAGGAAACAGAGGATTCTGTAGATGCTGTGCGACTCTTTTTGCTATTAGTACTCATTGCCTCATTTCGTTCATTTTGAATGGCGTCGTAATTTTTTTGGATGTAGTCGAGGAGGTTTGTTTCAATTGCCCAGCGGAAGAAATTCAGTTTGCCAACTGTGGTGAGAAAGGGTTCATGGCCAGGAATTTGAAACATGATTCGCTCGCGCCGGCAATTAGGGTCGAAATACTGCTTTGAATACGCCTTCAGCTGGGACTTATAGGAAATATAGACTAGGAACTCTTGACCATTAAGAGGGTAACCAATAAAATGCTTACGACAATAATTGGTGACAAACCAGTCAATGAGTCGTAGAGAAAGGTCAGCCGATCCCTGCAAATAGGGTAAAATGGACTCAATATCATCGTAGTTTCCATAGAACTTTTGTAGTGATGAGATGATTAATTCGGGTTTACAATCGATTTTCCGGCGGCGTTGTTGTTGTTGCGCTATATCCATACTGTGTTTTGGGATTGATGCATGCCTTAAGTGAGGTGTCATGACTGCCCTATTAGGTAAATTATGGTTCGAAAATAATGATCAGAGGTAGAAATGGCTGACGCTGCTGCGGACTCTTTATTAAGGGCCAATCCTGCTGTACATATTACTGAGTTTCGCGGAGGGGGCTGTTTGGCTCCTGAGGTCACCGCCGAGGGACCATCTGAATCTGTGGATGTTGTAGAGGAATGGGCTGCAGATGGCGGCGCCATTATAAAAGTAAAAGAGCTACCATCAGAGGCACTTAAGCAATTTTTGATTAAAATGAAGATTGTTGATAAAGGCCTTACTGCAGCAACAACAAGTTTTAATGATAATATGTTAGCCATTTTTGAAAGTATATTTGCAGATGATGCGTCTTTTGCAGATGCGGCGGCTGCAGCTCCAGAGGATGAAGATGGTGAAGAAGATGAAGATGGTGAAGAGGATGGTCCTGGTGGTCCTGGTGGTCCTGGTGGTCCTGATGGTCAACAATTAGGCGAAGGATCTGCATCTTCAGTAACTCCAACAACCAGAGTAAATGTTGCAGCAGCAGCTGCTGCATCTGCTGCATCTGCTGCATCTCCTCCACAAATTCTAAATGGTGCATCACGTTCAACAAGTGCAGAAGCTGTGGCTGCTTCACGCAGCAATACACTATTAAAATCTGAAGGAGCGTCTGAAGGAGCGTCTGAAGGAGCTATTTTTGATCAATTTAAGGGAATAGGTCAGCAATATGGCATTAGTATTGACGAGATTAATACAATTATTACGCAGACTACAGCTGAAGTTAATGCTGAAGGAGTTGATCTAAATGCATATATGGAACAAAAATTACGTGCTATAACAGAGTATGAAATATCTTCTACAATAACAACACTTAATGATGAACAAAAAAAAGAATTAGGTAAGTTACAAATACAATATTTGCTATCAATTTTTTTTTTATTTGATATTAATACAATTATAAATAATGTTGCTAGACGTATTTTGTTTTATTTAGGTAATATTATAAATTCACCTCAACAACATGCTAATCTTATGTATATCTTAGATATACATTCTGATATTGATTATTTATTATTTGTAATTAATGATCCAAATATTGATCCTACAAAAATGAACCTTCCACAAAATACGACACGCCAAGGTATTTTTATTTTAAAAGAAAAATTAGAGGCAATAAAAACTGCATTAAAAGATAAAAAGAAAGATACTACAGATGATATAAAAGCAATTGCTGCAGATGAGCGTGTAAAGCAAGTTTTTTCTAATTTCCAAGAGTTCTTTTTATTATGGCTTGGTTTTCATCCTCAATTTGAAAGTGAAGCAGAGACAGATGCAAGAATACAGCGTGATATTGGCCGCGGAGCTGCTTCTGAAAGTGCCGCAGCTGCTGCACAAAAATCAAAAAAAACAACTAGATTATGGCAAAGGGTAGCCAAACTTGCAAAAGCACAGTTACCTTTAGAAACTTTGCCTTCTGACCAAGCATTACAAGACAAACTTGCTGAAAACTTTGTGGAAGACTATCAAATTATTGCAAATAGATATAAAATTGATATCACACAAATTAGTACAATTATAAATGAGGGCATTAATGATCTACAAAAATTAAATGGAGATATAAACGCATATTTATCTAAATTACAAACAGATATTGATACACTAAATCTTCCATATGTAGGGAGCGGGGCAGAAATGCCACAAAATATTATACAAGATATTGGAAAATTAATAATAAAACGTTTCTTAATCCAAATGTTAGATATAGATATAAATACAAAAATTGTATCACATACAAATCATATTAATGTTGTATATGGTCTATTATATAATAGATTAATAACAAGTGCACAACCTGTAACTATATATGAAGATGCATTATTATCAGAGTTACGTGGTTCATTACAGTTTTTAATTAAAATACTTTCATTTGAAAATAATGAAATACCCGAATATTTAGTCCCTTTTAAAGATGCTGCAACTGCTTTAGAAACTCATTTTGAAAGTTTTCCTGTTGAACAAACAATTACACAGTTTTTCCAAAATGAAAAAACAAATACATTATTTAAAACATTATTTGATGCATATGAGGGAGTATTAGAGCACATTCAAGGATCTAATGCAGCTGCATCATCTAGCGCAGCTGCATCATCTAGCGCAGCTGCATCATCTAGTGTAGAAGATCCTTCCGCTGCCGGCCAAGGAGGCGGTGCACACATTGGTGGCGCCCTTACACCTGAACAAAAAGCCCTAATTGCTAAACTCACAAAATTTTACAACACCTATAAAACAAAAAGCAATAATTTCACAGATCCATTTTTCTTATATGATGGAAGCGCTTTTTCAACTAACCTGAAAGAATTCTTATATGCAACTGCAGTAAAATCGTCCGACTGGTCCAAGTACTCCATTGATACAACAAAGGCTGAAGCATTTATGACGACAAATCCTGAAGGACCCAATAAAACGCATTATGAAACTTACAAAGCTGAAATGGCTCAATTGAGTACAATGGATTCTAAATTAGCTGAAGTGTTTGCAAAGCGTCAATCAGAGAAGGCAAAAGCTGAAGGAATGGAATTACTACGTGCTAAAACCGCTGAAATTGAAGCCAAACAGAAAGAGTTCTACGCACCTGGTGCAGATAAAGCCGCAATTCAAAAAGAATTAGACGCATTACGTGCAGAACGTGCAGAACTTCAGGCACGTGTTGAACGCGGAGCATTTGGCAAAGCCCTTAATGCATATCGCTCAACAACCGTAACAGGTAAGACAAAAGCTGCCGCTCGCGCAACTGGCTCGGCAATTGCTACTGCCGCAGTTGCAACAGGAAGCGCAATTGCCTATCCTTTCAAAAAGGCAGCATCTGCAATTAATAACGTAATTAAACGTCGCGGATTAAAGAAAGAATTTAAACTTGTTTACGATTTACAAGACAATTCTTCATTTGAAACAATTATACGCAGTCTATTTGATGATGCCAAGCGTACTGCATATGATGACCTTAAAAAAACGATTGAAGACGCAGATAAAGCCAATGATTTAGTTACCCTTAAACAAAAATTACAGGAATTAACTACATTACTAACACCCGCAGCAACTGCGCCTGTAAATCCAGCTGCAACTACTGCAACTACAGCTGCTGTAGACCCTGCAGCAACTGCTCCAGCTACACCATCCACACGTGGTGGCAAACGCCGTACTATGCGCAGATAAATATGTGGCAGCCTCATAATATCTCTAATTGCATGTGCAACACAGTCAATTAGGAATATTTAGCTGCACCTCCTCAAGCAGAGAAAATACGCAGATTGGTCGATGTCTTTCTTACAAGCAGGTCCATTAGGAACATTACAAAGATCCCGCTCATTACAAACATACCAACCTCCGTATTTGAATTATCGGTACACACACGGCGTGTATCCAGCTCATCGAGGCGCGCAAAAATGCGATCGAGTTTCATTTTGATCTCGGCAACATCGGCACCACCTGCCGTCGCACCACTGTCAACGGCTGGTAACCGTTCATAAAATGCAGTTGTACCGCCTGGTGTCATTGGCTTCCAACGATCACTCAAATTCGGCAACGGTAACACAGGCCCTCCATTTGCCTTATCAACTCCTAAAGCACTGAAGGAATTCTCAAAGGATGGCTGTAAAAGATACTCCTTGGAATTGGCATTCTCATCATCTGAGCCACTTCCCATATAGGGTGTAAACCCATCGTCAGAAGTTACTTGCTGTGTAAACCAGCCGGGTGCCGAGCCTGTGGCCTTTTCTACATTATTAATTAGTGGCTGAATGCCGCCCTGGAATTTTTCGGAAGGTTTCTTAGCACCACAACTTGTGAATCCCTCATGAGTCTTATATCCTTCCATTGCTGCGCCAGCGCTGGGTCCAGTTCCTACACCAGCTGTAAAAGGTGCAGGCGCGGCAGTACGGTATCCCATTGAAGGCCGATCGGGATCACTATCAGGTGGCGGAGCCATGCCACCCGCAGCAGCCTCGTCCAAGTTCGATTCCACAAACTGTAAACGAGGCCCCTTGCATTTCTTAGCGCGTTTCTTTTCATGCTTTAAGGCGGTAGAAGTGGCCTCTCCACCAGCACAGCCGATGGATGGGCCACTTTCTCCTTTTCCTCCTGCCGCCGGAAAAGCATCGTCCAAGGAACAGAAATCCATGACGCAATATCTATTTTTTGTCCTTTGTATTATTTCAAGCTCCTAACACCTTGGATTATGGCAGAGCTAGTAATGGACAAGCAGTAATCCCAGCAATGCCCGAAAGTCTATCCTTTAGAACAGATAGAGACTAGATGGCAACTCCAGGAACTTCTGCTGCACCGGCGGCAGCGCCAATTGCAGGCCCCGCCATAAAACCCGCCCCACCTTCCTTCACACTCTCTGGAGGTGCCCGTATTTTGCCAGACGGTACTCTAAATGCCCCCGATGTTCTCTTAGGGATTATTCTGATAATTGGAATTGCACAGGCCCATCTAATTCCTTCCGACATCCACCGCTTCACAGACACAATTCTGGGCCGCATTTTACTGTTTGCAAGCGCAATTGCTATGACTGCCTGGAAAGGTTGGGTCATCGGCCTTCTAACTGCCACATTTGTCCTACGACTCATTATGCATTCTGGTCGTCAAGACTCCGAAATTTCCCAACGCTACGCCACACAAATCAGTGAAGGTTTTAGCAGTCGTCTTCCGGATCTAGGTGCCCCTATAATATCCGCAGATACCCAAGAGATCAAGCCAGTCATTCCCAATAAATCCGATAATTGCAAGAAGCATCGTTGGTTTGTAGAGCGCCTCTTTGATGAGGAACCAATCCTAATTGAGACTGAAAAGGTTCGAACATTGCCTGTACAAGGCCGTTAAGGTAATGCGAGCAGTATATTATCAAGTCATAATAGCTTTGGATGGAATCACTGCGCAAGTGGACCGAACATTTAGATGGTACAGGAGTGGTAGATAATACACTACGAATTATCACAGGAACCGCCTTACTTGTCTGGCTATTTTTCCATGGAATGATGTACGAAATGCCTTACGATTATAAATTAGTGGAGCTGCATTTATATCCTTGGTGGAATATTCTCTTGGTTGCTGGAGCTGTAGGTGCCGCAATCTGGTGTCCTCGTATTGGTATTTTGGCAATGTTTGCCGTCTTTCTTTATTTGTCAGATATGGATGCACTGATGAACTCAGAAGGAGAGGAATTTAGTGGTATCCTTAAGGAGTATTTTACAGGTGGCGTGGCATCAACTACAGCTCGCATACGAGAGTTGTTCACGGCCAATATGTAGAAGTTGCCCAATAGAAAACATTGTGAGAAACAGATGAGTATGATGGGCGCGCCAATTTCCGGCTTAGCTGGTGCTGCAGCAACTGCTGTAAAGCTCGGTCCAATTGATACAGCTCTTGCAGCATTTAACACAAACCCCTATTTCATCGGTCTCATGATGCTGATCCTCAACTTGGGCGGCCGATTCCTTGCTATGGAAGTCACTAAAGGACAAGAATACTTCCTTTCTCACCCAATTGTACGGCGAACCCTTATATTTGTAGTACTCTTTATTGCAACCCGTAATATTGTAATAGCATTTTGGCTCTGGCTCGCTATAATTGTTCTATTAGGGTATTTATTTAATGAGAATTCTGCCTTATGTGTGTTTGGACGCCGAGGAATGCCTGGAAGTACTTGTGCAACCCGACCGGCAGGTCCTGAGCCCCCTAAGCCAACCGATCAGGAGATGAGCATTTTCAAGATGCTCTCTGAAAAAGTAAAGAATTATGAAGCATTTCAGAATCAGACTGATACATCTGAGGTGACTGATGGATCTAGCGAGCAGACTCAAGAAGATGTAACAACACCGGCAGTACAAACATCTGGTGTTGCGAAAGTAATTGGAAAACCTGATATACCCCTTGTACAATCACCTTCACCGGCATTGCAAGCTAGCAAGAATCAATCTGCCCTTGCAAAATCAATTGGAGCAGAACTCGAGCAAAGCAAGGTTGAGCAGGTGACAAAGTCATAAATACCGGCATGCTGTTTTTTTTTCGTAACACATAATATAAAATGACATCTCTCCAGACTCACATTGCCCAGATCCCTGGCCGCGTTCGTTTCTTCCTAGGCGTTGGTGATGCATCTGGTTTTGCTGTTGATGGTACCGTACAGTCACTAATGACTTCTACTGCATTTGGTGCAAATACTGCTGCAGAGGTTGGCTTTGTAGCCGCAAATCGCCTATTCCGTGATATGGGTAAGTCTATCACAGTAATTGACGATGACACAAACCAGCAGATTGCACTCTACCGCTTGGTGCAGCAGCAAATTGATGCATCTTCTCCCCAGGCAAGTGAAGGTGCTGATGATTCTCCCTTCTACGTGAAGGTGTGGGACTCCAATGGTGCTGGCGTTGCTGTTGTTCGCACTGGTTAAATAATCATTTAGGTATTTTGCAATATCTTCTATGAATATTTCTTTACACATTCAACGTCACGGTGTTACCAACCGGCACGGCCTTGCGACGGCGCTGTCCACCATTCTTCGTGGCACTTGTGTACTGGCTCTCAGCCTGCGAACGAATGTCCTCAGAATGCAAGGACTGGATCTCTGCCGCCGCGGATGCCGCAGGAGTATTGAAGACACCACTGGGGCCGACGTTCATGGAAACTCCTAGCGGACCGAGGCCACCAGGACCACCTGGCGCACCCATCATACTCATTCCAAAATCCATCTCCGCGCTGCGAACCTCATTAAACGTCTTAATGATATCATCAACACCACTGGGACCCTTCATCTCCTTCCGCGCAACACGTGGGGGCTCCGCGGCTGCCGCACTTTGTGGCATTGCCGCAAGTGGCACAGCGGTCTGCGGTGGCATTGGTGACATTTGAGGCGCTGCACTCGACTGATAGAACATTCCACCAGGTCCGCCAGGCGCACTCGGTGCTGAAAATGGTGCGGCACTGCTTGTCGGCATAGCACCCTTACCACCCATCGCCATGTTCATGAAGTTGCCAAAACCTGGCCCCGCAGCTCCAGCCGCCGCCGTTGCAAACTGCGCACGGAGCTGAGGATTCTGCGCAAAAATATCCTCCATCGACGGCGCCTGTTTGCGGAAGAAACTGTTACTCATATGGAACATGAAACCGCTGCCGGCCAATGTCAGAAGTAGACGGAGCTCAGGTGGCGTATTGCCCTTTCCCTTATACTTGTCATACAGCTCCTCAAAGATCTCATCAAAGTCCTCGAGATTCTCATGTACACTCTCGGACCAACCATCGAGCTTCCAATCAAATGGATTGAACTTCTCGTTCATCATCTCAAGACCAGTTACAAGGCCGACCATCATCTGGCGTTGGAACTTGATGCTAGTCTCTAATTGACGCGCATCCACGAGACGATCAAACTCGGCCTTGATTTCATCAAGACTGTTATCCATCGTGAACTTGCGGCTAACGGGGAACCCCTTCTTCTCCAGACGCTGCAGCTTGTTGATCAGATCCGTCTTCTCCTTGCGCTCCTCCTCAGGATCCCGTGTAGTCGCCGAGGAGAATCCCAGGCCACCCCCGCTATTGCTCTGAGAATTCTCAAAGAGAGATGTAGACTCCTTATGAATTGTAAAAGTGGGCTGGGCACCAACCTCACCTAGATTGGAGCTAAGAGGAATATCCATAGATGTCATATCAATGGGTTCTAGAGGCGTGATATTGATATCGCTAGCAAGTGGCGGGGGTGCCATGACATTTACAGTGGTACCACCGCCGCCGGACGACGCACTTACCCTTGTATTACTTAGCAGACCCATGCCAAGGTCGTCCCCAGCAACATCCGAAAGGTTGATCACATTTCCAATGTCACCGCCGCCAAACTCGTTGGCAATATCCTTCAGTTCTGAAATGGGAATACCTAGGTCCGCCATATAACTTCCTAACAGGCCGAGTTTTTAAGCACGTATTTACCGCAGGCGGTTGCGTGCACGGTCAATTAGGATTTGACGGCGCGGTGCAAATTTATCTTCGTTATCATTAGCAATGCGCAAAGAAGAAAAATTAGCTGCCCTAAAAGAATTAGCACGGCGTTATCCGCGTGTAAAGGACGTTGGGCATTTCTGGAAGAACCCTCTTGACCCTAATAGCAGGGGTATACGATGGACAAAGACCGATCTGGCATTGTTTTTGGAATTACAGAAGAAGCATCGTTAAATTGTGGCATCGAGACACATACAGAGCGCATCGGCCAAATCGGACTTCTTAGCAGCCGCCGTAAACTTCTTATCCCATGCCGAACCGGCTGCATTTTTCTCCAGCCATTCCTTAACGCGTGCCTCACCACCCTCCTTACGGGCCGCGTAGCCTGCATCACCGGCCGCAGCACCGCGCACTTTTTTGCCTGCGTGCACTAAATGAAATGGTGGGGCAGTCCCATGCTCCGCTTTGAAAGCATCACGGAGCGAAGCAAATAGGAGAACTTGCACCGACTTCATTGTCGGATTTTTCAGAACCGGCTGATTCTCTAATAGTACCTGATTGGCCGAAAGCAGATTGTCATATCGCTCATCGGCAAAGATCATTTCCAAGATGCCGTCATGCAGTGCTGCAAGTCCCACATGCATTGTTGAAGGGGCCTTCTTGGCAAATGCTTTTAGGGGTAGAGAGCATTTCCCTACAAAAAGGCCGAGCCATACATCTCGTTTCTGGGCACCAGCAGCAGGGCGACCGAGCGCAAGCCGCGCAGCGGCCTCTTTGAGCGCGGTGATCGTCGGCAGCTTCGTTGCTGCCTTTCCGTCGGCGTCAGTTAGGATAGGTGCGGTGGTTGGAATGTGACGTGCGCAATAAATGCCGGCACTTTGCACGGCACCCCCTGAGATATCTCCCAGAACGCCGTAAGAAGCGCTCTTATTACATTTCTGGCACTGTGGTTTCTTCGGTTTACCATTTGCTCCAACTTCAGCACCGTCCGAGAGGATATTTACATTCTCCCAGGCGATAATCTTGGCAGTCCCCGAAGGTGCAGCAGCGGTCGGCGCAGTCTTCTCTAAAAGACAGTATGCCAGGTTCTTGATTCCGATGTCAAACGCGAGGACGCGCTTGGTGCCAGATGCCTGAGACTCCATGTAGGGAATATATTGGGGTTTTTAAATCTATGATCGACAAGATGCCTCTCGGTCTTTCACTCTCGCTCCGTCGTTTCGTCGTGGCTTTAAGCTCCGTGGTTGCGGCCTTGGCGGCAACCCTCTACGACACCACTAACAACCGCCAATTTACCCCTGAAAGTTCCCTACAATACATCGGGACTACTAGCGGTTCCTGTAAGTTCCTCGCAGCTCGCTTCACGCCCAGCGTAGAAGGTCAGACCCGCTTCATCAGACTTCAATTAGAAGATAGTGCAGAGGTATCGGGAACATGGGATATTGGCCTCTACAGTGATGCCGGTACCGGCACTACGCAGGTTGGCTCTACTCTCCTAACAGCAGCAGCAACTGTAGGACCTGCTACAGTTGGCACCGATGGCCTTATAGTGGATACTGGATCTGTTGGTACGTACTTGACTAGTGAAGAGGGTGTGTGGCTCACTCTTTCTCCACGTAATGGAGGCGCGATAGGACGTCAAGTAGGGTGGCGCGTGGAACCTGGGGCTGAGGCCGAAGCACAGTTTTGGCAAGCAGAATGGCCGGCGCCCTGTAATTCCTCAACAACTGTTCGCCGTGCTATATGGACTGCACACAGTGGTCAACTTGCCTTCAGTATATGCGATGACACTACTGGAAATGGTATGGAATGCGCCCCATATCCATCACCAACACCTACAACATCTCCATCAACAACTGCGTCGGTATCTGCAAGTAGCTCAGTAACAACATCTGTGACAGTTTCGAGCACAGCGACAATTTCGAGCACCGCGTCAGTCAGCCCGTCAACATCCGTCAGCGCATCAATTAGTGCATCGACATCTCCTTCCCCAACAATTAGCGATTCACCCTCTAATTCCCGCTCACCATCCCTAAGTTCCAGTATTAGTGGATCTCCAAGCAGCTCTGCAAGCAGCTCAGCATCTGTAAGTACATCTTTATCACCTTCAGGAACACCGTCAGCATCTGTTTCAGAAAGCCCACTGTATTCCTACATTCCGCCAAGCGAAAGTCGTAGCATCACTTCCTCGCCATCAATTAGCCGATCAATAACACAGACACGGACGCCAACTCGCACTCAAACACAATCGCCAACAAGCACCAACCTTTTCAGAGTTATTGCACAGTCTGATCGCGACTTCTCAGGAATTCAAGGCGGTGCCGGCTGGACATATGGATATTATACAACTGCAGCAGCAGCTTTTCAGCAGTATCCCACTTACGGTAGATCTGCCGGCTCAGCTGTTAGCTGGTGTGTCGGTAATTCCTGGGGCCTGATCACGGCGACTTGGATACATCCTAATACCCCTGGCTCATGTTCCACACCTGGTTATGGAAATCTATGGTCTGCCTTGCGATGGACAAATGAAGCACCAAGCAACTATTTTGGATATTCCGTGCGACTGCAAACATCTGCGAATAGAGGCTGTGGTAACGGTGTAATAGAAACACTGCTTGCAAATGGTGCCGTGCTAACGCAGATTAACCGTGGCCGTGCAACGTATAGCACCGATAATACGTTCTCAATTGCAGGCGAACTGCGTCAATTAGAGTATAGGATAGATCCGCAGGGTGATTGTAATTGTGATGGGACAACGTACAAAATCACTGTAACTGGATCGGTGCAGAGTCCAACTGCATCGCCTTCGCAGTCGCAGACGCCAACGCAGACACCGTCATCTTCCCTGACAGCTTCCATCTCGCCGACCGCATCTGCAACTCGCAGCGCAACTCGAACGCAGACGCAGACTCCCTCGGCGTCGCAGACACCTGCCGGCGCTGTCTATACCATTATATGCCCTCAGAATGGCGATCCTGCGATGTATAGTGTTGCAAATGATAAAATGCCAGTTCGCTTCATGACAAATAACGAAGGCAATTATGTCAGTTTTATGAACTGTGCTGTTTTAATCACCGCTCGCCCCAGTTATTGGGTCCAGGTTACATTTGATCAATTTATTACTGAGCAAAATTTTGATTACATACGCATTTACGATGGTTCATCAGATGCTGCGCCACTGTTGTTTCAGCAATCAGGAACGTACTCGAATTTAGGAGCAGTTACAGGGAGTGGACAGGAAATGTATATCAAATGGAACACAGATCTCAATATTGAAATGTCAGGAGTATCTCTAATTGCTCGTGAAACGCTGCCGCCATCGCCAACGCCAACGGGATCTGCAACACCATCTGCATCTGTAACTCGCAGCGCGACGCAAACGCAGACTGCCACGCCAACGCAGACTGCATCTCCATCTGCCAGCCCATCTGCTAGCGCAACTGAAACGCAGACGCAGACGCAGACCATTTCACCATCTGTAAGCAGTAGCAGCAGTCCATCTGTATCTGTAACACCAACTCCATCATATGTTCATGTACGTACTGTAACTATAACAGCGACAGTAACTGTTACGCAGACTGTAACAGTTGTCTTAGAATGTAGTTCAACCCCAACACCGTCCCTAACTGGTTCGCCAACGCAGACGCAGACAAGTAGTATTTCTGTTACTTCTACACCGTCCATAACAGCTTCGCCAAGTAGCTCTGCCTCTGCCTCTGCCTCTGCCT